>JFJP01001812.1_pt1 | contig 27521 bp, 24 predicted proteins | sample 431651 | NCBI WGS metagenome assembly JFJP01 (sample SAMN02602958, study PRJNA72255) | Microbial mat metagenome, whole genome shotgun sequencing project. | biome: fresh water; feature: sink hole; material: water; isolation source: purple microbial (photo- and chemosynthetic) mats found in... | reverse complement strand
AGGTCTGGTTCCACTTGGCGGCATAGAGTGTGCCAGCAGAAAGTTGCTTGGCCTTGTCGGCGACAAACATGATCATGCCGACGTGACCGCCGTCATCACCCATCAGCGCGGTCTTGCTGTCCGCCATCACATAAGCCTGTTCCCAGGTGCCACGGCCCATGGCGTAATGCTTGACCACTGTGGTGCTGCCATCAGCCTTGACGGTGACTTCAGGAATCCAGCCATAGTCATACGGATTGGCAATTTTATTGTTCTTGAAGTACAGCTCGGTCATCGCCTTGACGCCGGCAGCGGTAGTCGAATAGCTGCTGCTCATCGGGTTGTACTGCAAGTCGTAGTCTTCTTCCGAGCCCAGGTGGGTGTTCCACGGGGTTTGCGAACCGAAGCAGTTGATCCAGGTTCCATTGACCGAAGAGAAATCGATCGGGCGCTGGCTCTTCACTGTCAGTGCACCGTTGTCGGCCTGATTCAAGCCGGTCAGGATCATGCCGGTGGGAGCGCGGCTGTACCAATCAGGTTGTTTGTAAGCTTGGATACCATTCGACAACAAGTTGTCGTACTCCAGATGGCTGACCAGCCACAGGTTGCCGTCAACGATCAAAAGACTGTTGGCATCGGGAGTTTCGGCGATCAGCGGCTCGCCAAACGGATCCATCAGCGGATTCATCTGATAGTCATAAAGTTGACCAGCAGCGTGAAGATTTCCACCGACTTTATCGGCGACGCTGAACAAGGTGGTGTGCGTCAACGTGAAATCTTTCTTGCTGCCATCGTCATAGGTCACTACCGCCTTGGCAGTGATCAAGTTCTTGCTCATGTCATCGACGGTAGTCGGCGCGGCGGCAGTTTCGACGAATTCCACCGAGGTGATTGGACGGTCAACCACTGCTGCAATAACGGCATCATCGTCATCGTTGCATGCGGTTAAAACCAGGGGGGCGGAAATGGCAAAGGTGGCGAGAACGGCAAGACTGAGGATTTTCGGCTTCATGCAAAGCTCCAATAATTTGAATTGAAAGGCGTGTGTTGGATTGCCACAGGGCTGCCGGAGCTTGCACTACGATTGTTACCGTTTTTTGTTGGAATTATTAAATGTGGTCCTGAAGGCCTTTTTCCTCGGCCACCCCGCTTCCAATCTGATCCGGGTTCTCGCTTGTTCTCCGCGACTCGCCATTGGGAGCGCCATCTTGGCCGCATTGCGGGAAGACAATCAGCGTGTTTATCACCGCTGCCTGTCAAACAACCATTCCTCAAAAACCTCAGCTGGCATCGGCCGGGCTAACAGGAAACCCTGAACTTCATCGCACTGGCATGCGCGCACATGTTCGAGTTCGGCCTCGGTCTCGACGCCTTCGGCGACCACCTGTAATGAAAGACTTTTGGCCAGCGCGACGATGGACCGGACGATGGACTGGTTGATCGGCATCTGGTCGATACCTCGGACAAAAGATTGATCGATTTTCATGCGTTCAATCGGATAGCGATTCAAGTAACCGAGGTTGGAAAACCCGGTTCCAAAATCGTCCAGAGACAGATGCACGCCCAGCGCCTTCAGTTCGCTCAGCATGTCCAGCACTTGCGATGCTTGTTGCATCACCGCGCTTTCGGTCAATTCAAACTCCAGGGAAGTGGGATCGACTTCGGTCTCGCTGAATATTCGCGTCACCCGATGAATGAAATCGGGCTGCCGAAACTGCAAGGGCGAGATATTCAGCGCCAGCCGCGTCGGCGGCAGTCCTTGTTGACGCCAAGCCTGTTGCTGACGGCAGGCTTCGGCGATGACCCAGTCGCCGATCGCAACGATGAGGCCGCTTTCTTCGGCGATGCCGATAAACTCACCCGGGCCGATCCGGCCGCGGCGCGGATGATTCCAGCGAATCAAGGCTTCGACACCGGCCACTTGTTTGCTGACCAGATCGAATTGGGGTTGATAAACCAGCATGAATTCGTCATTGGCGAGGGCCAGCTTCAACTCCGCTTCCAGCACCGAGCGCTCGGAACTGAATGACGTGGTAGACGCGGAAAACTGCCGGTAGCCGTTGCGACCGCTGACCTTGACTTCATACATCGCCGCGTCGGCTTTGCTGAGCAGGATATCGACTCGACTGTCGTCGCGCGGAAAAATGGCGATGCCGATGCTGAAGCTGACTGATATCTCGCGATCGAGTATCCGCATCGGTTGCTGTATCGACGCCACCAGGCGCTGTGCCAGCACCTCGGCGTCTTCCGGGCCATGTATGAATTCCATCAAGATGGCGAATTCGTCGCCGCCCAAGCGCGCCACAGTATCGGAATCCCGCGCACAGGCCTGCAAGTTGGCCGCGATTGCGACCAACAGCGCATCGCCGAAGCGATGGCCGAGCGAGTCGTTGACTTGTTTGAAGCGGTCCACGTCGATGAACAACAGGGCTACTTCCCGCTGATTCCGCGCGGCTTCCCGGCAGGCGTGACTGAGCCGGTCGGAAAACAACATGCGATTGGGTATTTTGGTGAGTGCATCGTAGTGCGCCAGAAAATGCAGCTCCGCTTGCTTGCGCTGGGTGATTTCATGCAGCAGATCATGTCCATGCACCACCCCGGCATAGCGCCCATCCTGGGTGATGATGATGCCGTTGACCATGTGCTGCATGCCGGTATCGATGATGATGCGGGCAACGTCGTCGATGGAGGTCGCGATATCGACAACAATCGGCGAGGCGATGGGAAATGCGCCAATCAAGGCATCTCGAGTCGCTTCCTTGATCTTCTTCAAGCTGCGCTTACCGAACACTTCCTTGCTGAACGGACGCGCAAAAAACTCCATGAAGTGATGCCGATCGATGATCGCCACTGGCATGCCATGCTTGCTCACGACCGGGAGCGACAGCAGATCCTTCTCTTGATGAAAACGCGGCAGGATTTCCTGACAGGAAGCGCTTTCCAACGCCGAATCAACCAGCCGTATCAATTGCGCGACACTGGGACAGGCAGGCAAGCCCTGTTCAGTCAGATTGAAAATGGCTAGCGATGGGTAATTCTGTTCTTCGGTTTCTGATTTTGTCTGCATGGTTGATCTTTGGACAGGCTTGACACTGAATCGCAATGGCCTGCTTATCCAGTCACCGGGTAGCGTGAATCAACTACTGCCGACCATCATCACCCTGAATGATTGCTCTATCGTGACAATGAAAATGCCGTTTCAAGGGCTGTTTGATGTTGTTCGACGCATTTCAAGAAATGCCTCGCAACCCATTGACTTCACTAACTCCGTGGCCCGCTCAAACCAAGCAGCGATTGCTTGAGGCTTGATTGAATCGGATCGCTCCCCAGCCAGATTTTCATGATCGCTCGGTTGAAGCGCGCACCCGGAATCAGCCCCAGGTTCCTGTCGCCGATTCGCGCCCAGGTTCCTGTATTCGGCAGGTAATCGAGCTGAATGACAGTTCCGGCCGGCACTTCTGCAACCTGCTGGATGAGACCAAGAAAGCGCGCGACATCGGCTTTGATCGCCTCCATTTCGGCGGCGCTGTTGTTATCAAGCAAACCCGCCTTGAGGGCGTTCAGATTCTGTTCCGTGCTGGTATCGCGCAGCAAAGTAAGCTGCAGCCGCCGGGGTGTATTGCTGTCGAGAATGTGCGCGGCTTCACGCATGGAGTAGGGCAGGTAGAGCGCCGCGACGTAGATGTTGAAACCGAACAGGGTGCGCACACCGGCACCATTGAGCGCCAACATTTGGCCGTTCAGCACGGTCTGGTCGCTTAAGTTGACGCCCGCCAGGCGGATGTTCCGCTCTGCCGCGCACGCCTCGCAAAGGCTCAGACAACTGGCCAGAAGCACGACCAGAAGGGCCCGGTTAGGCATCAACAGCGTTTTGACGCTAACTTCAAGTTTGCTTGAAGAAGCGGCGGGCATAAGCCGGGTTGATATTCTTCAGCGGCAGCAGGATAGGCAGGTCGGCGGTATTGAAGTCAGGGTCCCAGGCCGGTTCGCCACATATATAAGACCCCAGCCGCAGATAACCTTTGATCAACGCGGGCAGCACCGGCTCGCTGGTGGTTTCGAGAGATTCAAGCGGCAACGGGCAGCGCGGAAAAACCCGCCATTCGATCGGCGACAGATGCTTTTCTTTAACGGCATTCCAGATCCCGGCGGCGTTGTGGCCGCCATCGGCCATGCCGATGCTGGCGCAGCCGATCAGGTAGTCATGCTTGCCGCGAATCATGTATTCGGCGAGACCGGCCCACAACAGCGTGATGACGCCGCCACTGCGATAGTCGGCATGCACGCATGAACGTCCCAGCTCGACCATGTTGCCGCGCAAGTGTTGCAAACGGGTCAGGTCGAACTCCGTTTCCGTGTAATAGTCGCCAACCCGCTTGGCGGCGGAAGGGCTGAGGATGCGATAGGTGCCGACCACCTCGGCGGTGTCCGGATCCCGCACCAGCAGATGCTCGCAATGAGCATCGTACAGATCGATATCCAGGCCATGTTCCGGCGAGACCAGGCGCGCCCCCATTTCCTCGGCAAATACTTGCCAGCGCAGGCGCTGCGCCTCGCGCACTTCATCCTGATGCCGGGCCAGGCTGACCTGAAAATTTTTCTTGCCGCCGCCGTCCCGAGCGATGCGTTCCTGAAGCATGGGCTTTCCTTTCTTTACGAAGATGCGGCAAAGATAAGGAACGCCTGTTACCTCGACATGACGAAAAGATGAACAGTGCATGACCGTTCGTCGACACGCGAGGGCGATTCAGGCGGTTGGCAAGTCCAGCGCATGCCGAACACGCTCGCTGAGGACGAGCGGCGTGGGGGAAATGACCACCTCGGGGATGGAGAACTTGCGCGTCAGGCGCGCAAAATCTTCAAAACCATAGGAAACGATGAACGGGTGCATGCCGGCGGTTTGCGCCGCGACATAGTCATTGTGCTCGTCGCCACAGGCATAAGCGCGCGCCGGGTTGATATCGAAGCGTTCGCGCGCTTCTTTGAAATAGGGCGTCTTTTCCTGGCGCAAGGGAACGTAGTGGAGAAAATCAAGTTGCCGGATGTCCACGTCATGCCGCGCAAACAACTTTGCCAGCGTCACTTCAGGCGCATGCGTCACATTGCGGGTGACCATGCCAACGCGGATGCCGGGCGCAGCCAGCAATTCACGGATCAAATCGGCCATGCCCGGATAAAGGCTCGCTTCTTCGCGATAGACCTCGGTCAATGTCGCCAATAGATCACTGCGCCCCTGTTTGCCAAAGTGCTTGGTCAGATTGCGTGGAAACTCCTTCAACCCGCCCAGATACTTGAACAGGTTACGGCGCTTCTGGAAACGATCAAGATCACCCAGATCCATGCCGTGACGGGCGAATGCGGTGCCGATCGCCGTGAATGCGTCGATCACGGTGCCATCGGCATCTATGATGATCAGGCGATCACGACTTTTGTACATGCGGCATCCGGTTTCAAAGGGCAAGATTCAGGGGTCAAGGTTTAACACCAACGAACAGGTAATACGGCGCGCGCAAACCGGGCAGATAGGGTACGGCGGCGCGACATTCGCGGGTGATTGAATGCGGGAACAGGCTTTGTAATGTGCGCAGGTGCTCAACGGAGAGCGCGACACCATCATGAGAAAACCAGCTCCGCCAGAAGCGATTGCTCAGCTGGCTGCCACGCTCGGGCAGATGGAAATCGACCAGCCCCAGACGTCCGCCCGGCGCCAGCATGGCGTAGGCGTTGGCCAGGACAGCCCGCCAATCCGGCATCATGGTCAAGGCGTAGGAAAGATAAACCCGGTCGACGGGCGTCGCCGGCTGCCAGAGGGTAGCGTCGGCTTCGATGACTTCGACGTTGGCCATGCCAAGCACACGTTGCCGCGCAACCGCGAGCAATGCCGGACACAGATCGACCAACTGGATACGGGTCAGCGTAGCGACGGGCCTGACCTTCTCGATTGCCGCCAGATTGCGGCCGGTGCCGCAGCCGAGTTCCACCACCCGCGCAGCGGCGGGAATTTCCAGCGCTTCGATCAGCGCGTCACGCCCGTGCAACAGCCGTGTGCGAAAGGCGTCGTAGCGTTCCGCCTGCGGCGCGTAGAAACCTTGCAGACGTTCGGCATGACTGCCGGCGCGTGGCAAACCACGCAGCATGCGCAGCAGAATACGGCCATCCGCAACGAAATCAGCCGGGAACATCGGCCACCATGAATCCGGCATAGGTATGCACTCGATCCTGCTGATGCAGACGAGCCGCCAATGCGCGATCGATTTTCAGCACTTCATCCAGCCGTCGGCTTTCATGGCTGACTTTCACCCAGCGCAGAAAATCGGGATCAGCGTGCGCGCTGCGCAGCAGGATACGCGCGCCACCACGCGCGCGACTCAGGATGGCATTCCATTCTTCAACCAACGCGGCGGGGTGATAACTGCTCATCCAGTCCATATGATCGAGCAGAACAAAACGTGAAATCGGTTTTTTCGTCTCGTGCAGAAATTCTGTCACCGTGCAGGTGTGCGTCCGAATGCGGTCCACCAGGCCCGCCTTCAGCGCCTGAAAATTGTCCGGTTTGAGGTATTCGGGACAGCATTCACGCGTGTAACGTCCGTTTACGTAAACCCGCCAGAAATAGTTATCCGCTACCGACAAGTGCCGGAAAACATACTCGATCGCCTCTCGCACGAACCCCGCCACGCCATCCGTGTGCTGCGCCTGCACCAAGCGCCGCTGCGGATGCGGCACGCCAAGCAGACTCAGGGTGAGCTGACGACCAAGCACCCAGCGCATCGCCGGCGTCCACATCGCCGCAGCGATGCGTTCATCATAAATGCGACGCTGCTCGGACAATTCCGCCGCCGCGAAAAGATCCTGCACATCCGCCGCCAGCTTCGGCCGCATCTTGAAATAAGCGCGAAAACCGCGCGCCACCAATCCGGCAAGCCCATGGTAATAGAAGCTGCCCAGAGGGCTGGTGAACCAGACGCCGTGTTTATCCCACCATTCACGGGCGAAATCGGACAGCTCGGCGCGCAGGCTGGATCGGTACAACTCGGCAAAGCGCGGGTGATAACCTTCCCCGAAAATGGCGAAGAAATCTTCGAAATCGAGTCGCCGAATCGCCGCGATCTTCAGTTCCAGCAGCGCGTTCTGACGTGGATTGGCATCTACCGCATGAATCCGCGCCGGGGCATCGAGCGCGTAATCGAGCACATTGCAGCCGGCGCTAGAGATGACCATGACGCTATCGTCAGCCCCCAGTTGCAGCGCCTGCCGATCCACCGCCGGGTCTTCCCAGCAGGTGTTGTAAACCAATGATCGAGCATACAACGCATTGAAAACATTCTGGTCAAGCCGATCTAACAATGTAAGCGGCGTCGGCGCGCTATGAAATAACAGTTCGGGAGCGTTCATGAATGAAAGTTTTTATAGGGGCGTTTGCAAGGCTAAGTCATGTGCGTGACGGAGATATTGCGGCCCTATGACGCGTTGGTTACAACCTGAATCGCAATACCGGGCTGCAAAGGCTCATTTCCAGTCAGCATTGGATACCTGCTTGTAGCAATCGACCGCTACCATCGAGCCGCATCCATTGCCCTGGACTTCTCATGAAAACCGCTCTGCTGATCCTCAATGCCGGCTCCTCCAGCCTCAAATTCGCTGTTTATTCCGCAGATACGGCCCCCACCCCTGGCGCAACCTATCGCGGCATGATCGAGGAAATCGGCGGACCCGGACGCTTCCGCGTTGAGCATCTCGACCAGGGAAGCGTGCTTGATGAAGCGGTCACCCCGGCAAACCATGCGCAGGCCTTGCAACACGTCCTCGCCTGGCTACAGCGCAGCCACCCCGGCCTGCAGTTGCGTGCAGCCGGACACCGCGTGGTGCATGGCGGCGCAGAATTCAACCAACCCGCACTGGTGAATGATCAGGTGCTCGCCAAGCTGGAAAAACTGATCCCGCTCAGCCCCCTGCACCAGCCACACAATCTGGGTGCCATCCGCGCGCTGGCCGAAATACTCCCGGATTTGCCGCAAGTCGCCTGTTTCGATACCGCTTTCCATCATGGCTTGCCCAACGTGGCAAAACACTTCGCACTGCCGCGCGAGATGGTCGCGCGCGGTGTTCGCCGCTACGGCTTCCATGGCCTCTCCTACGAGTACATCGCCAGTGTGCTGCCCGAGCATCTGGGCGCCACCGCCGACGGGCGGGTGATCGTGGCCCACCTGGGTAACGGCGCCAGTCTGTGCGCCATGCGGCAACGCCGTAGCGTTGAAACCTCGATGAGCTTTACCCCGCTGGATGGCCTTCCGATGGGAACTCGCTGCGGCGCCATCGACCCCGGTGTGCTGCTTTATCTGATGCGCGAGGAAGGCATGCGGCTTGATCAACTCGAACACCTGCTCAGCCATGGCAGCGGCCTGTTGGGCTACTCCGGCATCAGCAGCGATGTGCGCGCCTTGCTGGCGAGCGATCACCCGCATGCCGCCGAGGCGCTGGAGCTGTTCACCTACCGGATCAGCCAGGCGGTGGCCAGCCACGCAGTCGCCGCCGGGGGTATCGACGCGTTGGTGTTCACCGCCGGCATCGGCGAACACGCCGCGCCGATCCGCGCCGCCATCTGCCAGCGACTCGAATGGCTCGGACTGCATCTGGACGAAGACGCCAACAACCGACACCACCCGCGCATCAGCCAGGGAAACAGCCCGATTTCAGCCTGGGTCATCCCGACCAACGAAGAATGGGTGATCGCCCGCGACACCTGGCGGCTGACGCAGCAAGACACTGAAGGCACTCCATTAGATCCATGATTATTTAGGGTGCGCCGCGCGCGCCATCCTGCGTCTATAAAGATTTACCGATGGATACGGCAACCTTCAGGACATGGGCGCGACTGATGCGCAGGATGACCGATACGCTCTACGAGGACGCCAAAATTGCTGCAATGATGCAAGTGAATGGGCTGACCGCTCTGCCGATTGATTTATGCGCAGTTCCTGCCCAGCGAAAAAATCGAGCACGGCCGCTTTAATCACAATTCAGCTTCAACCAGCTTGCGTGGCCTGCCGGATTTGCCAGGCGTTACCCGCTTGCCCAGCGCTGATTCGATAAGCGCCGAAAAACGCTGATCGCCCAGAACGAAATTGCCATTGGTTGCCTTGCGAATTTCATCAACAAGAGCAGGATCAAGCTCAAAGCGAAATAACTCGCGATAGGCCTCCAAACGAACATCAGAATCACTGCCCAGCGACACGTAACCAGGATGCGGTGAAATCAGCTTGTCGGCTTCGCCCTGCGCATTGGCGCGATAGCTCGACCAGCGATATTCCCCCGGATGCGCCACCATGTCCGCGCGCACCGGATTGAGTTCGATGTAACGCATACAGGCCAGCAGATAGGTTTCCTGCTGAATCAGACAGGAGCGATAACGTCCATCCCAAAGCGTGCCGCTGCGCTGATAGGTGCGGTTGACATACTGCACATAGCGTTGCCCCAATACCTTCATCAATCTGCCGGTACTCTCGGCTTCATCGCTTGAAAGCAGCAAGTGGACATGATTGGTCATCAACACATAGGCATGCACACGACACCCGATTTTCTCCGCATACTCGCCAAGCCAATCCAGATAGAAGCGATAGTCCTCGTCGGCAAAGAAACACGGCTGGCGATTGTTGCCGCGATGGATGATATGCAGGGGAGTGCCTGGAAAGGTGACTCGAGCGCGACGCGGCATGGCGTGAGGTGAAGTAGTTGAAAACAGCGGTCAGGATAGCAGATACCGTGGTCTGTCCCCAATTAACCCAATTAACCCTATTGATCTGAAAAAGTAATTTTTATTACGCAGGACTCGGTGTGCCAATAAGTAGCGGCAACTGCATGCTTAGAAATAAGCAAAAAATCAGACTACGGATTATTATTGTGCAATTTTTGATTAGAAAAAATGGATGCCGGCCGATTATGGACAAGACAAACCTTCACAGCGCCCTCAATTCGGCAGATGATAAATGCCGAAACGTAGAGGGTAAACATACGTTCTTGATAGGCATTTTCGGTGTGGTTTTGCTCGTTTTAGTATTTATTGGCCTCTTTTTGACGTTGGTCTATCGGTTTGATCATCCTTTGAGTGCACCGTTCGTTCCACCCTTGGCACCTTCCAAGATTGAACCCGCGATACCCATCAAGGTTGCTCGCAGCCCCGAAGCAATTCGTGAATATGCCGAGAAAGCCCTAAAGAAATTCAATTATCAGATTCGAAACTCACCCTATTTCAGGACTGGCAACCTTTCTATTCCACGAGTCCACTTGGTTGATTTTAAGGATAACGTTGCCTTCCTCGATCTTGAAAACGGTGACGTAGTTGCAAGTCAAATGGGTAGCCACGGTGCTGCAGATTACTTCAAGCGCCTACGCCATGCTCTGACTGGCATAGAAGGCTTGTACGGATTCAAGATACCGGCTGAAGAGGGTGATCATTTAGACGAGCAATACGATGAAGAAGGTGCCAATGATTCGCCATTAAATTTAGCCACTGACAACCCATTGCATAACGAAGTGGCGGATGAATCGTCCTTAACTGATGCTGCCGATAACGATGCAAACTAACTGATTCGTTGGGTTCATTTAGCCAATTCAACTCTGGCACCACAAATTCCATAAAAATGAAAATCAGGTTTTCATATTCCTTGCTCTTTTTGCAGCAGCACTTCCTGCGAAGGTTTACCTGACACATCTTCACCTTGATAAATAATATTTGTTTTCAGGTTTAATGAAACCAAATTGGCGTTAGGAAAATACAGATGACTTTAGTCGAAGCAGCTATCAAGATACTTGAAGACACGGTCAAGGATGGAGTCTCTTTACTCGATTCGGCATATTTATCTTATGACCCGAAGTTTGGCGCCTGGTCGGGAAACAGCATTGAAAATGTCGAGCACGCTCTTAGCGAGGCAGCCAAATCTCTCCCAAGGTCACAGTTAGTACGCGAATACAATGACTTGGCAGATCAAAATGAAATTGATCACATTTCCGAGTGGAATTACGAAACCCAAGCAATGGATTTAGAGATATTTATCGATTCAGTCTATGAAATGATTCTGTGCATTAAGGAGGCTACTTTTTCAGAAAAAACCGGTTTAGTCCTACGGCATTGATTTTTTAGACTAAATTTGAATAGACCAAGGCTTCGATTATTTTCAGCATAATTTAAAGCAAGGGTTTTAAATTAATCGGCCGCTCTGAAAGGTCACGTTTTAATATTCCAGAGCATTAACCACAGTAATTAAACTGGCGGTACCGTCGCGATTCCGACCGGAACATCAGAAATACAGATGTGCCGACTACCTTTCCGCAAATTCCATGATATGGATGCAGAGAAACTGGCCTTACCCGAAGGAGAGGACAGTGGATCTTCATCGCCAAAAGGCTGGATTCTCCTGGGCGTGATCCTTATTGTGGCTGCGATCAGCTGGTCATCCATCATGTGGAACATGTAACGCCTGGACGCACGAATCATCGAGTTCGGCGTGTCAGTCGAAGCCGATGTCGTCAAGGTGGGTCACCTGCCCGCCAAGCGCCATGAAAACTCCGGGCTTGTCTATCGCTTTACACTCCCTGACAGCCGGCAGATCGAAAGAACCTGGTATGAGGAACAAGGGCGCTGGAAAGCCTACCAACCCAGCGACCGCATCCTTGTCCGCTCCCATCCCGACGACCCGAACCGCCATCTTGTCGAAAATCGCGATGGAACTTCCTTAAGTACGGCGCTCATTTTTATCGCTATAGACGGCTTACCCTTCTTGGTATTTAGTGCAGCGTTGATGGTCTCCGGCAATCGTAAACACCGGAAAACAAATGAGCCATCGGGTTGATTCATTTCTAATTGAAGAATAACCCGCCAGCAGTTTTCCCAGTGTGACAAGCACCTCGGCCCTCCCACTGAGCCTGCTGATCCTGATCCTCGGTTTTGTCGCCTTGGACATGAACGACGAGCAATTGATTACCCTCGAACCGAAACGACGCATGGTGCATGAGCATTTTTCCTGATCCCGCGCTTCACATGTCAACGAGAGGGGGATGCATATTTGCAACACTCCATGATTGAGTGCGCTGAAATTTCTTCTATTATCCATAAGGGTCATAAGTACTACTTATATTAGAGACTTCTTATACATTTTTGGGAGTGCCCCATGCGTACCTTGACTGCCTTTTTCCTTGCTACTGTTCTGACTTCCTCCGCTCTGGCGGGAGAAGATTGCGAGCTCCTGAATGCCTACGACCTGAGCGAGGAGGACGTCTCCATCATATTGTCTGTTCGTCGCACACAAACAGTGGTGCCCGACACCCAGCTGGCCAAGCAATTACCGTCTTCCGAATCTCGTGCCAAGGAAGCCGTGCAGGTCTGCTATCTACGTGTGCTCAACACCGATCCACAGCTCTCTGTGGAAGCCGGCTGGGATCCTGTCATCAAGCAGATTAACTGTGAGACAGGCCAGGCAATTACCCTTGCTCCTGAGCAGAAGCCCGCCGTGGCTGGTTGATTTCACTTCGCCTGTCCGGCGCGGTATCGGGTCGGCTTTCATTCAGACACAAAAGGGCAGCTTTGCTGCCCTTTTGTCATCATGGTATTGGATTGCTGCGATTACCCCCTGCCTTGGCGCAAGAAATCGCCTCCTTCAGTGCAAAATTGCGATGACTGTTTGGAGTGTCAAACACAATACCTGCAACTTCGGCGGTTTGAAAAAATCATTGCTTCCAAACTAGGAGCCTTTCGGATTTTGGAATCGTCGGCTGCAAAGTCCCGGGAGATAAGCGGGAAATCGACCGCGCCGGCCCCATATTTGCCGGCTTGTTCCAGAAGTTGTAGTAACCAACCACCACCCGCGCATCAGCCAGACAGACAGTCCGATCACGGCCTGGGTCATCCCGACCAACAAGGAATGGGCAATTGCTCGTGACACCGGGCAACTGACGCGCCATGACGCAGGATAAACAGCAGCCGTATTAGAGGATGCGCTACGCTTATCCACCCTACCGCGTTTCTGCAACGCGATACCGGATCTATCGACTCAATAAATCTGCGGCACGAACATGTCTTCCGGCACCGGGTTGCGCAGGTAGTCCGGGTTATGCACCCGAGCCGGCAAGGTCACCGCTTCTCGTTCGATTTCCTGATAGGGCACCTGACTCAGCAAGTGGTGGATGCAGTTGAGGCGCGCCTTTTTCTTGTCAACCGCCTCGATGATTCGCCAGGGCGCTTCCGGGATGTGGGTGCGCTCCAGCATGATTTCCTTGGCCTTGGTGTATTGCTCCCAGCGGCGACGCGATTCCATGTCCATCGGGCTCAGTTTCCACTGCTTCAGCGGGTCATGGATGCGCATCATGAAACGCAGGTTCTGTTCGTCATCGGTGATCGAGAACCAGTACTTGATCAGAATGATGCCGGATCGGATCAGCATCTTCTCGAACTCCGGCACGGTGCGGAAGAACTCCTCGTAATCGTCGTCGCTGCAGAAGCCCATGACCTTTTCCACACCTGCGCGGTTGTACCAGCTGCGGTCGAACAGGACGATTTCGCCGCCAGCGGGCAGGTGCGAGACGTAGCGCTGGAAATACCACTGGCTCTGTTCGCGCTCGCTCGGCGCCGGCAGCGCCGCGACGCGGCAGACGCGCGGGTTCAGGCGCTGGGTGATGCGCTTGATCACGCCTCCCTTGCCGGCCGCGTCGCGGCCTTCGAACAAAACCACCACCTTCAGCTTGTTATGCACCACCCAGTCCTGCAACTTGACCAATTCGCCTTGCAGACGGAACAACTCCTTGAAATAGAAATGCCGTTCCCGATCTGTGGAAGACGCCGCTGACGCCGTCGCCTCTCCGATCAGTTCGTTCATGCGGTCATCATCAATCTCCATCTCCAATTCTTCATCGAAGCTGTCCAGCATTTCGTCGTGTACTCGACGTTCGAAATCGATCCGTTCATGGGTCTTGTCTGCGTTCATGAAATTCCTTGTCGGCGGCTGAAGCGCTGCCCGGCAGGCTCACCCAAGCTGTTGCGGGCGGACTTCGAGCTATAGCGAAAACACGCACTCTATGCGGCCAAGATGACAGTAATATGACATATACATGACACCAGCATGACTCCGCCACAATGACGGCAGCAAGTCAGCGCGGCTCCAACTCAACCAGTCGTTTCGCCGAGTCCGTAAAGGGCAATAGTTGCCGGATGCGTTCCATACTAGGTGCGTGCGCGGCCGCAACGCCGCCACCGGCTTCGATCTCTTGGCGAAAATACGCCAGCGCGCCGGATTCGATGCTGCAACCGCTGGCCTGCGCTGCAAGCAGCGCGCCAACCCAGTCGGCTTCCTGCTCCTGTGCTTGCCACAAGTGGGAAAGGCGTAAAGCCAGCCCGAAATTTCCTTCGCTCAGTTGCATGGCATCCTCGCCGAGAACAGTCCAATCCCCCGGCTTGCCGGAATACACCGATAGCGCGTTGGCGTCTTCGTCAAAATGGCGCTGCGCGATGTGGACGATTTCATGTCCGATGACGAAAGCAAGCTGGCATGCCTCCAGTTTCAAGGCGGAAGGCGTCAGCACAATGACATCGGGTGCGGCGGAATAGGCTGGACCAAAGTTATCGTCGGGCGAATGGATAAAGCGTACCGTTTGCAGCCCGGCCAGCGCAGCCATTCGCCGCCAGTCAGGCGGCGCGGCATACTCCACGCAACCGAGGCAGGGCTGAAAGCTCCAGACATAGTGCCGCAGCGTCGGTGGATCGGGGAACCAATCGGCCGGCGCTGACGCGGCGATCCGGCCGGACAAGGCGGCGCAGATAATCAGCACCCCTGACAGCAACCTGGCAACCCCTCGCCGGATTGCCAGGTTGGACGGATATAAAGCCAGGCTGAACATCGTGTTCCCCTTTGCCCAACATCATCGCGGCTTGACCACCCGCTGCGCCATCGTTTGCCGTGGCGGCGTTTACTTGCCGTCCTTGGCCGGCCTGCCGGTTTTGATCACCGCCAGCCCCTGGATCGCCGCAGCCGCCTCGGCATCGCTCAGCCGCGCCAGAACCGCCAACGCGGCGCGCAACACTTCGCTTTTCTTGGCCTCAACGCCCAGACTCAAACAGCGTTTTTTCAGCCCGGCGATGAGCGCGTGCTCCGCTTCCGGCATCGTGAAACTGTCACGCACCAGCTTGGCACGCCGGATCTTGGCCGGTTTGGCTGTTTTGGCCGGTTCGGGTAAAGGAGAGGGTGCAGGAGCGGGTTCCGTCACCTGCTGCGGTGGTGTCACAACAGGGGCAGCAGCCGTATCGACATCCGGTGTCAACGCCACCGGCATTTCGCTTGCCTCGATTTTCGGGACTCTTTTGGAGACTTTACGGATAGCCATGATCAACATTCCTTGTTTGTTTAACGATATAAACAGTTTATACGATAAATCAGGAAGCGCAACCGACCCGTTGCCAAGGATCATGCTCGGCCCCTGAACAAGACCGTAGACCGAAGGGGCATTGATGGATCCGCTTCGCTTGGCTCATCCTTCGAGCTTGGCGACTTCGCTTGATAGACGGCAGCAAATTTGTAATCTTGGCGGCGAAGAATGGCGGGCACCCGATGTCCAACTTGCCAGGAAGGAAAACCGATGAACGCGACCGCCCCGATTTTCGATGCCCCGATCTCCATCGAAGAACTGGAGAAGATCAACGCCTACTGGAGCGCCTGCAATTACCTGGCGGCGGGGATGATCTTCCTGCGCGACAACCCGCTGCTGCGCGAGCCGCTGCAACCGGAACACGTCAAGCGCCGGCTGCTTGGCCACTGGGGCGCAAGTCCCGGTTTGAGCTTCGCCTGGGTGCATCTGAACCGACTGATCAACAAGTACGACCTGGACACCATCTTCATGGCCGGCCCCGGCCATGGCGCGCCCGGCATTCTGGCGCCGGCCTATCTGGAAGGCTTCTACAGCGAGGTGTACCCGAACAAGAGCGAAGACCTGGAGGGCATGCGCCAGTTCTTCAAGGAATTCTCCTTCCCCGGCGGCATTGGCAGCCATTGCACGCCGGAAACGCCCGGCTCGATCCACGAAGGCGGTGAACTGGGTTACAGCGTGTCACACGCGTTCGGCGCCGCCTACGACAACCCGGACCTGCTGGTGGCGGTGATGGTCGGCGACGGCGAAGCGGAAACCGCGCCGCTGGCCACCTCCTGGCATTCCAACAAATTCCTCAACCCGATCCGCGATGGCGCGGTGCTGCCCATCCTTCACCTCAACGGTTACAAGATCAACAACCCGACCATCCTCGCGCGCATCTCGCACGAGGAGCTGGAAAACCTGTTCAAGGGCTATGGCTGGACGCCGTATTTCGTCGAGGGCTCCGACCCGATGACCATGCACGCACGGATGGCCGAGGTGCTGGAACAGTGCGTGCTGGAAATCCGCCGCGTCCAGGCCGAGGCCCGCAGCAGCGGCGTTCCCGGTCGCCCGCGCTGGCCGATGATCGTGTTGCGTTCGCCGAAGGGCTGGACTGGCCCGGTTGAAGTTGACGGCAAGAAAGTGGAGGGTTTCTGGCGTTCGCACCAGGTGCCCATCGCCGATGTGCGCGGCAATCCGGCGCATCTGCAACAACTCGAAACCTGGCTGCACAGCTACGCGCCGGAAACGCTGTTTGACGAAAACGGCCAACTGCGACCGGAACTGAAAGCCCTGGCACCGCAAGGTGCGCGTCGCATGAGCGCCAACCCGCATGCCAACGGTGGTCTGCTGCGGCGTGCGCTGCGCCTGCCGGATTTCCGCGACTACGCCACAGTTCTGACTGGCCCCGGCAAGTCCACGGCGGAAAACACCCGCCCGCTGGGCAAGTTCCTGCGCGACACCATGGCGCAGAACATGCACAATTTCCGCGTCTTCGGCCCGGACGAGAACGCCTCCAACAAACTCGACAACATCTACGAAGTCAGCAAGAAAACCTGGCTGGCCGATATCTACCCGGAAGACGCTGGCGGCAGCGAACTGTCGCCCGACGGCCGGGTCATGGAAATGTTGTCGGAACACACGCTGGAAGGCTGGCTGGAAGGCTATCTGCTGTCCGGCCGGCATGGCTTCTTCTCGACCTACGAAGCCTTTGTGCATGTCATCGACTCGATGTTCAACCAGCATGCCAAATGGCTGGCGATGTCCAAGGAAGTGCCGTGGCGGGCGCCGGTGTCATCGCTCAATCTGCTGATTACCTCCACCGTCTGGCGGCAGGATCACAACGGCTTCACGCATCAGGACCCCGGCTTCCTCGACGTGGTGGTGAACAAGAGTCCGGAAGTCACCCGCATCTATCTGCCGGCGGATGTGAACACCCTGCTGGCGACCGCCGCGCATTGCCTGAAAAGCACCGATTACATCAACGTCATCGTCTGCGACAAGCAGAAGCACTTGCAGTATCTGGACATGGATGCGGCGATCAAACACTGCACCAAGGGCATCGGGATATGGGAATGGGCGAGCAACGATGCCGGCCAGGAACCGGATGTGGTGATGGCCAGCGCCGGCGACATTCCGACCAAGGAAGCACTGGCCGCGACCGTGTTGCTGCGGGAGAACTTCCCCGACCTGAAAGTGCGTTTCGTCAACGTCGTCGACCTGTACAAGCTGACCCCGGCCAGCGAGCACCCGCACGGTTTGAGCGACAAGGATTTTGACAGCCTGTTCACATTGGACCGCCCGGTGATCTTCAATTTCCACGGCTACCCGTGGCTGATCCACCGGCTGGCTTATCGCCGCCACAACCACGCCAACATGCATGTGCGCGGCTACAAGGAAAAGGGCAGCATCAACACCCCGCTGGAACTGGCGATCCAGAACGAAATCGACCGTTTCAGCCTGGCAATCGATGTCATCGACCGCATCCCGTCATTGCGGGTGGCCGGCGCGCACGTCAAGGAAAAGCTGCGCGATATGCAGATCGAGTGCCGCAATTACGCCTATGAAAACGGCGTTGACCTGCCGTCGGCAGATGCCTGGGTCTGGCCGTACTAAGAAGATAGAAACAAGGAACCCGTCATGTCTGATATCGCCGAAAGAGCCCTGCATACCCGCGCCGCCCGTTCCGAGGAAGCGTTGCGGCGCTCGTTTATCGACAACCTGTTCTACGTCACCGGCCGTTCGCTGAAGGATGCGTCGCCGGTCGATCTGTATACCGCGCTGGCCCATACCGTGCGCGATCGCATGCTGGAGCGCTTCATCAACACGGCGGAAAAGTACAAACAAAGCAACGCCCGAACGGTGTGCTATTTCTCCGCCGAGTTCCTGCTCGGGCCGCACCTGGGCAACAACATTCTCAATCTGGGACTGCATGACAATCTGGCGAAAGCCCTGCATGCCATGGGACTCGATCTGGACGTACTGTTGCAGCAGGAACAGGAACCCGGCCTTGGCAATGGCGGCCTCGGGCGGTTGGCGGCCTGTTATCTGGATTCGATGGCGACGCTGGAAATTCCCGCCATCGGCTATGGCATCCGTTACGAATTCGGCCTGTTCGATCAGGTCATCAAGGATGGCTGGCAGGTTGAAGTCACCGATGCCTGGCTGCGCGAAGGCAACCCGTGGGAATTGCCCAACCGGCTGTGTCGTTATCCGGTTCGGCTCGGCGGTCACACCGAAAAGTACGTTGATGATCAGGAACGCGATCGGGTCCGCTGGATAGCGGGTACCACAGTGTACGGTGTGGCCTTCGACACGCCGATCCTCGGTTTTGGCGTGATCAACGTCAACCTTTTACGGCTGTGGAAATCGGAAGCACGCGATACCTTCGACTTCCAGGCCTTCAATGCCGGCGATTATTTCGGCGCGGTCGATGACATGGTAGAAGCGGAAAACCTGACCAAGGTGCTCTACCCGAACGACGAGCCGGAAGTCGGCAAGGAACTGCGCCTCAAGCAACAGTATTTCTTTGTCTGTTGCTCCTTGCAGGACATGATCCGTATCGTCATGCGCGATGTCGGCGATCTGAGCCGCTTTGCCGAAAAATTCGTCGCCCAACTCAACGACACCCATCCCGCCATCGCGGTGCCGGAGTTGATGCGCCTGCTGATCGACGAACACGCCATGAACTGGCAACAAGCCTGGGACATCACTCAAAGAAGTTTTGCCTACACCAATCACACGCTGCTGCCGGAAGCGATGGAAACCTGGCCGCTGGATCTGTTCCAGCGCATCCTGCCGCGCCATCTCGAAATCATTTACGAGATCAACCAGCGCTTTCTTGACGAAGTGCGGCTGCGCTTTTTCGGCGACGAGCAACGCCTGATGCGCATGTCGCTGATCGCCGAAGGCCCGGTGCAGCGGGTGCGCATGGCGCATCTGGCGGCGGTGGGCGGCTTCGCCATCAATGGCGTCGCGACGCTGCACAGCGCGTTGCTGAAAGAAACCGTGATGCGCGATTTCTTCGAACTCTGGCCGGAGAAATTCAGCAACAAAACCAATGGCGTCACCCCGCGCCGTTTTATCGCGCTGGCCAACCCGCCGCTGACCGCGTTGATCGAAGAAACCATCGACAACAACTGGTTGCGCAATCTGGATTCGTTGCAGCGGCTGCAACCTTATGCCGAAGACGCCGGCTTCAGGACACGCTGGCGTGAAGTGAAGCTGAGTGCCAAGCGCAGGCTGTCCGACCATGTCGGCAAGACGCTGGGCATCGCGGTTGATCCGGCTTCGCTGTTCGACATCCAGGCCAAGCGCATCCATGAATACAAGCGCCAGCATCTCAACCTGCTGCACATCATCAGCCTGTATTGCCGTCTGAAAAACAGCCCGAACCTGGATGTCACGCCGCGTACCTTCATCTTTGGCGGCAAGGCCGCGCCGGGCTATCACATGGCCAAGCTGATCATCAAACTGATTCATGCCGTGGCCGAGGTGGTGAACCGCGATCCGCAGGTAAACAAGACGCTTAAGGTCGTCTTCGTGCCGGATTTCAATGTCCAGAACGCGCAGCGCATCTATCCCGCCGCCGACCTATCCGAGCAGATTTCCACCGCCGGCAAGGAAGCCTCCGGCACCGGCAACATGAAATTCTCGATGAACGGCGCACTCACCATCGGCACGCTGGACGGCGCCAATGTGGAAATCCGGGAAGCCGTCGGCGAGGAAAACTTCTTCCTGTTCGGCCTCACCGCCGCCCAGGTTCAGGAACGTCTGAATGCGGGTTATCAGCCCTGGCCGATCATTCAACACAATCCCGAACTTCTCCATGCGCTCGATCTGATCGACTCCGGCCTGTTCTCGCACGGCGACCGGCAAATGTTCACGCCGCTCACCGACAACCTGCGCGGACACGATCCTTTCCTGGTCTGCGCCGATTTCGACGCCTATCTCGAATGCCAGGATCATGTCGGCGAGCAATACCGCCAGGTCGAACAGTGGACGCGGATGTCCATTCTCAACGTCGCGCGTATCGGCAAGTTCTCGTCCGACCGCGCCATCCGCGAATACGCCGAGGAGATATGGAAAGTCGTGCCGGTTTCGGTGTCGAAGTGAGGCAAATCGGGCGTGCAGAAACATGCCGCAACCTGTCGCTCCGAGTCAGGGCAGGCGAATGCTCAATTGTGGTTGCGGAATCACGCTACGCCTGCTTTTCCGGCGCGCAACGTATCTGTAACCGTCCTGTCATCTCGTTATGCCACATTGGCCACCCATGCCAGCCGTTCGCTCCGTCTTCATTTCGGATGTCCATTTGGGCACCCGCGCTTGTCAGGCTGATAGCCTGATTGCTTTCCTGCGTGACTTCCCTGCCCAGCATTTGTATCTGATCGGCGACATCATCGATTTCTGGAGTATGAGCCGCAGCATCCACTGGAGTCCGGCGCAGAACACCGTGATCCAGAAAGTGCTGAAACGGGCGCGGCATGGCGAACGAGTGGTGTTCGTGCCGGGCAATCACGATGAGGCGTTGCGTGATTACTGCGATACGGCGTTCGGCGATATCCAGGTCGAGCGCGAATTCGTGCATGAAACCGCCGATGGACGCCGATTCCTGCTCACCCATGGCGACGACTTCGACCAGGTCACCCGGCATCATCGCTGGGTCGCTGTTCTGGGTGATGTCGCCTACAACACCTTGGTAAGACTGAATGGCTGGCTGTCGCGCTTGCGACGCCTGCTCGGCATCGCTGGATATTGGTCACTGGCGGGATATGCCAAGCGACGCGTCAAATCCGCCTTGCAGTTCATTTTCGATTTCGAGGACTCCGTCATCCGCCATGTCCGCGAACGCGACCTCGACGGCGTCATTTGCGGCCACATCCACTGGGCAGCACTGAAGGAAGTCGACGGACTGATCTATGCCAATTGCGGCGACTGGGTCGATTCCTGTACCGCCATCGTCGAACATCATGATGGCCGTCTGGAAATGATCGAATGGAGCACGCTGTGCCGCATGGCAAACCAACCGATGCACAGCGATCTCGGCCACGAGGCCGAGTCGATTTTGGCGAAGGCGGAGTAATGCGCGTCCTGATGGTTTCCGATGTGTATTTTCCGCGCATCAACGGTGTCTCCACCTCCATCGAAACTTTTCGCAGCGCGCTTTCTGCACAGGGCGTTGCGGTCAGCCTGGTTGTCCCCCGCTATGGCGACGAGGCCGCCGCGCCCGGCGTCATCCGCGTAGCCGCTCGCCGCGTGCTGGGCGACCCGGAAGATCGTCTTGCACATTATGGCAAGCTGCGCCGGGCCACTTTGAAAGCGGCGGTGGATTGCGATGTCATCCACATTCAAACGCCATTCGCCGCGCATTACGCGGGTTTGCATGCGGCGCGCGCGTTGAACAAACCCGTCATCGCCACCTATCACACACTGTTCGAGGAATACCTGCAGCATTACATCCCATGGTTTCCGGCAACGCTTTTGCGCGGCCTGGCGCGACGCTTCTCGCGCGGGCAATGCAATGCGCTGGATGCGGTGATCGTGCCCTCCTCGGCGATGCGCACGCGGTTGCGCAACTATGGCGTAACCCGGCCACTGCATGTGTTACCGACCGGCATCCCGGCCAACGCCTTCGAACCGGGCGAGGCGACACGCTTCCGCGTCGACCAGGGCATCGCGCCGAACCGACCCGTGGTGTTGTTTGTCGGCCGCGTGGCGCATGAAAAAAACATCTGCTTTTTGCTGGATGTGGTGGCCCGCGCTCGACGCTGCTTGCCAGACCTGTTGTTCTTGATCACTGGCGAAGGCCCGGCACAAAAAGATCTGGCGCGACGCGCGTCCGAACTTGGCTTGGACGGCGCGGTGCGATTTCTCGGCTATCTGGATCGCCGCCACGAACTGCCGGCCGCTTATGCCGCCGCCGACGCGTTCATTTTCGCCTCGCGCACCGAAACTCAAGGACTGGTGCTGCTGGAAGCCATGGCGCAACGCTGCCCGGTGGTCGGGCTATCGATCATGGGCACCGCAGACATTCTTGAAGCCAAACGCGGTTGCCGGATCGGCCCAGATGATCCCGCCGGCTTTGCCGATGTCTTGCTGCAATTGTTGAACGATCCGTTAGCGCGCGCCCAACTGGGCGACGACGCACGAAGTTATGCGCGGGAATGGTCCGATCAGGTTTTAGCGCAACGCCTGGCCACGCTTTACCAAAGCCTGGCGCGGTAAGGCAATACACCCCCATCTCGCCATGCGACCGTTGCGCATACTCTTGGTGACCGAAACCTATCCGCCCGAGATCAATGGCGTCGCGATGACCACCCAACGTCTGCTGCAAGGGTTGCGCGCACGCGGCCACTGGGTTGGGTTGGTGCGACCGAGGCAACAAAACGAGACGCAACAGGCGGCCACCTGGACGGTGCGGGGCCTGCCGATTCCGAAATATCCCGGCCTGCGTCTGGGCCTGCCCGACTGGCGACAGCTGCGACGGGTGATGCGCGAGCAACAACCGGATCTGGTACATGTCGTCACCGAAGGCCCGCTTGGCTGGGCCGCCGTATTCGCCGCCCGCGCCAGCAAGCTGCCGGTCACTTCTGGCTACCATACCCATTTCGATCTCTACAGCGGCCACTACGGCCTCAATTGGCTGATGCCGCTGGTTACCGGCTGGCTGGATGCCCTGCACCGCCGTTGCCAGGCCACTTTTGTGCCGACACCGGAACTGGCGGCCACTTTGTCCGCGCGTGGCATTCCCAACGTGCGCGCAGTTGGGCGCGGCGTCGATACCGCGTTATTCAATCCATCGCGACGAGACTTGGCATTGCGCGCTCATTGGGGAATACCTGCGGCGGGATTGAACGAGGCAAACTTGATCTGCCTGTTTGTCGGCCGGCTCGCCCCGGAAAAAAACCTGGAACTGGTCGAGCGGGCTTTTGCCGCGATTGCCGCCCAAAACCCGCGCGCGCGCATGCTCTGGGTCGGCGACGGTCCGTCGTTGAGCCGTCTGCAAGCGGCGCATCCGGAACATATCTTTGCCGGCCCGCGCATCGGCAACGACCTCGCCACCCACTACGCCAGCGCCGATCTATTCTTGTTCGGCAGTCTGTCGGAAACCTGGGGCAACGTCCTGACGGAGGCCCTGGCCAGCGGGTTGAGCGTAGTCACCTACCGACGCGCGGCCGCTGAAATCCTGATTCGCGATGGCGAAAACGGCATCGCAATCGAAGCCGGCGATGCCGACGCTTTCATTTCCGCCGCCACCTCGCTAGCCGGTAATGCAGCAACACGCCGCCGCCTCGGGCAAGCCGCCAGCAAGTCCATGCAAGCGCATGGCTGGGCAGCCATCGTCGAGCGGTTTGAAAATGGACTGCGAGACGTTCTGACGCATTCGTAGATACGATTCGTCATTCACCGCATCATCGGCATCGAGATTTCTCGTCGAGCGGAAACAAGCGACGGGCTAAACCGCCGCACTCCGCTCTCCAGCGACATTTTCGAAATCAATCGTCTTCTGCCGGTTCATCCAGATATTTCTGCAAGCGACGTTCGAACATATGACGATCGAAGCGCCACTCCTCGATCAGCGAGATCGCCAACTCGAAAGGCTTCTTCGGCAGATCGTAAATGCAGCCAAGATTGAACGAGGCAGAAGACTCCAGCGCAATACAGAGATCTCTCAAGTCCGAACTCGCTTTGTCATCGGGATTCTTTCGAATAAAGCGGGCGATATTTTTAACAGCGTTCGACATAACGTTTTCCTTACCAATGTAACGCCCGCAAGCGGGCAGATTTTTTGTGCTGGTGCGCACCCATACGACGGGCGATGTCATCCAGCATTGCAATTGCGTCCAATACAAATGGACCCTTGTTCAACATCACGCATTCGGCGCGTTCCGACATGGCCGCATCGGTCATTTCGGCACGCGAAGGCAAATTCTCCTTGATCAGTTGTTCGAATACCTGTGTCGCCCAAACCACTGGCACATGCGCCGCCTCGGCCAGCCACAGTATTTCTTCTTGAATTTCGGCCAGGCGGCTCCAACCGATTTCTACCGCCAGATCGCCACGTGCAATCATCAAGCCAAATGGCCCGCGACTAGCACCATGAACCACAATTTCAGGCAAATTTTCAACTGCACGCTGGGTTTCTATCTTCGCGATACGGCCCAGATTACTCGCCCCGCGCGCATCCAGCTCATCCGCCAGACGATCCATATCCGCCGCCGTCTGTACAAAAGAATAGCCCACAATGTCGGCCTCGCGAGCGATGAAATCGAGATCAAGCAAGTCCTTGTCGACCAGCGCCGGCAATTGCAAATCACTGTCCGGAAAATTCAAACCTTTGGCCGGACGAATCTTGTCACCCTCGGGGCGTGCCCGGGTAATTCTTAACCAGGCGCCAGCCTCACTGATGCGTTCGACTTCAGCGCCTATCTGGCCATCGTCGATAAAGACTCGCTCGCCCACTCGCAAACTATCCAGCACCTCTGGCTGCGCACAAGGAATCCGGCCGGCAAAGCCGTCTTCCGTTCCAATCTCCCCGGGCGCTTCATCGCGCGACAACAGAATGCGGTCGCCAATATGCACCAACAGCACTTCCGGACTCGCTTCCAGTGCGCCGACCTTGCTTGATCGCTGCCGGCCTTCGCCGGAAAGATGCTTCAAGGTGCAGCCCTGTTCCAGCCAGACCGAGTCGGCGGTGCAAGCCAGCAGGTGAGCTTCGCCCATGCGTTCAAGCACATTGAGAATGCGTTTTTTACCGCGCGTGTCGGTAACTTCAACCAAATCGCCCGGCCGCAACAAAACCAACCAGTCGTGCGCAACACTGACCCGCGCATAACCCGCCAAACCCGTTGCGCCACGCAGACCGGAACCACCCGGCTCGCCGCTGGCGTCAAATAAAAAATAGGCCGGCGCGCGCGTATCGCCACGTTCATCGCGCTTCGGCTTCAGGCGCAAGTGACCCGGACTCGCGGCCATCTCGCCGGTACGTAACTTCGGCCCGGCCAAGTCCATGTGGATAAGACACTTGCGCCCGCTGGCGGCAGAAGCCGCGCGGATGTTTTCAATCATCGCCCGCCAGACATCGGCATCGTCATGCGCACAATTAATACGCGCAATGTCCATGCCGCGTTCGATTAGATCTCGCACAAATCGCACCTCGCCCGCCGCCGCTGTCGGCAAGGTCACCATGATGCGGGTGCGCCGATGTTTAGGCGCCTTGCCCAACAGAAGCTGCGTTCTTTGCTTCAATCGGTTATCGCCGTGCCGGTTGGCGCGCCCGCGGTTCAACAAGGCTGCGTCGGTCGGACAAACACCGCTGATCGCATCCAGCGCTTGCCCGACGGCATCCAGCGTTGCGATAACATGGCCTTCGCATCGCCCCAAAGAAGACAAGCCCAGTTCGGAGAGTTGCTCCTGCAATTCGCGCAGGTCTTCGCGCCGAAACGCAATATAAGCCGCCAGGTTGACGGCATCTCGCGCGTAACCGGAGCCCGCCAATTGCGGCTGCCAAGCGGCGAGCAAAGCATGTTTGCCAGCGTCGACCTTGGCGCGCAGATTGGTCAGTTCACGTTGAAGTTCAGATAAGGATTGCACTACTCGAGCAAAGATAAGTCCACGCCAAAGTAAATAGCATACGCAACCCAAGGGGGATAAATGATGAAGGTTTTATTACACTGGCAACCCAACGTGATCTATCAGCCTGTCGAGAGTTGCTCGTCGATAGCCAGAATGACGCCTGCCAGACCCGTTGTTGACCATTTTCGGAGAGTCGCCGAACAAACTGTTGCCTAGTAATGCAGCTGAGAATGGCCCGGTGCGGGCCATTCTCAGCTGACGTTTCCCCAGCCCTACCGGATACTAGCCAAACCGTCCGGTAATATAATCTTCGGTCTGTTTCTGAGTCGGCTTCACAAACAGCTTGTCTGTTTCGCCAAACTCAATCAACTCGCCCAGATACATGAAGGCGGTGAAATCCGAGATACGCGCCGCCTGCTGCATGTTGTGGGTCACGATGGCGATGGTGTATTCGGTCTTCAGCTCGTTGATCAGTTCTTCGATCTTGGCGGTTGAAATCGGGTCGAGCGCCGAGGTGGGTTCGTCCAGCAACACAATTTCCGGCTTCACCGCGATAGTACGGGCGATACACAAGCGCTGCTGCTGACCGCCAGATAGCGAGAGGCCGCTTTGTTGCAGTTTGTTCTTGGTTTCTTCCCAGATCGCAGCCTTGCGCAACGCCCATTCAACGCGCTGATCCATATCCGAACTCGACAGTTTTTCGTAAAGACGCACGCCAAACGCGATATTTTCGTAAATCGTCATCGGGAATGGGGTCGGCTTCTGGAACACCATGCCGATCTTGGCGCGCACCAGATTCACGTCCTGCTTCTTGTCGAGCAGATTCTTGCCATGGAAATTGATCTGGCCTTCCGCACGCTGACCAGGATAAAGGTCATACATTCGGTTGAAGGTACGCAACAAGGTGGACTTGCCACATCCTGAGGGACCGATGAAGGCGGTCACCCGGCTTTTTGCGATATCCAGCGAGACATTGGTCAAGCCACGGAACGCGCCGTAATAGAAATTAAGGTCTCGGATAGACAGGATGGCTTCGCCATCGGCTGTAGTTTGGCTGGTGGACATTCGTTACTCCGGGTTCAAGCTGAAACTTTATTACGGAACATGACGCGCGCAATGATGTTGATGGCAAGCACGATCAGTGCGATCAACAGCGCGCCGCCCCAGGCCAGACTGACCCAGTTGTCGTACGGGCTCATGGCGAACTGGAAGATCACCACCGGCAGATTACCCATCGGTTGCGACATGTCGGTGCTGAAAAACTGATTGTTTAGTGCGGTAAACAGCAGCGGCGCGGTTTCACCCATGACGCGGGCAATGGCCAGCAAGATGCCGGTGACAACACCCGCCTTGACCGCACGCAGGGTGACTTTCAACGAAACCTGCCAGCGCGGCGCACCAACCGCAAATGCGGCTTCACGTAACGCGGTGGGAACCAGCAACAGCATGTTTTCGGTGGTGCGCACGACCACCGGAATCGCGATCAGCGACAACGCCACTGACCCGGCCCAGCCGGAGAAGCCGCCCAGCGTGGCTACCATCAGGGCATAGACAAACAGACCAACCACGATGGACGG
>JFJP01005373.1_pt1 | contig 27524 bp, 30 predicted proteins | sample 431651 | NCBI WGS metagenome assembly JFJP01 (sample SAMN02602958, study PRJNA72255) | Microbial mat metagenome, whole genome shotgun sequencing project. | biome: fresh water; feature: sink hole; material: water; isolation source: purple microbial (photo- and chemosynthetic) mats found in... | reverse complement strand
GCTGCCAGTTGGCTGGCGCATCGCCATGGCCCGAGAGTCGCAATGAGGGTCCGCTTTGGCGCTTGCGCGTCATCTCATTAACCCATGCCACTTGCCCGACACCCGGCGAAGCGGTGTGGGGGTCGCCCTTGATTTGATTTGCCATATTGCTTCCTGTTGCAGTGGTTAAATATGTTTTGCAATAGAATTTTGAACTCAATCATTGAGAATAAACTCGCTAATTTAAGTGCCATTCAATCAAATAATGGCAAACGATTTCTCAAACAACAATTTGCGAGGTGTTTTGTGCCTTTAGATATTCAAAAATTGGACGGGGTGGATAAAAAGCTGCTGAGCGCGTTGCAAAGCAACGCGCGCACCACGGTGGGGGAGCTTGCAGAATTGGTGTCACTCTCCCAGTCGCCCTGCTGGCGACGCGTAAAACAGCTGGAAGAATCTGGCTTGATCGAAGGCTATTGCGCGCGTCTGAACCGGCAGAAGTTGGGCTACGGGGTCACCGGCTTCGTGCAATTGCAAATGGACAACCACACCCCACAGGCGGCAGAGTCGTTCGAGCGCGCCGTGGTGGCGCTGCCGCAGGTGCTGTCCTGCCACAATTTATCGGGTCGCTATGACTACCAACTTGAAGTGGTCGGGACCGATCTGGAATTGGTCGGGACCGATCTGGAATCGTTCTCGGAGTTCGTGCGCACCCACATCCGGGCGCTGCCGGGGGTGCGGGAAATTTCGACTAGCTTTTCATTGAAAGAAGTCAAACGGGCGGGTGCGTTTCCCATTGTTTAGAATTTCAGCGCTTGTGCGACGCATCTTCTCGTTGATCTGTAAGCGCCGCATTGCCCGTTCGAATATTTTTTGAATTGCTACCGTGGGCTTCATGCGAAACGCGTGGTCGGTACCATGCTTGGACGCGACTGTAGGTTTTTCATGTACGACAAGCTAATCACAATTTGTGATCAAGGCGATAAGCACGCTCAACTTGAAGCTGAAATGTCGTTTTTCCACCTAGCGCATGCTCAGCGATGCGTTGTCACGAGGTGGGAGCGAATGTTGGGGTTGGCGAGTTTCTTGCCTTTCACTCCGGGGTACTCGCTCTCCGCGCGAGCGAGGCGGTGTGCGGCCATGGCCGTAACACCTCAATCTGTGCTGCCAATTCGAGCAAAGCTTGTTCGCTACCCAACGGACCCATGACCTGAACCCCAATGGGAAGCCCCCCGGCAGACATGCCGAACGGGATACCTATGCACGGCATTCCGGTCAGATTGGCCAACGGCGCAAACGGCGAGTAATGAATCAATCCGTCGCGACCTAGCCTGTAATCGAGGTAGTCCTTGTTTGTCATTGGGTAGCGCCCGATTCGTGCTGGCGTAACTGCTAGAACCGGACTCAAAAAGAAATCGAAGCCGACGTTCGTGCCGGGATTCAGGAACGAGGCCACTTTTCGTCGAATTTGGTTGCCTGCTTCGAGGCTGGCGACATAAGCGGTTCCTGAAATGGAGCGAGCGTAGGTCGCCGCTGCGGCCGTCGTGGCTTGCAGTTCGTCTGGCCGCGGCGGGCGACCCAATTTGCTGGAATGGAGGTCAATGGCGTGGGTCGCGTGACAGGCGATCAAGGGCAGTATCGCTTGCATCACTTCGATCGTGCTAACCGGTGGCGCCACCTGCTCCAGGTGGTGTCCCTGCGCTATGAGAAACCGGGCACATGCAGTCACCGCCGCAGCCACCTCCGGGTCTATTGGAGCGCCTTCGTAGGTGCTGGAAACAAAGGCAATCCGGCGGCGTTTGACTGTGGCGGGGTCCGCTGTGACCCGCTGCACAGCGTCGCGGCACGAGACGGAATGAGGCGGGGCCGCATAGGGCGCGCCAATGTCGGAGCCTGCGGTGAAGTCGAGCGCGGTAGCGCAGTCGCGCACTGTCATAGTGATGAGATGATCAGTGACCAGCCCGCCCCAGCCTTCAGCTTTTTGTGGCCCGCTGGGCTGTAAGCCGCGCGACGTTTTCAATCCCACTAGGCCGCAGCAGGACGCCGGGATGCGGATCGATCCAGCGCCATCGCCCGCATGCGCCAAGGCGACCATGCCGCTGCTGACCGCTGCTGCTGCACCGCCGCTCGATCCGCCAGCGCTGTATCCATGCGCCCAGGGGTTCTGCGTCGGCTCACCATAAACAGGGGCTTCCGTCGTTGGTGCTAGGCCGAGCTCGCTGCTGGCCGTGCGGCCAAACAAAACCATGCCTGAGCGCCGCAGACGGGTCACCAACTCGCAGTCCTGCGCCCAATCAACGTGGCCGAAGAACTTGGACCCCATCGAACTGGGCAAACCTTGAGCCGCTGTTCCTAAATCCTTTAGCAGGCTGGGTACACCAAGAAATGGCTGCGTGTGCTGTACTGTTCGGCGCTTGACCTCTGACAGTTGCCCCAGCCAAGCGTCAATCCGCTCGGCCTGCTCAAAACCGATATCTTGCTGCAGATTGCAGACCGCATGAAACCTACGGTCAAGACACCTTACCCGTTCAACCGTCTCCCACATGACTTGAACCGCCGTCGTTTCACCACTGAAAATGTGGGAAGCGATCTCCAGGGCGTCGGACACTATTTGCTCCCCGCTCCTTGTGCTAGCCCCAGTTTTTTGATCATCACTCCTTCTTGAGTGTAGGTCTCCTTGACGTAGCTTCCATAGGCTTTGGTGTCCATGTAACGGTCAGTCTGGTCAAACTTTTCAAGTGTCTTGCCAAACGCCGGATCCTTGAGTCCCTGTTTGAAAGCGTCATGTAATTTCTTGACGATGGCAGGGTCCATTCCCTTGGGTCCGGCAAGACCATAAGGTGAGTCAAACACCAGACCGTAGCCAAGCTCCGTCAAATTGGGAACACTCGACCAGTTCTTGGTGCGCTGTGCGCCAAACGTAGCAAGCAGGCGCATCTTGCCTGATTCAATATGCGGCGCCCAACCGGTTGAGTCGGCAACCGCATCTATGTGCCCTCCGAGCAGTGAGATTAGAGCGTCACTCGATCCCTTGAAGGGAACGTGTGTCCACTCGAAACCCGCTTTGTCGCCAATGGACTGCATGGCGATATGCTGACTCGACCCCGTTCCCACTGATCCGTATGCAACTTTTCCCGGATTGGCCTTAACATGCGTTGCGAAATCTTGCCAAGTCTTCCAGGGGGAATCGGCGCGAACGACTACACCAAACGTGTAGCCTGATAAACCGATGATGTAGTCGAAGTCCTTCAACGCGTCGTAATTGACAACCTGCATGTGAGGCAACCGAAACAACGTAATCGCAATCTGCGAGATGGTGTAGCCGTCAGGTTTGGCCGTCTTGCTCATCACTGCGGGTCCTAGCGTACCGGCGGCGCCCGGCTTGTTGTCAATGACAATCGTCTGACCCAAGTACTTCGATGTGATCTGAGCCAAGTCACGCAGGACAACATCGGTTGCACCGCCTGCCGGCCACGGAACGATTAGCGTTACCGGCCGTTCCGGATACTCGCCCGCCAAAACATTCCAGGTCAACATGCTTCCTATCAAGGTCATCACGACCAGCGTGATCGCTTCTTTCCAATTTTTCATCATCAGGCGCTCCTATAAAAATGCTTTTGAGTAGTCCGATTCAAAAATATAGTATTACAATACAATACATAGTATTGAATAGAAAATTTTAGTATCAATTATAGAGAAATGTCAAACCTGCCTGTCGACACAAAAGTTACCAAAAAAAAGGGGTCACCCATGAAAACACACCAGAACCGCCGATCAGAAGCACAAAAGAGGGAAGTCAACCCTCTGTTTGTGCAGTCGCTGGAGAAGGGGTTTGCTGTGCTGGATGCAGTTGCCCAGAGCCCACAGCCCGCCAGTCTGGCCGACCTGATGTCGAGAACCGGTCTGGGTAAAAGCGCTGCCCAACGCTTTTCCCACACTTTGACGGCGTTGGGTTACCTTCACAAGGACACGGCGACCAGACGCTACTGCCTGTCAACCCGTGCACTTGACTACACATTTGCATACCTCAAGGCAAGTCCGCTGATCGCGGCTGCCGTGCCGCATCTGGTCGATGCCAGCGAATTGTGTCATGAGACCATCAATCTCGTCGTTCCAGACGGACTGGACATTGTCTACATCTTCAGAATACCGGTGCGCCGAACGATGTTGGTGGCAACCTTAGTTGGTCGGCGCAGGCCAATTCACTGTACCTCGGGCGGCCGCGCCATGCTTTCTTGTCTGGAGGACGGCGAAATTGCTGCCGTGCTTGCTGCCTGTCCAGTTCAGCAGCTCACGTCAAAAACCATTACCGACCGCGATAGCAACCAGATACTGATCAAACGGGCGCGTATCGACGGCTACTCGGTGGCCGTGGAAGAAGCCATGTTCGGCGAGATCGGCATCTCGGCGCCAGTGGTCAACATGGCCGGGCGCCCGGTAGCTGCAGTCCAGAGTTCGGTATCAACCACTAACTGGACCGAGAAAAGAGTCCGATCAGAACTCGCACCTTTGATTCTACAGACGGCACGCTTGATATCAACCCCATTGGCGCAGATACAGGTGGCCTGGCCGCCCGATGATCTATTGAAAATCTCGCGGTGACATAGCCTGTGGGTCTCAGCGCCACCGTGGCCACGCTGTCGGCGCTTCGCGTGGTGTGGGGACTGGCGACTAGACACCGGTTGACGCGAGTCAGCGTAGGGCGACATACATTGACTCGCAGCCGACTTGGGTGAAGTTGGCGACGATGCGGCAGGTTGCCATGTAACCATGGCATCGGTAGGTTGGGGTTGGTGGTTGCGAATATTTCGGATAATTTGGCTTTGAAATATCATTTGAATGGAATTAAACTTCTAACATTTTTAGAATACAAGGTCTTTCATGCCTTTACCAACTGTCAAATTAGATGCGGTAGACCGGAAGTTGCTCGTTGCTCGTTGCTCTGCAAAAGGATGGCCGCGCTACGGTGGGTGACTTGGCGGAGCTGGTTTCGCTGTCGCAATCACCTTGCTGGCGTCGGGTCCGCCAACTCGAAGATGTCGGCCTGATTGAGGGCTACAACGCTCGGTTGAGTCGACGTCTCTTGGGCTATGGCGTCACCGGCTTTGTGCACCTGCAAATGGACCAGCACACACCCGAGGTCATGGCCGCCTTTGAGCGTGAGGTGGTGGCCCTGCCCGAGGTGCTGTCGTGCCACAACCTGTCAGGCCGTTACGACTATCTGATCGAAGCCATTGCGCCCGATCTGGAGACCTTTTCGCTGCTGGTGCGCGCCAAGATCCGCAGCCTGCCCGGTGTGAAAGAAATCTCGACCAGTTTTTCGCTGAAAGAAGTCAAGCGGGCGGGTGCGTTGCCGATCGCATAAAGAAGTCTAACGCCGGTAGGCCCCGGGTGTGCTTCCGGTCCAGGACCGAAATGCGCGGTGAAAGGCCGGTGTGTTGTCAAAACCAACGAGGCTCGCAATTTGATCAATCGATTCATGGGTCTTGACCAAACGCTCAATAGCATGGTCGCGTCGAATCTCGTCCTTGATCTTCTGAAACGTCACGCCCTCCAAGGCCAGCTTTCTGGAGAGCGACCTGTCGGACATGAACAGCGCTGTAGCGGTGGCCGCCAGGGTGGGTGATGCCGTGGCTTTGTCGGATAGAAATTCCCGGACTTGCCTGCCCGTCGAGCCGTGATCAAAAGTGACAAAGATCCAATCATCGGGCGCACGCTTGACGAACCGGATGAGTTCGGCCTTAGTGCGGTGGAAGCGCTGGCGCAGCAAGGGCTCGGCAAAGGAGACCGACGAGTGGCCCTGATCAAAACGCACCGGGCCGGGAAACAGATGCGCATATTCCGCAAAATTTGCTGGCCGTGCAAAACCGAAGCCCACACTCTCTAGCGGCAATTCCCGACCAACCAACCAAGATGCCATGCCATGACTGAGTTTGATCATCAGTTCATGCCCAAAAATGGTGAGGGCTGTGGTGCCCGCCAAGGGCGTGAGTGCGAGGGTCACGAGCTGGTCTTTACGTGACAATTGCAAGACATAGTCGTCAAGCAACAGATTCCAGAAGCGGGTAAAGCGGTACAAGGCGACAAGCACGGATGGCGCGTCGAGAAGACAAAGGCCAAGGTACTTCAGCGTGCCTGCGCGAATCGGCCGGGACCAAAGCCCCAGCATTTCGTCGCCAATGGTCAGTGAAATCACCTCGTAGAGCCGGACAAACTGCTCACGCGTCACCCGGGCACCACGTTGCTCAAGCAGGGTCGGCGCAATACCAGCCGTCAAAACCAGTGCATCAACGTTCTGCGGCGCAAGCGAGCGCCTGGCACCCATCAGCATGTTTTGCACAAAAGACATCGGGATCGTGGGTTTCAGGGGGCGCATGTTTTTAGACGCTACTGCGTTTGCCAGTGAGGTTTGATGAAATTGGCGTGATGTGCAATAAATGGGGCGCAAGTTGCAACTGCAATAGGCACTCTGCTAATTATGATAGCTGGAGAAGTTGATGCTTCGCTGCGGCTGCGCTGGCGCAAACAGCAAGTCGTTCAGTTCGAGCGTTACGACTATTGTGATGAAAGGTAGGTGACTCCCATGAACGCCCCGGCATGGTTGCAACGCAACGTCTTCAAACTGCTGCCCACTGAAAGATCTGCGTCTAATGTGGTCGCAGCCCCCGTGGAAAATGCGCAAGCCGCTATCGAAATAGAAGCAGATGCCAACACCTCCAGGACGACCGTCAACCTGGTGTCAGGCAACTTTGTCGCGCCATCACAGCGCTTGCGCTCCACCCGCGAACGTCTGGCTGGCACCTTGCGCCGCAATGAGGAGGCCTTGTCGCCGCGCGTGTTGCGTCGCACCTTGGGCGCCTTGCAGGCGATCGTGGACAACCAGATCAGCGAGGTAGAGGGCGGGCGGCGCGCTGGTGACCTTGCGCTCTGGTACGACACCGCCACGCTGGCTCAGCGACGCGATTGCTGGTTGCTGATGAGTGAACAATTTGCCCCCGACCCCAAGAAGGTTCAGGCTGCGCGCGGGCAATATGACGATGCCCAAAACACGCCAGATGAGGGCGCTGCAGAGATCAGATTGCGCCGGGCCTTGGTGTCGCCACGCACCCGCTTGCTGCAGCGCTTCGCGGTGTCTTCGGGGGGCATGCAGTTTCTGGTACAGATGCGCTGCGACTTGCTGCCTCACCTGAAGACGGACAAGCGTTTGCTCGCGCTGGATGCCGAATTGGAGAACTTGTTTTCCACCTGGTTTGACATTGCCTTTTTGGAGCTGCGCCGCATCAGTTGGGACTCTCCTGCTTCGTTGATTGAAAAGCTGATCAAATACGAGGCGGTGCACGATATTCGCGACTGGAATGATGTCAAGAACCGACTCGATTCCGACCGCCGTTGCTATGGATTCTTTCACCCGCAACTACTCAATGAGCCACTGATTTTTGTCGAGGTGGCACTGCTGCACACATTGCCTCAAGCGATTTTGCCGCTGCTCGACGAATCCACCGCAGCAGAAGATATCTCCAAAGCCACCACCGCTATTTTCTATTCCATCAGCAACACGCAGCCGGGGCTGCGGGGCGTGAGTTTTGGTGATTCCCTGATCAAACGTGTGGTAGAAACCCTAAAGGCTGAGTTTCCCAGTCTCAAGACCTTTGCCACGCTCTCACCCATACCCGGCCTGCGCACCTGGCTCAGCAAGAGTGCGGGCGCCATGCTAGACAAGCTCGATGCCAAGGCGCGTACTGCGTTGGCGCAATCTGTAGGCATTGAGGCCATCATGGCACCCCAATTGCTGGCCGCATTCGATAAGCCGCTTGCGCTGGACGCCAAATCGCCGTTGGTCCATATGCTGATGCAATGTGCTGCCCACTACCTGACGTGTGAAATGGCGGATGGAAAACCGGTGGACCCTGTGGCGCGATTTCATCTGGGAAACGGTGCCCGCATTGAGCGACTAAACTGGGGCGGCGACCCCTCCGCCAAAGGCGTCAAGCAATCATTTGCGATGATGGTCAATTACGTTTATGACCTCCAAAGGCTGGACAAATACCGCATCGGGTTCGGCAAGGGAAAAATCGCCGCTTCCAGCGCTGTGTTGGCACTCAAGTTCTGATGGATGTATCTTGAGTTTGCGACCCAGCATCAGGTGAAGTTTGATGCGCACAGTCATGTGTCGAGCTTTTGCGATTGATTTTTTACAATGTCGTGCGTCAACCGCACATGTGCTTCCAGGGCCAGGGCGGCACGGGCTTCTTGGCGACCGATGGCGGCGCGAAATATGTCCTCGTGCTCACGGTGCACGTCGCGCCCGCTAGCGTGGGCCGCGGTGAGCCGCCAGTTGATGTTGCGGTATCGTTCGGCGTGGCGATACAAAATATTCAGAAAATACTTGCTCCACGGTGAGTTGAACCCTGCGTTCAGCGCCTCGTGGAACGCCTTGTTGCGTCGCTCCCAGAGTGCGGGCTCTGGCCCGGCGGGATCGCTTTCGGTTTGTGAAAGCAACTCGTAGCTGGCCACCAGCGCGGCTTCCCATTGCGCATCGCCGTGGCGAATTGACTGGCGTAGGGCTTCAGTCTCCAGCATAACGCGGGTATTGGTCACGTCTTCCAGGTCGGCCAGTGAGATGGCGGCGACCCGAAAGCCGCGCTGCCCCTCGGCGGTAACGAGTGCATCCGACACCAGCAGCGACAAGGCTTCGCGCAAGGTGCCTGCCCCTACTTGGTATTGGTCTTTGAGGTGCTCCACACGCAGGCGTTCGCCGGGGGCTAGTTTGCCGCACACCACGTCATGGCGCAGACTCAGGTAAGCACGCTCGGCCAGCGTGCGCGGAGCGATGGTGTCGGTGTCCGATGGGTTGCCTGTTAGCTGTTTGAGGGTGGACATCACCGGTCTCCTTGATGGCGTTGGGGGGCTGCTGGGGGCTCGCTTGTGTCACTCGCATGCTGACGCTTTTGCCGGTAGGCCAGCTGCGGTCGCGTCAGGCCCAGAAGCCGGGCGGCCTCAGACAGGTTGCCCCGCGCCCGCGCTACGGCATGGTCAAGCACGCGTGCCTCGATGTCTTCCAGCGAGCTGCCGCTGTCCAGAATGCGCGCACTCAGGTCGTCGTCCTGCGCACTGGGCAGACGCGTCAGCTGGCCGTGTGCGTCCACACTGGTTTGGGGCGACTCCGACAGGTTGGGAAACAGGTGTTCGATTTCGATCATTCCTCCCTGGCATGCAAGGATCACGCCACGCTCCACCAAGTTCTCCAGTTCGCGCACGTTGCCGGGCCAGTCGTGCTTGGTCAGCGCCTGCAAGGCGCGCTCCCCGAATCCCGTGATGCGCTTGCCATGCAGGGCGCCAAAGCGTGTCAGCATGCTGCGTGCCAGAGGCTCAATGTCGGCCCGGCGCTCGCGTAGGCCCGGAATACAAATCGGATAGACGTTGAGCCGGTACATGAGGTCGCTCCTGAAGCGACCTTCGCGCACCGCTTTTTCCAGATCCACATTGGTGGCCGCGACCAAGCGGACATTCACCTTGAGCGTGTTTTCGCCACCGACCCGCTCCACTTCACCCTCTTGGAGCACACGCAGCAGTTTGGCCTGGGCTGCCATGGGCAGTTCGCCGACTTCATCCAGCAACAGGGTGCCACCGTTGGCGCGCTCAAAACGCCCGGCGCGTGACGCATGGGCACCCGTGTAGGCGCCTTTCTCCACGCCAAACAGCTCGGCCTCGATCAACTCCGAGGGCAGTGCCGCGCAGTTGATGGCGACAAACGGTGCGTTGGCACGGCTGGACAGTTCGTGCAGGGCGCGGGCAAAGCGCTCCTTGCCGACGCCGGTCTCGCCGGTGAGTAGCACCGTTACCTGGGTTTGCGCCGCTTTCTCCATCAGGGCATAAGCCTTGCGAAAGTTGGGCGACACCCCAATCAGTTGGGCGCCCCGACTGGCAGGTTCGATTTCGGATTTCAGCGCCTCGACTTGAGATTGCAGGGCCTCCATTTTTTCCATCAGGGAGTCATCGGTGAAGTAAACCCTGTGCGCCTCGCCGTCGGGCCATTCTTCAATCGGGCGACCCACGATCTGGCAGTGATCGGCCCCGCAGGCAGCGCACAGGGTTTCTTTGTACAAAATCAGGCGCCCCATGTAGGCACTGGTGTAGCCGCTGGCGTAACCCAGCAGCGTCCAGCAGGCGGGGTCATCGACGAGTCCAAATTTCTGTTGGTGTGCGTAGGCCTCCCACGAATGGTCCCAGCGAAATTCGCCATAAAACTGCCCCGCAGGGATGTCAAACGTTAGTTTCACCGGCGTGACGCGGGCCGCTCCTTCGAGCATGTGCAGTTGGGGCCCGACCATGAAACTGCTTTGCAGCGATTCGCCGGGACGTGTCTTTTTGGCGTACTCAGCGTCGCATAAACCCGAGGCATAGCCCATGCGCGTCAGGATGCGCCGGGCGTGCTCCGGCCCCACCGAGTTGACCAGGTCCTGGCGCAGCGCGGCCAGCGCGGTGGTGTGCATCAGCACCATGCGCCGGTCGCCCAACCAGATGGCTCCGCTGTCGGGCTCAAAGCGAAGCAGGCGACGCAAATCGCCGTCCGGGGGGTATTTTAAGCTTGAGGTCATGTCATCTCCTGGAAAGACCTGATCGCCATTTTCTCGATATTTCGGCGGATGGACTTGATGATAGTTCTAATCTCTGGATTGTGAGTGAATTTGATCATTTGATCAAATCTCAGCATATTCTCTGCTTCAAATGCGCAGTTTTCCCGCTGTGGATCCGCACAATCAGCGATGGAAGATCATCGAACGCTATGTCAACAAGGCAAAAACGTCGAAAGTAGCAGCCGATTTGTAGGGGTTTTCCCTGCAAATCTCGAGAATATTACGGATGTGCCGAAGTTTGGCAAGCAATTTGCAAAGCCTTGCTCGTTACACCCGTTAAGTCATGAGCGATACACCCCAATTCAATACCAACCTCAAGTTCGTGCGAATCATTGAGACGCATGCCAACGGCCTGGTGGAATTTGAGTTTGCGGTCGGCGAGCCCGAGCTGTTCGTCGAATTGCTAATGGCGCAAGCGCCGTTTGACGAGTTCTGTGCCACGCACGGCGTTATCCCTAGTAAGGGGCGCCTGCAACCGGCACCGGGCATTCAAGAGCAGGAATGGGACTGGAGTCTGCGCGCCGCACGCGAGCAGCACTTGCGTCACGACAACAAAGCCTGAAACCAGAGCAATAACTAGAGGAGACCCTTTGATATGCATATAGATCTTCGCACCGTCAATATCGAGCCACTGCGGCAAACCTTTGACCACATCGCCGCGCGCATTGGTCCCAATAAACCGGCTTCGCGTTACCTGGAGGGGACGATGGATCTCCAGGCCGATGCCAACTTCCACTACCGCCCGACCTGGGATCCGGAGCACGAAATATTTGATGCGACGCGCACCGCCATCACCATGAAGGACTGGTATGCATTGAAAGATCCGCGCCAGTTCTACTACGGCGCATACACCGCCTCGCGGGCAAAAATGCAGGAAACAGCCGAGGCCGACTTTGACTTTGTGGAGTCCCGGGGCTTGGCCGATGTGTATGACGACGCTTCGAAGCGAATCGCCCTGGACTTCTATATTCCCTTGCGCCACGTGGCCTGGGGTGCCAATATGAACGGTGCCTCCATGTGCGCTTATGGCTTTGGTACCGCCATTACGCAGCCCTGTCTGTACCAGGGCATGGACCAGCTCGGCGTGGCGCAGTACCTCACCCGCATGGGCCTGGTTCTGGGCGATCAGGGCGAGGTGCAGGCCGCAAAGCTTGCCTGGATGGACCAGCCGCAGTGGCAAGAACTGCGTCGCTACGTCGAGGACACGCTGGTCATCAAGGACTGGTTCGAGATGTTTGTGGCGCAGCACGTTGCGCTGGATGGATTGCTGTTTGGTCTGGCATATACCGAGGTGGACCAGGCGCTCAATGCCAAGGCCGGCCCCACGGTGTCGCTGCTCACCCGGTTTCAGACCGAGTTGTTTGATGACAGCAGCAAGTGGGTGGATGCGAGCCTGCGTATTGCAGCCGCCGAAAACCCTGAAAACAAGGCGCAACTGCAAAAGTGGATTGCGCACTGGCGTGCCCGTGCCGCCGCAGCGCTGCAGCCGCTGGCCAGCATGGCGCTGGGCGGTGATGCCGACTCCGCACTGGCGCGCGTGTCTGCCCGGCTCGACGCCCGTCTGACCAAGGCCGGCGTTTCTGCCTAAACCCACGAAAGCAAACACCATGTCCAACGTATTCATTGCCTTTCAGAGAAACGAAGAGACCCGCTGCATCGTCGATGCGATCGTGGCCGACAACCCGAACGCCACGGTCAATTTCCAGCCGGCCATGGTCAGGATCGATGCCCCCGACACGATGGTCATTCGGCGCAGCACCGTGGCCGAGCAGATGGGGCGCGACTTTGATCTGCAGGAACTGCACATCAACCTGATCACGCTGACGGGACACATCGAAGAAACCGATGACGACTTCACGCTGAGCTGGAAGCACTAAAAGCACCCTGCATTACAGATTCCATTCAGAGCCAAAACAAGCCAACCGGAGACACACCATGGACATGAAAGTCAACAAAAAGCTCAACCTCAAAGATCGCTACAACCTGATGACGCGCGACCTTGATTGGGAGCCCAGCTACCAGAAGAAGACTGATATCTACCCTTACCTGGAGTACGAGGGAATCAAAATTCACGACTGGAGCAAGTTTGAAGACCCGTTTCGCCTGACGATGGACGCCTACTGGAAATACCAGTCGGAGAAAGAGAAAAAGCTCTACGCCATCATCGATGCTTTTAACCAGAATAACGGGCATTTGCAGGTCACCGATGCGCGTTACATCAATGCGCTCAAGCTGTTTTTGACGGGCGTGTCCCCGCTCGAATACATGGCGCACCGGGGCTTTGCCCACGTTGGGCGGCAGTTTGCCGGGGCTGGCCCGCGCGTGGCCTGCATGATGCAGTCGCTGGATGAAATCCGCCACTCGCAGACGCAGGTCCACTCGATGTCGAACTACAACAAGTTCTACAACGGATTCCAGAACTTCCGCCACCAGCACGACCGCGTCTGGTACCTGTCGGTGCCGAAGTCGTTCTTTGACGATGCCATCACGGCCGGACCGTTTGAGTACATGGTGTCGATTGGTTTTGCTTTTGAGTACGTTCTGACCAACCTGCTGTTTGTGCCGTTTGTGTCGGGCGCAGCCTATAACGGCGACATGGCCGCCATGGCCTTTGGCTTTTCGGCACAAAGCGACGAGGCCCGTCACATGACGCTGGGGCTGGAGATGATCAAGTTCATCCTGGAGCAAGACCCGGACAACCTGCCCATCGTGCAGCGCTGGATCGACAAGTGGTTCTGGCGCGGCTACCGCGTGCTCACCCTCGTGGCCATGATGATGGACTACATGCTGCCCAAGCGTGTGATGAGCTGGAAGGAAGCCTGGGAAACTTACGCTGAAGAAAACGGCGGCGCCTTGTTTGCGGATTTGGCGCGCTATGGCATCAAGGTGCCGGCCGGGTGGACACAGGCTTGCAAAGACAAAGACCATTTGTCGCACCAGGCCTGGGCCGTGTTCTACAACTACGGTGCAGCAGCCCCCTTTCATACCTGGACACCGTCCGAGTCCGAGATGCAATGGCTGTCGGAAAAATACCCCGACACCTTTGACAAGTACTACCGGCCCCGCTATGAGCATTGGGCCAAAGAGGCCGCCGAGGGCAAGCGTTTCTACAACACCACGCTGCCCATGCTGTGCCAGACCTGCCAGATTCCGATGTTCTTCACTGAGCCGGACGACCCCACCAAGATCGCTTACCGCGAGTCCGATTACAGCGGCATGAAGTACCACTTCTGCTCCGATGGATGCAAGAGCATTTTTGACCATGAGCCCGAAAAGTACATCCAGTCCTGGATGCCGGTACACCAGATCTACCAGGGCAACTGCTTCACGCCAGAGGCCGATCCGACGGCGGCAGACTTTAACCCCCTGGCCGAAGTGCTGAAGTGGTACCGCATGGAAATGGGTCGCGACAACCTTGACTTCGAAGGTTCGCAGGACCAGAAGAACTTCAAAGCCTGGCGTGATCTCGCCAAAGGCAACTAAAGCACGACCACCAGGAGACCCATTTATCATGGCTATTACTTCCGTCCGTCCCTACCCCTTCATCCAGAAGGACACTGTGGACAAGTTCCCGGCGCCTTTGCTCTACATCGGGTGGGAAGACCACCTGATGTTTTGCGCGCCCTTTTGCATTCCGCTGCCGCCAACCATGAAGTTTGGTGACCTGCTGGCGGGGCCACTGCCCGGCGTATTTGGTGCACACCCTGACTTTGCCAAGATCGACTGGAACGCCGCTGAGTGGTTTAAGTCCGGAAAGCCCTGGTCGCCGGATGCCACGAAGTCGCTGGCTGAAAACGGTCTGGGTCACAAGGATGTGATCCGCTTTCGTACACCGGGCTTGCATGGCTTGAACGGTTCGTGCAACTAAAGGGACGAAGCGCTGATGGGTTATCAACTCACTTTTGAATCGACGGGGCAGGTGCTGGAGGTTGAGGACGGGCAAACCATTCTCGATGCTGCCTTGCGTGCCGGCATTTACTTGCCGCACGCATGCTGCCACGGTCTGTGCGCCACCTGCAAAATCGACATCACCGACGGTGAGGTGGACCATGGGGCTGCTTCCAACTTCGCGCTGATGGACTATGAGCGTGAAGAGGGCAAGACCTTGGCCTGCTGTGCCACGCTGCAATCAGACGTGACGACGAATGCCGAAATCGAAGACGAGCCCGATGCCCTGAACCTGCCGGTGCAAGACTACTGCGGAACGGTGTCGCGCATGGAGGATTTGACGCCCACCGTGAAGGGCGTCTGGATCACGCTGGACGCGCCGCAGCAGATCGTGTTTCAGGCCGGGCAGTACATCAATCTGGTGGTGCCCGGGGAGGAGCAGGCGCGTGCATTTTCCGTCGCGAGCGCACCCTCAATGGGGGGCGAGATCGAGCTCAATATTCGACGCGTCCCTGGCGGGGCCGCAACCGGCTGGGTTCATGACGTGCTGAAGCTGGGCGACGCGGTGCGCTTTAGTGGCCCTTATGGGCGCTTTTTTGTGCGCCAGACCGAGCATGTGGCACAGCATCTGCCCTACCTATTTTTTGCCGGTGGCTCCGGCCTTTCGAGTCCGCGCTCGATGATCCTGGACTTGCTGGCACAAGGCATCACCCGGCCGATAACGCTGGTCAATGGCGCGCGGTGCCAAGCCGAGCTTTACCACCATGACGAATTCAAGGCACTGGCAGCGCAGCACCCAAACTTTGACTACCTGGCCGTGCTCTCCAATGAGCCCACCGAGTCGGTGTGGGAGGGCGCTCGCGGTTTTGCGCATGACGCTGCAAAAGTGCATTTTGAAAACGATTTTCGCGGCCGCAAAGCCTACCTGTGCGGCCCGCCGCTGATGATTGAAGCCTGCATCAGCACGCTCATGCAGGGGCGGCTCTTTGAGCGCGACATCTATACCGAAAAGTTCATCTCGGCGGCTGACGCGCAACAGGTGCGCAGTCCGCTGTTCCGCAAAATTTGACGGCAAGCCTTGATGCCATGACCGTCCACACCGTGACCATTGAAGACGACGGCAGCAGCTACCGCTGCTCTGACGCCCTGAGCCTGCTCGAAGGCATGGAGTCGCTAGGCAAAAAGGGAATTCCGGCGGGTTGCCGCGGGGGTGGCTGCGGCGTCTGCAAGGTGCAGGTTCTCAGTGGCTCGTACACCAAGCGGGTCATGAGCCGCGAGCACGTCAGCGAGCAGGAGGAAGCACAAGGCTGCGTCCTGGCGTGTCGCGTGCGCCCGAGCAGCGCCATTGCGCTGCGGGTGATTGGAAAAATGAAAAAAAACGTCTGTCGGGTGGTTGAGCCGAAAGACGTTCTCTCGCCCTCTCAACTTGAAATCAAACAGGAGACTACAAAATGGCAATGACAGGTGTTTTGCGTCCGGGCCACGCCCAGATACGCGTGCTCGATATGGACGAGTCGGTCCAGTTCTATACCGATGTGATGGGTCTGGTGGAAACCGGGCGGGACGCATCGGGCCGCGTCTATTTCAAGACCCGTGCCGAGCGCGACCACAACAGCATCGTGCTGCGCAAAGCTGACCGCGCCGGGTTGGACTTCTTTGGCTACAAAGTGCTCAACAAGGCCACTCTGGAAGAGCTGGATGGCAAACTCAAGGCGTACGGCGTAAAAACCGAGCGCATGCCGGCAGGAGACATGCTGGAAACCGGTGAACGCGTGCGTTTCACGATTCCGACGGGACACACCATCGAACTGTTCGCCGAGAAGACCGATGTGGGCAGTGTCACCGGCTGCAACGACCCCGAAGTGGATGTCATCGATGGCAAGGGCATTCGACCGATCCGCATGGATCACGCGTTGCTGTACGGTGGTGACATTGATGGTTCGCGCAAGCTGTTTGAAGAGGTACTGGGTTTCAACCTGGTCGAGCGCGTCAAGCTCGAAGACGGTGCGACCGACCTGGCTGTCTGGTTGACTTGCAGTGCCAAGGCCCACGACCTGGCCATGGTGCGCCACGCCGAGGACGGCAAACTCCACCATGTGGCGTTCCAGATGGGGAGCTGGGAGCAGGTGCTGCGCGCCGCCGACATCATGAGCATTAACCGGGTCTCGATCGACATCGGCCCAACCCGCCACGGCATCACGCAAGGCACCACGATCTACTTCTTTGACCCCTCCGGCAACCGCCTGGAAACCTTCTGCGGCGGCTACGACCACTACCCGGACATGCAGCCGGTCACCTGGAGTTGGGAGCACGTTGGGCGGGGTATTTTCTACCACGACCGCAAGCTCAACGATGCATTCCTGAGCGTGGTGACCTGATGCAAATTGCGCATTCCCAATCGGTGATTGACTGGGAGGCTGCTGCCGTCGCTGTGCGGGAAGCGGCGGCGCACGCCCAGACCATGGGTATTCGCATCAACGTGGCGGTGGTTGACGCGGGCGGCACCCTGGCGGCTTTTTTGCGCATGCCGGGTGCACCCCTGCACTCGGTCGATATTGCCATTGACAAGGCCTACACCGCCGTCAGCTTCGGCCTGGCAACCAGCCAATGGCATGCGGCTTTGCAGCAACACTCCAGCGCCGTACGCGAGGGCATAGTGCTGCGGCCGCGTTTCGTTGCCTTTGGCGGCGGGGTTCCGATACTTGCAAGTGGCCAGCGCATTGGCGGCATTGGCGTCTCCGGCGGTTCCGAGCATGAGGATGAAGTCTGTGCCCACGCCGGGCTGGCAGCACTTGGATTGCCGTCCTAGGTCTGCCCGTCCCGATTCCACATTTGAGAGAGAAATATGAGAGATATCAAGAACTTCATCAACGGCGAGTACGTCACCAACCTCAGCGGCAAGACCTACGAAAAGCGTAACCCGGTCGACAACTCGCTGATCGGTAACGTGTTTGAGGCCGGCAAGCCCGAAGTCGACGCCGCTGTGGCCGCTGCACGCGCTGCCTTGCGCGGTCCGTGGGGGCAGTTGTCAGTGGTCGAGCGTTGCGCCATGCTGGACGGCGTCGTGGCCGAGATCAACCATCGCTTTGATGATTTCTTGCAGGCCGAAGTGGCGGACACGGGCAAGCCTGCGCATCTGGCCTCGCACATCGACATCCCGCGCGGCGCTGCCAACTTCAAGATTTTTACCGACACCATCAAAAATGTGTCCACCGAATCCTTCGAGATGCGAACGCCTGACGGCAAGACGGCGCGCAGCTATGGCGTGCGCACCCCGCGTGGTGTCATCGCCATCATCTGCCCGTGGAATCTGCCGCTGCTGCTGATGACCTGGAAATGCGGCCCGGCGCTGGCCTGCGGCAACACCGTGGTGGTCAAACCATCCGAATGCACCCCCAGCACCGCCACGCTCTTGGGCGAAGTGATGAACAAGGTCGGCGTGCCGCCCGGCGTGTACAACGTGGTCAACGGCTTTGGCGTGGACTCGGCGGGCGCCTTTCTCACGGCCCATCAGGGCGTCAACGGCATTACCTTTACCGGGGAAACCAAAACCGGAACCGCCATCATGAAAGCCGGTGCCGACGGCATCCGCCCGGTGTCGCTGGAACTCGGTGGCAAGAACGCAGCGGTGGTGTTTGCCGACTGCGACTTTGAGAACGCCGTCAACACCGTGACCCGCTCGGTGTTTGAGAACGCCGGCCAGGTCTGTCTGGGCACCGAGCGTGTCTATGTCGAGCGCCCCATTTTCGACAAGTTTGTGGCAGCCCTCAAGGTCAAGGCTGAAACCATGAAGCCGGGTCGCCCGTTTGACCATGACACCAAAATAGGGCCGTTGGTTAGCAAAATTCACCAGAAAAAAGTGCTGTCCTACTATGCCCGCGCAAAGGAAGAAGGCGCCAACATCGTGTTCGGCGGCGGCGTTCCCGAGATGCCTGATGCGTTGAAAGACGGCTGCTGGGTGCAGCCCACCATCTGGACCGGCCTGCCCGAGACCGCCTCTGTGGTGCGCGAAGAGATTTTCGGACCGTGCTGCCACATCACGCCCTTTGACACTGAAGAAGAGGCCGTTCGCATGGCCAATGACACCAAGTATGGATTGGCCACTTCGATCTACACCCAGGACATCAGCCGCGCCAGTCGTCTGGCCACCCAGATTGAAGTGGGTTTGTGCTGGATCAACAGTTGGTTCCTGCGCGATCTGCGCACGCCGTTTGGTGGCTCCAAACAGTCTGGTATCGGTCGCGAAGGCGGTGTGCATTCGCTGGAGTTCTACACGGAGCTGCGCAACGTGATGATCAAGTACTGAATTGCTATTGAATTTATAGCTACTAACGCAGGCCGTACGGGGGCTAGAGCCCAAAAACACCTATGACCTTGCAAACGTCAATTAAACCAACAGGACCAAATTACCTATGGATGCCAAACTGATCGAAACGCTGGGCGACGAGTTGTTCCACGCCATGAGCACGCAAACCGTGGTCGAGCCGCTCACCACCCGCCACCCCGACATCACCATCCAGAACGCGTACCACATCCAGCAGCGCATGCTGTCACGCCGCTTGGGCGCGGGCGAGCGCATTGTTGGTAAGAAAATCGGTGTCACCTCGGCGGCCGTCATGAATATGCTGGGTGTGTACCAGCCCGATTTTGGCTACCTGCTCGACGGCATGATCTACAACGAAGGCCAGTCGGTCGACGCCAGCACGCTGATCCAGCCCAAGGCCGAAGGCGAGATTGCCTTCATCCTCAAAAAGGACCTGATGGGCCCCGGTATCAGCAACGCTGATGTGCTGGCTGCCACCGAGTGCGTGATGCCGTGCTTCGAGATCGTTGATTCGCGCATCCGCGACTGGAAAATCAAGATCCAGGACACCGTGGCCGACAACGCCTCTTGTGGCGTGTTCGTGCTGGGCGACTGCGCCGTCGACCCGCGCCGCATCGACCTGTCCACCTGCGGCATGGTGCTGGAGAAAAATGGCGAAATCATCGGCACCGGCGCTGGCGCGGCTGCTTTGGGCTCACCGGTCAATGCGGTCGCCTGGCTGGTGAACACGCTGGGCCGATTGGGCATTGGCATGAAGGCCGGCGAGGTCATTTTGTCGGGCGCCTTGGCGGCCATGTCTCCCGCCAAAGCGGGCGACAACTTCCGCGTCTCCATTGGTGGCATGGGCAGCTGCTCGGTGCGCTTTCACTGACTCTTCTGGAACTTCACATCATGACAAGAAAAATCAAATGTGCCCTGATCGGGCCCGGCAACATCGGCACCGATTTGCTGGCTAAACTGCAACGCAGCCCGGTGCTCGAACCGGTTTGGATGGTGGGTATCGACCCCGAATCCGACGGCCTCAAGCGCGCCCGCGAGATGGGTATCAAAACCACCGCCGAGGGCGTGGATGGCCTTGTTCCGCACATGGTGGCAGACGGCGTACAGATCGTCTTTGACGCCACCAGCGCCTATGTGCATGCGCAAAACAGCCGCAAAGTCAACGCCCTGGGTGCCCTCATGATCGATCTCACGCCAGCGGCCATCGGTCCGTTTTGCGTGCCACCAGTCAACCTCAAGGAGCACGTCGGAAAAGGTGAAATGAACGTCAACATGGTCACTTGCGGTGGCCAGGCAACCATCCCGATGGTGGCCGCAGTCAGCCGTGTGCAACCCGTAGCTTACGGTGAGATTGTGGCTACTGTGTCGAGCAAATCGGCCGGACCGGGCACGCGCAAGAACATTGACGAGTTCACCCGCACCACTGCCAGCGCGGTGGAAAAAGTCGGTGGCGCCAAGAAAGGCAAGGCCATCATCATCCTGAACCCGGCTGAGCCGCCGCTGATCATGCGCGACACCGTGCATTGCCTGACTGAGACTGAGCCCGACCAGGCCAGGATCACCGAATCCATCCACGCCATGATCAAGGAAGTGCAAAAGTACGTGCCGGGCTACAAACTGGTCAACGGTCCGGTGTTCGATGGCAAGCGCGTCTCGGTGTTCCTCGAAGTCGAAGGCCTGGGTGACTACCTGCCCAAATACGCTGGCAACCTTGACATCATGACGGCCGCCGCGGCCCGCACGGCAGAGATGTTTGCCGAAGAAATCCTTGCGGGCCGGCTCACGCTCAAGGCCACTGCCGCCTGAACCTATTAGGAGAACTCACATGACATTGCAAGGCAAAAAAGTCACCCTTCACGACATGACCCTGCGCGACGGTATGCACCCCAAGCGCCACCTGATGACGCTGGACCAGATGAAAACCATCGCCTGCGGGCTGGATGCTGCCGGTATCCCGCTCATTGAAGTGACCCACGGTGACGGTCTGGGTGGCAGTTCGGTCAACTACGGTTTTCCGGCGCATACCGACGAGGAGTACCTGGGCGCGGTGATTCCGCTGATGAAACAGGCCAGGATTTCGGCGCTGCTGATACCCGGTATCGGCACCGTTGACCATTTGCTGATGGCCAGGGACCTGGGCGTGAACACCATCCGCGTCGCCACCCACTGCACCGAAGCCGATGTGTCCGAACAGCACATCACCAAGGCGCGCGCCTTGGGGATGGACACGGTGGGTTTTTTGATGATGGCGCACATGGCCAGTGCTGAGAAGCTGGTCAGCCAGGCGCTGCTGATGCAGGGTTACGGTGCCAACTGCATTTACGTCACCGACTCTGCGGGGCATATGCTGCCCAACGATGTGAGGGAAAAGCTGAGCGCGGTGCGCCAGGCGCTCAAACCCGAGACCGAGCTGGGTTTTCACGGCCACCACAACCTGGCCATGGGGGTGGCCAATTCGATTGCGGCGATGGAAGTCGGCGCCAACCGCATTGATGCTGCCGCCGCCGGGCTGGGGGCAGGCGCTGGCAACACGCCGATGGAAGTGCTGGTGTCGGTGCTGGACCTGATGGGCGTTGCCACCGGGGTCGATGTGTACAAGATTCAGGACGTCGCGGAAGACCTGGTGGTGCCGATCATGGACTTCCCGATCCGCATCGACCGCGACGCGCTCACGCTGGGCTACGCTGGTGTGTACGGCTCTTTCCTGCTGTTTGCCAAGCGTGCCGAGAAGAAGTATGGCGTCAGCGCCCGCGACATCCTGGTCGAAATGGGCCGTCGCGGCATGGTCGGTGGCCAGGAAGACATGATTGAAGACACCGCCATGACCCTGGCGCGCGAGCGTCAAAACTCTAACAAGGTAGCAGTATGAAACTCGACACCACCACCATTGCCGCTTTGGCAGAGCGCCTGGAAAACTGCCAGATGCAGCAGCAGGACACCACCAAAATCACCGATGACTATCCCGACATGGACTGGGATGATGCCTACGCCATTCAGGATGCAATCCGTTCGCGCAAAGTGGCGCGCGGCGCCCGCGTGATTGGCCTCAAAGCCGGGCTGACCTCACACGCCAAGATGAAGCAAATGGGCGTAACCACGCCGGTTTTCGGTTTCATGACCGACGACTACGCCGTGCCCGATGGCGGCGAATGCAAGGTGAGTGAGCTGATTCACCCCAAGGTCGAACCCGAAATCGCCTTTGTCACCAAAGCCGAGCTGCGCGGCCCAGGTTGCCACATTGGCGCGGTGCTGGCCGCTACCGACTTTGTGATGCCCGGTATCGAGGTCATTGACAGCCGCTACCGCGACTTCAAGTTCGACCTGAAAAGCGTGGTCGCAGACAACACCTCGGCCGCGCGTTTTGTGGTCGGTGGACAACCCATGAGCGTGTCGGGCGTGGACCTGCGCACCGTCGGAATCGTGATGGAGAAGAATGGCCAGGCCGTTGCCTTCGGCGCCGGTGCCGCCGTGCTGGGTCACCCCGCCGCCGCCATCGCCATGCTGGCGAATCACCTGGCCGAGCGCGGCCAGTGCATTCCGGCGGGCAGCCTTATTTTGTCGGGCGGCATCACTGAAGCCGTGGCGGTGCAGGCCGGTGACAACGTCACCCTGCGCGTGCAAGGTATGGGCAGTACCAGTATTCGATTTGTCTGATGGTCATTTTTTGCTGGAGAAATTTATGAAACGACGGCAATTCGCAGCCGCCAGCGTATTGGCCAGCCTTGCCCCTACAGTCGTCTGGGCTCAGGACACCTGGCCGACCAAGCCTGTCAGGCTCATCGTGCCCTTCCCGCCGGGAGGCCCCACCGATGTAATGGGCCGCACTGCGGCCAAGGCCATGGGTGACAAGCTCGGCCAACAGTTTGTGGTCGAAAACAAGGCGGGGGCGGGTGGCAATATTGGCACGGACGCCATGGCCAAGGCCGCACCGGATGGGTATACCGTGGGACTATCGGCCATCAGCAGTCTGGCGATTGGTCCGCATCTGTATGCCAAAGTTCCGTACTCGGTGGAAAAGGACTTCACGCCCATCTCTCTAGTCGGCACTTCGCCCTGCGTCATCGTGATCAATCCGACCGCACCTTTCGCGGATCTAAAGAGTCTGGTTGTCTATGCCAAGGCCAATCCTGGCAAGCTGAGCTATGCGACGTCAGGCATAGGCACCAGCAACCACCTGGCGGCGGAACTTCTGCAATCCACGGCAGGCATCAAGCTCACCAACGTGCCATATAAGGGCTCCAGTCAGATCGTTCCAGATCTTCTCTCGGGCGTGGTTCTGATGAGCATGGAAAGCTCGCTGGCCACCACGTTGCAGCACATCAGGGCAGGAAAGCTCAAGGCACTTGCAGTCACATCGACCAAGCGCAACAGGGCGCTGCCGGACGTACCGACCATCGCCGAGTCGGGCTATCCGGGCTTCGAGGTCGAAACCTGGTTCGGTTTGGTCGGGCCGGCCGGACTGTCCCGGTCCATTGTGGACAAACTCCACGCAGCCTGGAGTGATGGCGCGACGACGCAGCAGGCTATCAATGCGTTTGATGCGATCTCGGCCGATATCCGCGTCACAACGCCACAGCAATTCAAGGACTTCATCCGCGCCGAAAACGTGCGCTGGGGTGACCTGATCCGCAAGCTTGACATCAGGGCCGAATAAGGTCTCCACTGCGTCTGTTTCACAAAAGGAAACCCCCATGCCATTCGCACAAATTTACATGCTTGAAGGTCGCACGGAAGAGCAAAAACGCGCCGTGATCGAAAAAGTCAGCGCCGCCCTGGTCGAAGCCACCGGCGCGCCCATTGCCAACGTGCGCGTGTGGATTCAGGACGTGCCCAAGGAAAACTGGGGTATTGCGGGAGTGAGCGCGAAAGATTTGGGGCGGTGATTGATGGAATGCGCAGCCCAAAACTGACGTCTGCGCAGGTCGTTGGCAAATCGGCCGATCCGGTGACGCGTTTTCAACTTGGCAACGGCGCCCGCATTGAGCGACTCAACTGGGGCGGCGACCCCTCCGCCAAAGGCGTCAAGCAATCATTTGCGATGATGGTCAATTACGTTTATGACCTCCAAAGGCTGGACAAGTACCGAATCGGGTTCGGCAGGGGAAAAATAGCCGCCTCCAGCGCTGTGTTGGCACTCAAGTTCTGATGAATGCAATTCGCGCATCGCGTAGCCCCCGTCATGCAACAACTGACGCAAGGCACGTACCACAACGCACCTCACCGATCAAATGTTCCCGCACCAGGTAGCGCTGTGGTGGCATGAGTGCCAGCTATCTCAAAGTGGCGTTTTGCACGGCAAAGTTGGCAATGGCGGCCACATCTGCAAGATCGAGTTGTGCCAGATGGGTGTCAGGTACCGGTCCGTCGCTGGCAATGGCCACAATACCTGGCCATTGGGGTGACAGTGTCGATTTTCCCAGGCCGGCTCGCCAGACCTCCAGCTTGGGAAACTCGCCGCCTTTAAAGCCTTCAATCAAGACTAGGTCGCAGTGCTGCATGCGGTCCAGCAAGTAGTTCAGCGAGGGTTCTTCGGCACCACGCAGTTCATGCATCAACGCCCAGCGGTCATTGCCCAGCAACAGTACTTCCTTGCAACCTGACTCGCGCAGACGGTAAGAGTCTTTGCCCGGGCGGTCAATGTCGATATTTTTGTGGCTGTGCTTGATGAGTGAAACCACCAGACCGCGCGACGATATCTCTGGTACCAACCGCTCCAACAAAGTTGTCTTGCCCATGCCGGAATGACCAGCAATGCCAAAAATCTTCATGCCATTTTTCCTTTTTGTGGGGTATTCAACTGGAATCCGCCTGCTTTTGTTGCACATCTGCCCAAAGCACAGCCAGATTTGCCATGGCATCGGGAAGCCGTTGTTCCAACTCGGCCATCAGGGTGTGAATCCGGGCGTTTTGCTCTTCGGCAATAGCCGCTTCAAGGGTTGCAGCCATGTCGGCCAGTGCGCGCAGTCCGATGGTGGAGGCGGAGCTCTTCATGCGGTGTACCGAGCGCAGCAACAGGCTGTTATTGCCGTCGACAAATGCCTGCCTGGCCTGAGCAATGGTGGCAGGCATGGTGTTACAGAACAAATCAATGATCTGTTGTGTGGTGGGCACTCCAAGCTCTGCCGCATGATGCGTCAGCAATGCACCGTGTGCGCTCGGGTCGAACCTGGTGTCACGGCCTGCTGATGTCAGCGCCACGGAAGTGTCATGGTCCACCGGCGTCACTGACCGCAGCGCGGTTTCAATCGCGGCCTGCAGGCGCACCGGGCTGTAAGGCTTGCCTACAAACGCATTGGCACCTGCACCAAGACTGTCTTCAATATCGTGCTTGGTGACCATTGCCGAACAAACGACCACCGGTGTGCGCGCAACTCTCGGGCTCTGGTGGCTACGAATCTGTCGAATGGTTTCCTGACCACTCAGGTCAGGCAAGTTGAGGTCCATCAGGATGACGTCAAATTCCTGGTGCTCCAGCAGCGCCAAGGCGCGTTGGCCAGAAGTGACCGCGCACACATGGTGACCGGCTTTTTCCAGCAACCCACAAGCAACAACACGGTTGATCTCATTGTCTTCAACCACCAGAATACTCAGATCGCCATGAATGGTCTCGGGGGAAGCCGGGTGCTGTTCTGCGTCACACGTTGAACACTCTAGGGGCACTTTGAACCAGAACTTGCTCCCCTGATTGAGCTGACTTTCAAAGTCAATTTCACCGCCAAGAGCCGTCACCAGTTTGCGGCAGATGGCCAGTCCCAAGCCGGTTCCGCCAAACCGTCGCGACACGGACCTGTCGGCCTGTACAAACGCTTCAAAAAGGTTGACCCGTCCGCTATCGGAGATACCAATACCGCTGTCAATGACCGAAAACCGCAGCCACTGCGTTGATCTGGTAGCCTGAATTTCTATGCGGCCAAACTCGGTAAATTTCACCGCGTTGCTGACCAGGTTCAGCAGAATTTGGCGGAGTTTATTGAAATCACCTTTGACCTGTCCCTGTAGATCCCAGGCCACCTCGGTGGTCAAGGTCAGTCCTTTAGCCGTTGCTGCCGGCACCATGAGTGTCATGACATCAGCTACCAGGTTGTCCACGCTGAAGTCGATGTTTTCCACTTCCAGAACACCCGCTTCGATCTTGGAATAGTCCAAAATGTCCGCGATCAGCGAGGCAAGTATTTCACCCGAGGTGGAAATCGTATTCACATAGCCGGCCTGTCGACGGTCGAGTGCGGTATCGCTTAACAGAGCGGTCATGCCAATGATGCCGTTAATCGGGGTGCGGATCTCGTGGCTGATGGATGCCAAAAATGCAGATTTGGTCCGGTTGGCTTGCTCGGCCTGCTGTTGGGCCTGCTTGTAATCGGTGACATCGTTAAAGATCAGCACCGTGCCGGAGAATTTCTCACTGACATCGAGCATAGGTTGGATTTTGACTTCAAAACAGCGCAGCCCCATGGTGGTGTTGAGCAGGTGTTCGGCGCTTTGGCCAGACAGACCTTCCAGGACGCCGTCGAGCAAGGGCAAGTGAATGACGCCGTAATACCCGGCACCAGGCACGGAAGAACCGCCAAACAGTTCGGCCGCAGCACGATTGGTGTTGTCTATTTGCCCGGACTTGTCCAGCAAAACGACCGGGTCTTTCAGGCTTTCAAAAATGGTCAGGTATTTGTTTTTTTCGTGCGTCAATGCACGATTTTTATCGCGCGCTTCTAGCACCAGTTCACTTTCGCTTTGCGACGCCCATTCACTGCAAAAGCCGATTTCGACACGGTCAAAAAACCGGTTCACAAACTCCAGGTAGCGCGGCACACGTTCCGAGGCCAATTCACCAACTTCAATCAAATCCAGGTAAGACTGCCGGTAGTACTTCATCAACCCCATGAAAAGCCCAAGCGTGATGCCTCGCGAGCGGTGCCTGCGTGCGGCCTCAATGCCGAAAGCCGTGATGGATTCCTCTGCATAGTCGCCGGCGATGAGTTGCGGCGGTTCGTCGTACTGCGTCAAGGCCTTGATCAGGGGACCTGACAAGCCGCAGATCGAGGCCCGCCAGGCTTCAGCCAGGGTTGACGTGAAGGGCGTGTAACCATACTGCTTGGCGTAGCTGATGGTCTTGTCAACCAGCCAATCCTCTCGCCGGGCGATAAGGTCAATCAATTGCTGCATGGCATCCTAAGGAAAAAACCAGTGACCATTGTCATGGTCACTGGTTCAAACAATCAAGTGCAGTCGGTATTCTGACCAAGCCTCGCTAGGCCTCAGTGTCCGACTGCGGAGCGATCACTCAGCGGCTTTGGGGGCTACAAAGACCATGGTTTTGGGTGCTGCACCGGTGTATTTCTCCACGTTGCCGACGGCTGTATGGCCGCAGTTGCCTTGGCCCAGCTTCGAGGTACCCATGTCGACCGTCAGTACATTGACATCGCCATAACGATCCAGGCTACCCGGTTTGCCGGGTTCCACCGGATCGTACCAACCGCCTTCGCAGACACGAATCACGCCGGGTCGGATGGCATCGGTCACATTGGCACCTGCCAGTATCTGGCCGCGGTCGTTGAACACCCGAACCACGTCGCCGGTTCGGATGCCGCGCGCCTTGGCATCGGCGGTGTTGATCATGCAGGGTTCACGCCCGGCAATGGCGTAGGTATCACGCATGACGGTACCGCATAGCTGAGAATGCAGGCGACCCTTGGAATGGC
>JFJP01037473.1_pt1 | contig 27525 bp, 20 predicted proteins | sample 431651 | NCBI WGS metagenome assembly JFJP01 (sample SAMN02602958, study PRJNA72255) | Microbial mat metagenome, whole genome shotgun sequencing project. | biome: fresh water; feature: sink hole; material: water; isolation source: purple microbial (photo- and chemosynthetic) mats found in... | reverse complement strand
GATCTGCTCATTCATTGCAATGTCCTACTAACATTGGCTATAATAATAGTCTGAAAGAGAATGTAGAGAATGTCCCTATCCAGATACAATGAACTTGATGCAGAATACAACATATGGCTAACCGACTTACAGACAATTTTTTTTCATGATATTGGTTGTAGTTATTTATAATTCAATAAGTTCTACTTTATATTCATTTAAGAAGTCTCTCCTTTCTTTTTGGAAATCTTTATGAAACTTGCTTCTTGTTTCATACTCCTGATATAAATTTTGTACTAAATTAAAAATCAACATGGAATAACATGAGGTAATTAAAATTTGGTTTTCAATGCTATTATCATTCGGCTTAATATCTAAAAAACTCTTATAAAAATTTTTTGAAACTAAATCAATTTTAATCTCAGGAAGTATTTTTTCTAAATCCAAAAGGCTTGATTCTGAAGGATAATTTAATTTATTTCTTAATACCGAGGGAAATCTCGAATCAAGTGAATTTATTATTGTAAGAAGTTGAGAATATAATAAGCTTTCATCATTACTTGCATTTGGAATAATTTCCTGATGTAATATAGCCTCCATTTGTAACCAAGTTAATTGATGTATTCCTTCGCCTTTATTACTTAATAAAATAATTACATTTCCAGTAATTGACTTCCCTTTAACTGAGTAATAAAAATTACCAGAATCAAGTCTAATTGGATTTGAATACATTGCAAGAGAATAGTTCTCAATAGATTTCACATGTGTGGAATCAAGATATATAAATCCTCTATGTAACATTCTCATTAAAGTTGTGGCAGTAAAAAAGAAATGATAATAAAGGGATACAAATGCCCAAGTAGATTTTTTATTTTTTATTGAGGAATATTCAACATATTGAATAATCGACTTGTTTTTGAATAATTCGATATCGCAAAGACTTGCTTTATAAAAATCATCCTCACTAATTTCTAATTCAATAGTATTTTTGGAAACAGAATTAAGCGAAATGATATTATTTGTTATAATTGATTTAAAACTCCAATATTTCACTTTATTCCTTTGAATACCATATTGGACTAAAGGAATTATATAACAATTTCTTAAATTAATGAATGCATTACCTAATAATTCCATTGCTAGAAAATATCAGAATTAGGCATATTTATGTATCTTCTTTCATATTCATTTAATTCTTTGCGCATGTCAGATACAATCCTTGTAAGAGTGGCATTACTAGTTCCAGTATAATTATCGTAACTTAATTTGGATATTGGCTCAAGAACATTTTCAAGTGATTCTGGCTTTAAGTCCCCATAGTCCTTTAAACTTTTATCAATCACTTCATTAAATATCGAAAAAAGTGCTTTGAAAAATGTAGCGTTTGTTAATTTTGCTTTCTCTGATTTACTCTTTTTTAAAACCTTTTCCGAAGCTTGTAAATAATTTTTTAAGCCTTTATAGATTGTTTCTACATCTTTATCCTGAAAAAAACCACTTTCAAATATTTCATTAGTGGCAGAATTAAAAGATACTCTTGTTATAAAACCTGTTTTACTTTTTGAAGCAGATAAATACCCGGCGAGTACACTATTTGAATTTAACTTATCAAAAAGTTGTCTTTGTTTATCTTCTTTTTTTGTTTCTCTTCCAGTAAGATTTTTAATATCTAATAGTAAAGTAGAAGGAACTCCTTTTTGAGTTGTATTAATATCTATAAATAACTTAACTTCATCTGCGGTATTAAGCTTGTTGAAAATGATAACTGGTATATTATATAAGTTTTTAGCTTTAAATAATCCATATAATCTATGCTGGCCATCCAAAACCATAAAAGAACTTGGTGCTATAACAAACACAGCTTCGTTTTTTTCCTTATCAAATAAAAATTTTGAATTGTCTTGTGCACTTAATATTATTGCTGAAGGTATAACACCTTTAAAATCATCTAGATATTTTGCTATATCCTTAGCTCTTGTTTCATTTAATGAACGTTGAAAACCTTTTTCTGAATTTTCTTCCCTTCTTGAAACAAAACAAATATTCTTCAATACATCACTTGGAAGTATAGAAATATAGAATGATTTATTATTTTGAGTACATTCAATTGAATTAAATCTAGCCGTCCTATTCATGATTTCTTTATTTATAAATCAAAGATAAATATTTAAATCCACTTACCGGAATCGCTCCTACATCTACTCCCAAGCATATGCATATCAGCATTATTGTTATAATTCTATTTACTAAAAGTCATCCTCATTTTCAACCGTTTGTGTTTTCTATATCCTACTTGTTTTTAAAATACGTTGGTTCCCCGCCAACAAACCTCAACTAAACAGTTCTAAATTGATAGTCTCTCTCACATGTTGGCTTTCTAACAGTAATCAATTTCGGCTGCTGTTCCGTAGATAAATGTAAACGGTTTGGAACTCTTTTCCAAATAAAACAGAAAACCCCGCTTTCACATGGTTTTCCATAGCACAGATGGCACCTAACTTATTTTTTACACGCAATGTTTAGTTTTTCGAGAGCGCCACACGCACCTCGCTCATTTCACCGTTGCTAACGGCCACCATTACCTGCTCGTCGGCATAGCCGTTTTTCGATACCGTAACGGTATACATGCCCGGTGCCAGCGATTTCACCTTAGCCGATTATTTAGTGAGCTGTGCCGAAACCGTTCCATGGTCGTTTCCATTGCCTGCCGCTTTCATTTGGGTCGTTCCGTTTTGCGGAGTAATGGTAACGGTCACCCCTTTTAACGGTTCTCCGCTGGCCGCATCGGCTACCTGTCCCTATTGCCAAAAAGCCGCCACCGGTTCCTGCTACCTTGCGCGATGCCATATAGCCGTTGTAATAATTGGATTCGGCACTGCGGATTATTTCTACGGCTAAATCCATATTGGCCAGGGCCGGGTCGGCTGTTTTAAAAAGTACCGCCATTTGTTGCGTGGCCTGACTACATTCAATAATCCCTATTTTGGGTTTGGAGAGCGATTCGATATATGTGGCAATGGTTTCGAGCATTGCCTTAATTTTAGTAAAAAGGATCTCTTTTAAAATTAAGATTTTAATACTATACATTATAAAATACTGTTTTACCGGTAGGGTAAAAATAAACATGCCTGTATTAATAGAAAAAAGAACATAAGTCTAATCTAAAAAAACGGAATATGAAGAATAGAGTAATGGTAAGTATATTAGTAGCCGGAACTTTGGGTTTTATGTCGTGCCAAAAGAACGATTTGACCAGTGGAGGAGATTTAGCCTCAAATTTAGATGTAGCGGTAGCCGACGTTTTAAATACCCAGGTAAGCGAGGTGAATACCTCAGAAGTTCAAAGCGTTTCGGTCGAGAAATTTGATGGATCCGATCATGTAGTTCAGTTTGACGGATTCAGGCCTAACTGGAAAATGGATGGAAAGGGACCAATACGGTTTGGAATTCCACATATCGATAGTTGCGCAATTGTAACTGTAAGCAGTGCAACATACCCTAAAGTAATTACCATTGACTATGGCACCGGTTGCACTGACCGTAAAGGACATGTTAAAAAAGGGAAAATAGTTATTTCTATCTCCGATACCATCACAACCGCCGGAGCAACCAAAAGTATAGTTTACGAAAATTTCTATATCGATAGCATAAAAGTAGATTTAACAGCTTCGCTCAAAAATTTAGGCAAAAATGCTTCTGGTAACTGGGAAATTCAACAAAGCTGGGCGCAGACCATTACCAAAAATTCGGATATAAGCACCCAGAAAAACGAAGAAACTATTGAGTGGGTAAGCGGGTTTGAAACCACCGATAAATCGGACGACATTTACTGGAAATCCGGCCAGGGATCCATCACCCTGAACGATAGCCTAACCTATAGCCGCGCCATTACCAAACCATTATACTTCGACAGGAGTTGCGGGTTTATAAAGAGCGGTACGGTAGAGTTGTTAAAAAAAGGAAATACCATTGTTATTGACTACGGCGATGGCACCTGCGACAGTGTAGCAACGGTTGCCACCAATGGAACTAATGAGGAAATTGACCTCCAGCATAACGAATATAGAGATGGCGGCGAGTTTAAAAAACATGGGCATAAATTCGGACATAAAGGAAAAGGATAGTTTTTTGGTTTTCAATAGTACGTTTGGTGTTAGGTTGCAACGCTTTAGAACTTCGGTTTTAAGGCGTTGTTTTTTATGCTCCTACTTTGGGGATGATTTTAGCAACCTGAATTTATGAGGGATACTATTTTAGCAATCGACTCAGGTAAGGGTTTGCTGATATAGCGATATTTATATCATTTAATGCCCTCAGAGATATCAAATGTTTATAGCGATTTCATCTAAATGATGGTTTGACCCCGGCTGGGGTCAACTATTTTAAACGTTAAAAATCTTTTTCTATAAATATTTTATCCCTCCGGGATAATTTATAAAAGGACTATCACTAAAGATCAATAAAATTAAAATTGCAAGTAGTCATATTCGATGTGAGGTACTTTTGCACTTATACAATTAAATTTTGAATTTATTCCCTACCTTTATTCTGAAAAACATCCTGCAACCATTTCTCGCTTATGAAATTTACCTCCTTCGCATTTACCCTCGACGAAATACACCTTGATATTTCAAAAATTTCCTCGTTATTGGGGTATGAACATGCTGAACTGCCAGCCCCCTACCCCGAAATTATTCAGCAAATACTGCAACAAGTTAGTCCGGTAATGATAATAAACGGTGGGATTAGTTTGGTAGAAGAATCCCCGGTATTTTCACCGGAAAGCATGAAAATAAATGGAGTTTCGCTGAACATAGGAAAGCAGGTGGTTCACTACATGAAAGGCACGGAGAAGATTGCTGTTTTTGTTTGTACTGCCGGAAAAGAAATCAGCGCCTTATCGAAAGAATTAACAATAAAAGGCGATCTGGTGGAAGGATATATTGCCGATGTAATTGGTTCGGTAATTGTTGAATCGGCCATGGATATTATTCAGGAAAAATTAAGAAACGATTGTATTACTAACGGGACAAATATTACCAATCGCTACAGTCCGGGGTATTGCGACTGGGATGTTTCGGAACAACATAAACTATTCCGTTTTCTTCCGGAAAAACCATGCGGTATAGAACTTTCGGATACTGCATTAATGATTCCCATCAAATCGGTAAGCGGAATAATCGGTGTAGGTGAAAAGGCAGTTTACCGGGAGTATGTATGCGATTCCTGCAAAAGTGTAAAATGCATTTACCGAAATCTTAAAAAGACAAACTCCATTAACTGATCATAATTGGGTGTATAGTGCTTGTTAGAAAACTCAATAGTTGGATAAATTGCCTACGCTCACCCTAAATCCCCTAAAATGTAAGATTCTAATCCAAATCGCTTTGAGGTTCTCCCTTTTAGGGGAGTTAATGGGGTGTGTGGGAGAAGATGAGCGTTTTCTTACTAACACTAATTAGTCCATTGGTGGCTATCTCAGCTTAACGCAGTCTCCGGACGATTTCATTTAATAAGAGCTTCAAATGCAATTTTTAGTCGGGCTTGTATAAAAATCAAATGATTTGCCACATTTCGACTCCGCTCCATATGACAAATCATTTAAACCAGCAATATCCCTTAATTCCTGTTTAAACAGTTCAGGTCTTCAAACGCAACTTTTAACCGGTCGACCAATGTTTTTTCACCTTCGCGTAACCAAACACGCGGATCGTATTTCTTTTTATTCGGTTTATCGGCTCCTTCGGGATTTCCGATTTGTCCTTGCAAGTATGCACGGTTGGCAGCTTCAAATTTACGGATACCATCCCAAAATGCCCACTGCGCATCGGTATCGATATTCATTTTTATAACGCCGTAACTTATCGCTTCCCGAATTTCTTCACGGGTAGAACCCGATCCTCCATGAAACACAAAATCCACCGGTTTGCTACCTGTTTTATGTTTTTGCTGAATGTATTCCTGCGATTTGTGCAGTATTTTGGGTTCCAGTTTTACATTGCCGGGCTTGTAAACACCGTGCACATTCCCAAAGGATGCAGCAATAGTAAAGCTCTTGCTAATTTTACTCAAATGCTCATATGCATAATCGACATGCTCGGGCTGGGTGTAAAGGGAGGAATTATCCACGTTCGAATTATCCACGCCATCTTCTTCGCCACCGGTAACCCCAAGTTCAATTTCGAGGGTCATCCCTATCTTGCTCATGCGTTTCAGGTATTCGCCGCTGATTTTAATATTTTCTTCGAGCGATTCTTCCGAAAGGTCGAGCATATGTGAACTAAAAAGCGGTTTGCCATATTCCTTGAAATGTTTTTCACCATATTCCAGCAATCCATCAATCCACGGAAGCAGCTTTTTAGCGGCATGGTCGGTATGTAAAATTACTGGAACTCCATATACCGAAGCCAGGTGATGGATGTGTTTTGCTCCTGATATGGCACCCCATATCTCTCCTTCGTGGTTGCCGTTCGGGCATCCCTTGCCGGCATAAAAAACTGAACCGCCATTCGAGAACTGGATGATGACAGGCGAATTTACCGCTTTGGCTGCCTCAAGAACAGCGTTAATGGTACTTGTACCAACAACATTAACAGCAGGAATGGCAAAGCCATCCTCTTTAGCTGCATTAAATACTTTTTGAACATCATCGCCCGAAAGAACTCCCGGCTTTACTATATCAAGAATTTTGTTTGCCATATTATTATATTTATAAACCTAAACAACACCAAAGTAGAAAAGTTTTGACCGGAAAGTTTAAAATAAACACACTTCCGGAAAAGAAGATGCACAATGCTTATTTAAAACAAATTAGCGATAAAACTTTACCAAATAAAAAAAATTGACAAGACAACTATCTATTAATCAGCGAAAAGTAGAAGACAGAGCCTTTCCCGGGTTCAGACCTAACCCAAACTTTACCTTCCAATAAATTTATTAGTCCTTTTACAATAGACAATCCAAGCCCCGCGCCACCGTATAATTTCGCCTCTTTATGATCGACCTGGGCAAACCGTCCAAAAATGAATTCATGCTTATCAACCGGTATTCCAATTCCGGTATCCTCCACATAAAATACAAATTGTTCATCCTTGTCAGGAAAACACCCTATTACAATTTTACCTTTATCTGTAAATTTAAATGCATTATTAATCAGGTGCCCAAATATCTGCTTCAATTTTACCCTATCGGTGATTATAACAATATCAGAAGGAAGTTGAGAAATGTCTGTATCAAAAACTATATGCTGTTTGTTAACCTGCCTCTGATAATCAATAAAATGATTCTTGATTTCCTGAAAAAGCGGTCCTAATTTGAAAGGCTCGGAATTAACAGGTAATTGATTCGCATCAATTTTGGCAATATCAAGTATATCGTTGATAATTCCCATAAGATCTCTTGACCTCTCAATAATTATGTTTGAGTATTTTTCAAGCCTGGTTTTATCATTGTAGCTTCGAACCAACATCTCAGAAAAACCCATTATCGCATTCATAGGAGTGCGAATCTCATGGCTCAAATTATGTAAAAAAGCCGTTTTTAACCGGTCGCTTTCTCCAGCTTTCTCCTTGGCTTTAATCAGGTCTTTTTCCGTTTTTTTGAGTTCCGATATGTCCTGCGAGATAATTTGAACTCTAACTATATTATTATTTAAACCGGTTATTTTTGAAATGGTACTTAAAAAATATTTATTGCCCACAGGTAATTGAACAAGGTCTTCATAACAAACCGGAATGTCAGAAAGAACAGCCTTACAAATTCTATCATGGTATAACTGTGCTTCCGATTTTGAAAAAATATCATGAATGGATTTTCCTGCCAAATCCTCAGAAACTCCATTCATATGTTTGGCTGCTACATTATTAAACGAAATAATAGTGCCGTCTGGCGTATAATATCCAATACCAATACCTGCATTTTCATGTAATAACCGGTATTTTTCCTCACTTTCCCTCAGTGCTTCCTCCGCCAGCTTTCGCTCGGTAATATTTAACTGAGTACCAATCATCCGTTGGATATTGCCGGAAGAATCAGTCTGGATAGCCTTACCCCGTGAATTGAGCCACACCCAATTTTGATTTTTTCCTGCAATTCGATATTCAATCGAAAAATCCCCTTGGTTCGTTTGGATTTGTTCCGGTATTTCTTTCCAAATTCTCTCCCTATCAATAGGATGAAGCATTTCTCGCCATTTTTCAAAACTAATAGCAAATTCATCGGGCTCATAGCCCAACATGGTAAAAGCCCTCGGACTCCAATAAACATCTCCTGTAATGACGTTTAAATCCCAAATTCCATCGCTGCTGGCTTCAAGTGCTAAACAAAGGAGCTCTTCGTTTTTTTTACGCTCAGTTATATCAACCATACTGATCAATACGCCCTGCACATCTCCATCGTTATTAAAGGATGGTGAATAATGAACGTTTACCCAAACAGGTTTGATACTTTCCGGGGCGAAGAACTCTTCTACCGATACAGAAACGCCCTTCATTGCCGAAGAATAATTACCCTTAAATTTCTCCCAATAGGGTTCTTCCAAATAATCCAGTAAGGATTCCCCAACAACCAAATCCTTTCCAACATATTGATTAGTCAGGACACCTGCTATCCTGTTAAAAAATCTGATCTTAAAATCTTTGTCTGCCGCCAGATACGCATCGGTATTATTTTCGATAACAGAGCGCAGATAGGCATTGGATTCTTTTAATGCCTGCTCCGCTTTTTCTGAGATGGCACGGTACCGTTCTTCGTTTTCCCTTAGATGGTCATTTGCTATTTTTTGCTTAATAAGGCTATCGATATGGGCCCCAAGTTCCTTATTCGAAATTGGCTTAAGGAGGTATGCTTCTGCGCCCGATTCAAGTCCTTGTACTTTATGCTCCGGAGAAGTAGCAAGCGAAGATATTAATGCAACATAAATGTCATGAGTAGCAGTGTCTGATTTTAATTTCTTAAGAACTTCAAAGCCTGTTGTGTCAGGAAGTATAACATCGAGCAATACCAGCGAAAAGTTTTCGTCCGAAATTTTTGAAAGGGCTGTTTTGCCATCGGGAGCGGTAACAACGGTATATCCTTTTTTTGAAAGAATGCGGTCGTATGCAAACAATAATTCCGGATTATCTTCGACAACCAGGATTTTAATTCCCTGTAAATCAACTGTAAAAACACTTTCTACCTCGGTCATTTAAGGATGAATATCAGTAAAAGATTAAATTTACAAAAATTTTCATTATTTGGTGAGTAATTTTTTTGTCTTTCTTGGGTACTTATAAAACCATGTGGTTATAACTGTTTAATTGTATCCAAAGGAAGAATTATCCAAAATACCGATCCCCTCCCCACTTGGCTCTCTACCCAAATTTTCCCTTTATGCCCTTCGACAATCCGTTTCACAATAGCAAGACCCAAACCAGTACCTTTCTCTCCCTCGGTACCTGAGTCTATTCCCTTTTCGAATGGTAAAAATATCTTATCGAGTTTCTCGGGAACAATTCCCTGTCCGGCGTCCTCAATAGCAAAAACTATGTTTTCACTTTCCTTCATCATTTTTATCCGAATAGATGTTCCGGGAAAGGAGAATTTAATTGCATTAGAAATTAAATTGTTCAGTACTTGCTGAATTTTATTGGCATCGGCCTTCATTAGAATGGATTGCTCGTTGGATTCAAAATTTATGGTGATATTCTTTCGGTCTGCCAAAACCCTGTTTAAACAGATATTATCATTAGCAAGCTTAAAAATATCAAATTCACTTGGTTTCAATTCCAGTCTGCCCGATTCTATTTTGGAAATATCCAGTAAATCTTCAATGATCGAAAGCGACAAACCAGCCGAATAATATATATTTTGAAGAAATTTAAGATGAGTCTCAGAAATTGAATCGGAGCATTCGTCTATTAAAAATTCGGTATAAGAACAAATTACTCCTAAGGGATTTCTGAGGTCGTGAGCTGCCATTCCCAGAAACCGGTTCTTCATTTCATTAAAACGCGAGAGTTCTTCATTTTTTCTGGACAATTCCCTTTGCAGATTTACCAATTCGTTATTAAGCAGCGTAATTTCGTTCAAAAGTTTCACTTCGTTATTCTCCACTGCGGGTTTTCGCGCCTGGCCCTTTTCTAAGAAACGAATGGTATTCGATTGTTCGTTGGTAATAATTTGCAATTCGTTCAGGAAGTCTAAAGCGTCATATTGATTGTCAGAAGCAATTACCAATATCCTGTTTTCTACTAAAGTCCCAATAACATTTAACTGAATCACATCGCTATGATACTGGAAGTTAAATTCGAAAGTACGCGAAACCGTTTTTTTCTTTATTTCCAGAATAAAATCGAGTAGCCGCTGCCGTTCTTCGGTGCAAACGAGATTAAACAACAATTTACCTACCAGTGGCTCCTCCGATATGTGGATATTATCTTTTAAAACGGCTTGAATGGTTCCAAAATCGTCACAAATTAAGGCAAACCCTCTAAACTGAGCTGTAGTAGACATGAATATCAATTTTGAGGATAGATTAAACTATTGGCAACCTCCACGGCTTTTTGGGCATTCGGGGCAAAAGCGTCGGCACCAAAATAACTCAATGAGACATTTTTGGGATTAATGGCATTGCCTCCAATCATAATTTTAAGGTGTTGACCAATTTCAGAAGCCCTAACTGCTTCAATGGTATCCTTTAAAAGGCTTTGATGGTAAGGCATGGCAATGGAAAGGCCTAATACTTCGGCATTATAATCCCGTAGTGCTTTGATAATTGCAGAGGTAGGAGTATTTGCCCCCAGATAATATGTATCCCATCCATCCATTTCGAAAAAATCGGCCACCATACGAATCCCCATTTCGTGAAGTTCGCCTCCGATGCAGGCAGCAACAAACCTGTGCCCGTTTCGTCCGGTAGAAAAAATATACGGATAAAGTTGCGAAATAATCATTTGAGATGCAGCCGAACAATAATGCTCCTGAGCTATCGAAATCTGATTAGTAAGCCATAAACGGCCTATTTCGTATTGTGATTTTTGAAAGACCTCGAGATAAATATTTTTTATGGATGTCCCTTTCTGAACTTCAGCAAGTATCAGTTTACTGGCTTCAGCACGATTTCCCTGTAACAAATAGTTCATATATGTTTTTGCCAGTCCGCCCAGGTTTTCGGCCTCGTTTATAAAGGAAACATTAGCCACTTCCTCTTCGTTCATCTGCTCTATGCCATATTCAATATAGCGAGCGGTTAATGCGGCTAAATCAGAAGGCAATTCGTTGTTTAAAACTTCCCGGGTGCATTCGAGGGTTTTAATCATCACTGCGTCGGGAAAATTCAGGCTGTGAAATAAGGTTTTTACCCAGGCCACATAATCTTTAAAAATCTGAGGATCTGATGCAAGAATTGCTTCGGTAAGAAAAGGTAAGTGGTACCCTGCATCGCGAATACTTATTTTACGGCCTTCGCTACCATAAGGCTTCCAAAAAGCAGGCTGTAACTCGTATTGCTTATCAACAATTTTTTCGGCAATTGATTTGCTCCTCTGAGTTATAAGCATATCAATGTTTCTTTTCAAGTCACTCATCGCCTCATTTTTTGTTTATCCATAATTTATTCACTTTGCAATCGATTATTGATTCTCTCGGAAAATAGCGAGGAAATATTCCCTGCCCAAAACCTTCCGGCTTGGGTTAATTCATACGTATCGGCCTCCAATGCAACCATATCCTTCGAAATAAGCCAATCAATAATATCGTTAAAATGAATGGCAAGTCCCGAATATTCCTCCTTGCTTATTGCTAATCCTTCGCTTAAGCGGAAAATATTTTTGAGTTTCTGAAAAGTACTGTCAATGCTCCACAGGGATAAAGCGCTATTTATAAAGTTCCCATTCCCTTCAACAAATTTATCTATAACTGGAGGAAACAGGTATTGCAAACCGCCAAAACGGCCACCAGCACCGGCTCCAAAGGCCAGCATATCTGCATATTGCGCATGCGAAGAAATATATGTTGCTTTTCCCAATTCGCTGTGCCCATATTGAACTGGCGAGAAACGGATCCAATCCTTGCGATTTCCAAGCCGGTTATCGGCTTCAGCAAAAAGATTATACTCAGCTGATATTTCAGGATATTTGAGATTCGGAAATTGAACATTATCAATTCCCGAAGAAGGATCAATTAAGGGATAAACACTGCACCCTGTGATTGGAAGCTGAGAAGCCAGGATCAAATCGTTTTGCCAGCCTAATGGGGTCTGCCCCGGAAGATTATACATTAAATCGATACAGAGATTTGAAATTCCAGCCTTTCTAACCAATCTAATTTTTTCTTCGATTACTCCGGCATCAGATTTTCTGCCTAAAAAATGCCTTAGAGGAGTTTGAAAAGTCTGAACCCCAAGACTCATGCGATTTACCCCGGCATTTTTTAAGATTGAAAGGGTATCGGTATCAATTTCAGCTATTGTTGATTCAACCGTTATTTCGCAAGTATCCGCTAATGAAAAAGAACTCTTTATTGCGTTAAGAATACTAGCAAGGTGTTTTACCGGAATAGAAGTTGGCGTACCACCCCCAAAATAAACCGCACTAAAAGGAGCCGATTCAAAATATTCAAAAGAAGCTAATGAATGTATTTGCGAAATGATGGTTTGACAATAATGTTCCACCAATTCCGGATTGTCGGTTTTTTGCTTGTTATAAAAACAAAAGTTACAAGTATTATTACAAAAGGGAATATGAATATAGATTACTCTATTTTGGGTTTGGCAGGAATGCCGAAAAATTTCGTCCAGGTAATTCGTTCTTGCAGCCGCAGGAATCTCCTGAAATGGCAAACGACGTTTTGCATGGGAAGCGCTTCGTATTCGGTGATTAAAATCGTTTATCAATTGATCCATAATACTATGCCGTTTTTTAATCCCTCCCGCTTCGCTGTTCAAAACCCTTCGGAGGCAAGCAGGGTAAACTTTTATTACCAACTTCTTTCCCTACCAAATAATGTGAAAGAAAAACTACCTTCCTTTCAAAACGACATTGATGCAAATTGCATAATTGGGGATAAAATCTAAATTACCAAAATTTTCTAATAAATGAAAATAATGGAGAATATATCCTTCAAAACGTAAAACCCGCGTAGCGTAAATTATTATTATTCAATCCACTTGCTTTAACTAGCAAATACATCAAAAAAATGGACAGAGTTTTCACCTTGTCCATTTTTTTATGTAAGAAACTTACAAATTCGCTTATCAAAAGAATATCCTGTTTATGCCCCCGAAAAATTAATCCAGGAGCTGTCCACTTCGTAATCCTCCACCATACACGTGCTTTGTTTATAGGAATAGTTGCTGATAAGATTCGTAATTTCCTGGCGAAGCATGGAGATGGCACCATCAATTAAATCGGTCCGGAAACCGTTTTCGCCCATTTTAATAACCAGGTCCATCGAAACAATCCTACTCATCAAGCGGCCTAGCTCCACCAGTTTACGTTGCGGCATTTGCATGTCGATATCGAAACTCAGCAGTTCCTTTAGATAATCGGCGGCACGGCTTGTAAGCTCATTCCCTTTTAACATAAGAAGAAGGCTTTTCTCCTTCGAGGTCTTCATCAACTTAATAAGCGATTCGGATATCTGGGCATAAAGGATATCGTTCGAGCCTTCGAATATCTGAAACGGGCGACTATCCACAATGGCACGCCCGGCAATATGATTCAGTTTATACCCGATAGCGCCTACCAGTTGCATCAGTGTTTGGGAGGTATCCTGCATCAGGTCCGACGTCACACTTTTTAAAATATTGGCTTCCAGACCAAGCGGCGTTAAATCGTTGCGCAAATCGGCCAGTTCGTTACTTTTGGTGCAAAGCGCCGAACAAATGGTGTAACTTGCCTGAAGGCGGGCCAAATGTTGCTGAACCTGATCGTACGAGGTCAATAACCGCCCTCCCACCAACCGTTTTTTGCAATGATTGATTGCCTCGTCGAGCATACGTTTTATAAATCCCAAGCCCATTCCCGGAAATTGTAAGCGGCTACGGTGCAAAAGATCGAGCATCATCTGAATTCCGGTAGTATGAGGTTCGAGTCGTTGCATCTTAGGTATTTGCACGTCAATTTTATTTCGTCCATACGGAATCTGATACAAGCCCAGGTTCTCAAAATATTCTTCGACCACAATTTCCTGAGCAGGGTGACTGGTATCGCAGATAAAAAATTCTATATCGCGCTGCAGGCCCGCATTTTCAACCTGCTTACGTGCTGTAAGCAGCCAAAAATGCGCCTGTCCTGTAAGACCTGCCCAATGCTTGGTACCGCGTATATGGTAATGATCGGTTCGTTCAACAAATGAGGTTTGCATATTCAAGGCATCGCTGCCAAAACCCGGCTCGGTAATCATGAGTCCGCCCATATTTTTAAAATTTATGAAGCGGTTGAATACCGAAGATTTCACCCGATCGTTTCCATATTTTGCAACCGGCTGAATAAAAAGTGCACTGTTAATTCCGAGGGTTAACGATAATGCAAGCGATTCGTAAGATGCAGCAGCCAGAAGTTCCAGGTTTTCGTGCACAACTCCGCCGCGACCGCCATATCCGAGTGGGATACTTACCGATAGCGGATTACACGACATTATTTCCTGTAAAACACCCGGTGGCAATCCCCGTTGAATACTAAACCGGTTAATGTCATCGTCGTCGTAAAAAAGCTTTTTTAGTGTAGCTTTAAATTCGTTGATAAACGAGTCGAACGATGTTACCTGAGCGCCCTGATTATTTTGAAAAGCTGAATCGATGGGAGATTTTAAAAGATTTACCTGCATTATATTGTGATGATTTTTGATTTCGATAGTAAAAATGATTATAAAGCCAAAAGATCATAACAAATGTTTGGGATAAATGTTTTTGAGAGAATGGGAGAAGTAATGATTTTAAATCCATACCGTTTTGCTAAGACTGAAAGCCTTATAGCACCGATAAAGGGCAACACCCTCTTGTCTTTACAAGGGCTGAACTATAAATAAACAATATTTAATATTGAGCAATCTCAAACGTATATCATCTGCCAAGAGTCAAACTAATTACTTTTTACTCCTCATTTTTTCCGAAAATAGTTCATTTAAGCTAAGTTTCGTAAGCTTTTTCAGAGATGCAATGAGATACCATAAAATAAATACCATGATCAATACCGATGGAAAGGCGATAACAGGAAAGCTTAGCATGGCCATCCGTCCAATTTCTTCATTAAACTGGATAGTACCAGGCATACTTAGCACAATAACTTTCGCAAGAAGATAATTCAATGTTGCCGAAAAAAAGAAAGAGCAAGCCAATAATACATTCGCACGGTTAAGTATTTTGTTTAATTGGGAGTGCAATCCTTCCGCAGTAAGTATTGATTCTATCCGGTCAATGGCTAATAATTCTCCGTTATAAATAAATTTTCGGATTAACTGCCAGGAGGTTTTGGTGGAAATTAACACAACTATCCCAATTACTAAAGGAATTGCGGCTTCTTTTATGGCGATCCAATGTGGCGGAAATTTAAATAAACCTATGGCGCCCGATAATAAAACACCAACAAAGCCAATAATAGATATGAAGTTTTTCTGTTTCTGAATTACAAATTCATACAATCCATAGAAGAACGGAAACGACAGGGCTGCCAAAAGTCCGTACAACGGTCCCAGGTATTCTTCTTTACTAAACCTTGTTAAAATTATTACGGGGATAATAATATTAAATAGAATGTTAACGAGTTGATTATTTTCTTTTTTGCTCATAAGTACGAATGCATTTTTTCAGGGTTTAAGTATACCAAAACAACGGGTTTTAAACAAACGAATTGTCATTTCAGTGATATTCTGTTTTAATTATTTTCCCCTTGTAAACCTTCCCATTTGCATTTACTTCCACATAAAAAATACCACTGCGTTGATTTGTCAGGTCAACGTAATGGTTCAGCTCTCTCGCGGAAACCTACCTTTAAATTATTCCTTTTCTAAATATGTAGTTAAATTAAGCAACACTTTTTGCGAAAGGCGCTTTTTTGCTTCGGAAGTAAAACCTGCGAACTGATCAGCCAAAATTATATTGCTATAACCGGAAAATTCATTGGCAAAGGTTCCAAAACCAGCTGCATCCAGAATCGCAAAAGAAGTTTTGTCGTTCCTGATCCAATTTAAAAATGCTTCTTTTTCACAGGTTAAACCCAACGACGTATTAATCAAAATTGAATTCCTTTTTTTAACCTTAAATTCCAGCTCAGTAAGAAGAATGGTATTTTTAGGAAGATGAGTTGTAATGATGTCGCAACGCTCCATCAATTCGTTCAATGGGAGAAAAGATATTCCGGCATTCTCAACTTCGTATTTTCGGTTGCGGCTAAAATAAAAAACATTCATCCCAAAATGCATAGCGGTCTTCGCCACCATTTGTCCCAATGTGCCAAGCCCTATAATTCCAATACTTTTGTTTGTTAATTCTGTATTTTCGTCTCTCCATTTGTTTTTACCAAGACCTTTCAATAAAAAGATTATCTGCGCAAAGATAAACTCTACGGTTCCTTCGTCTCCATAATCCCTTACACCTTTCACTTCAATACCCCTTTTTCTTGCTTCAGCAATATCAACATTGGCAGAGCTTTCGCCATAAAGACTGCAGCACATTCCAATAAACTTCAACGAGGTGCATGCACTTAAGATTTCAGCAGTAATTTTTGTTTGCCAACTTACCAAAACACAGTCCGAATCTCCAATACGATCAATAATTTCCGTTTCATCCTCAGGAAAATCATGGTAGATTGAAATCGCTTTCTCCGACAGCAACGAAATCTTTTCCATTTCAGGACTTGCCAACCCACAATTATCTACAACGGTTATTTTTTTGAATGTCATGTTTTTTTATTTTGAAATTACATACAAACACCTAATTACCACTATTATTTTATTTCTGTTTTTTAAAATCCTAGCTCCCTCTTTTAACATATCGATAGAACAAATGATTTAATCCTTTTTGATGAGCTTTGGGTTCGTATGCTATTCTTCTAAAAGTAAACGATTCCCGCTTCTTTTCCAAATATGCATTCGGTAACCGGGAAGGCAGAATCTATTAAAAACTCATTAACAGTTAAAGTCGCTTCGAAATCAACCCAGTTATTCGCAACACCTAACTATCCAGCCCATTCACCGACAAATTCCCTGTTTCGCCGATTGGTTTAACGGTTTAAAATAATAATACGCTACCTTTGTCGCCCTAGAGAAACATTGCATGTGTAGTTATTGATAATGAGCGTAAAAATTGAAATGCATGATAACTTTTCAAAGAATTTTGTGGGCTATTTCGGGCCATCAGCACGATATTATTTCCGAAACTAAAGTTGATAATTACCGGGCAACCATTGTTGGCGCAATTCTGCTAATGGTGGGCATTTACGCCACCCTCGCCTGGACATTCTTTTTTTCGCTGGTAATGACCAGTTTTATCACTGCCCTGGTTTGCGGTCTGTTTGCTGGATTTTTCATATTGCTTTTCGATCGTGCCCTTATTTGCTCCATTTCGTATGGGAAAAAGAACTTCTGGGCCTTGTCGTTCCGGTTTGCCCTCGCCCTTATCCTTGGGGTTTTCCTTTCGCAACCTATTATCCTGAAACTTTACGAACCCGATATAAAGAGGGAAGCGGTAATTCTAATCGACAAAAAGAACCAGGAACGCAGAAGCGAGCTGGACAAACTCTACAGCACCGAATTTAATAATTTGCAGGAACGCCACCGTTTTATTTTCAGCAGTCTGTCGGAAAAGCAAAAACAACTTATTACCAACGAAGAAGCGTTTAAAAAAGAAATGGACGGTTCGGCTGGAACCGGAAGATGGGGATACAACACCGTTTCGCAAAAAAAAGAACTGATTTACAAAAAAGACCTGGCCGAATACGAACAACTCAAAAAAGAGACCGAACCGGAGGTAAAACGGATCGATGCCCGGATAGACACCATACAAGCCTTAATAAACAATCAGCTTGCCGGTTTTGAAAAAGCAACCCAGGACCAGGGATTTTTGATTCAGGCCGAAGCATTGCAATCGCTGCTTATCAAAGACAAAACCCATACCCTTCGAAACCGGTACTATTTGCTCATGATAATACTGACATTAATTGAGCTTTCGGCGCTTATTTCAAAATTAATCCTCGACACTAAAAGTTACAGCAAAAAGGTCGATTACATTCTGGAAAAAGAGATGAAAGAAACGGCTATGGATAAAGAAATAATTTTTAGCAAGCTCGACACATACAAAAACTTAACCCTTGAACGGGAGCGGAAAATTGTAGAGGAATTCTTCGAAAAGACCGAGGCTACAAAAAATAGCAAGCTCAATGAAATTGTAGAGGAATGGAATAAGTCGACCGACCAAACCTACCGCAACACCTGGGGGATCTTGAAGAATAAACTGATAATACATACCGATCAGCAAAATCACGAACCCCAAACAAAAGATCAGTTTATAAATCCGAATTAAGGTTCCATTTTCCCCGTCTTCTAAAATAATATAGGATTAAGAATAATCTCAGTCATTAAAATTTGAGGAGTAGATCCCTATAGAAGAATGTTTCTGTAACTAATAAATTAGATGGTTCGATATAATTACTCTCAAAATCCTTAAGGATTTGATACTTGTTACTATTATGCCTTTTGCGACATCTGGTAAGAAATCACTTATTACAATCTCAAATCTGAGACGAAAATAATTTTATTATAACAAAAACAGGTGCACTAAATAATTTAAAAAGGTGAGCTAAATCACTACTAATCAATAATAAAAATCATTCAATAATCCATTTACGCATCATTATTACTTTTATCTTTATAGAAATCGATCAGCCCCAACAAAGCCTGAGATCGATATCATCAATGAATTGCTAATATCTAAATGCTTAAAAGATGAACTTAAAAGATGTAAAGATTGGAACAAAACTATTTGGAAGTTTTATTCTCATTACCCTTATTTCAATAATAGTGGGAATAATTGGTATTTGGGGAATGAAACGCGTAATGAATTCGCAAGATGAAATGGCCACTGTATACTTACCAAGCATACAGGCAATACTAACTATCAGCGAGGCACAAAGTGCAATAGATGGTAGTGAAAATGCCCTCTTAGCCACAAATATCTCAGCAGATGCCCGAAAAGCTGCATACGATCGTTTTGATGCTGCAAAAAAACGGGCTGACGAGGCATTTAAAATCTACGAAGCCCTTCCCCGGACTGAAGAAGAAGATATACTTTGGGAGGAATTTGTTCCTGCCTGGGAGAACTGGTGGAAATTGCATTTGGAATATGTTGCAATAACCAAAGAATATGAAAATGACCAACTACCGGAAACCTATACCAAAATGAGCGATTTTGCACTGATTACTATTGCAGAACCATTCAGTAAGGCAGAAGCGCTGCTGAATAAACTTATTATTGCAAATGATAAGGATGCAGCGGACAGCGACATCCAGGCAGACAAACGCAATTCCTTAGCATTTAATTTACTAATTGTTTTCATCCTCGCTGCAATTGTTATTTCCATTACATTAGGGTTTCTTATAACAAAAGCAATAACTGGCCCTGTAAACAAAGGCCTTCAATTTGCAATAGACCTTTCGGAAGGAAATCTAAATACAAAGATAGATGTAGACCAAAAAGATGAAGTGGGGCAACTAATCCAAGCTTTAAACCAAGCTGTGGCAAAAATTAAAGAAGTGATGCTGGGTATTTTGGATGGCTCAAAAAGTATTGCCGCTGCCAGCCAGCAAATAAGTTCTACCGCCCAGCAGGTTTCTCAGGGTGCCTCTGAACAGGCTTCGTCCACTGAGGAGGTAACATCTTCCATGAAGCAGATGGTTTCAAATATTCAACAAACAACTGACAATTCGCAACAAACCGAAAAAATCGCCCTCACAGCTACAGCAGGAATAAGCAAAGTCAGCCAGGCTGCACAGGGAAGCCTAATCTCCATCCGAGAAATAGCCAATAAAATAACCATTATCAACGACATTGCTTTCCAAACCAATATTCTGGCCTTAAATGCTGCGGTTGAAGCAGCCCGGGCCGGTGCACATGGAAGAGGTTTTGCAGTGGTAGCCGCCGAGGTGAGAAAATTAGCCGAACGAAGCAAAGTCTCGGCCGATGAAATAGGTGTTCTTTCCGCTTCCAGCGTAAAAGTCACCGAAGAAACCGGAACGCTGATGATGAAAATTTTACCCGATATCGAAAAAACATCCAAATTAGTGCAGGAAATTTCTGCCTCCAGCATGGAACAAAATTCGGGAGCCGACCAAATTAACAATGCAATTCAGCAATTAAACGAGGTTACACAGCAAAACGCCGCTGCCTCCGAAGAACTTGCTACCAGTGCGGAAGAATTAACCAGTCAAGCCGATCAGCTAAAAGACATGATTTCTTTCTTCAAGCTGGGATCTGAATCTCGCTCCGATCTTGCAGGTTTTCGTCAAAAGAAGGGGGCCCAAAATTTACAAACCAGAATTTCGAAAAAAGCAATCGCGTAAATAAAAAGCAGAAACTCTTTCTTATTAGGGACTGAATTATCCGAAAAGCACATTATCCCATGAATACGGTTGACACCTATTCATGGTTTTTTTTTATTAATGGCAGGTAAAACATATTACCAGCAGCTTGAATGAAGTTAAAATTTGCTTAATAGTAGTAATTTTAACCATTTAGGCAAACTGACCAACAGCTAATCGTGACTATTTATTCGCAAAATTGCTATTGACTTACTTTTATATATTTCCTATTTTTATTTCCATAAATATTACTCAACCAACCAACAACTTATGTTTGTTCTTATAAATTCTTCACTCCTAAAAAACCTAACTGTTGAAGATTCATACCGAACCGGCATAGTTTTAATACTCCTCTAACCATGAAAGAATTATCACGCCGAAAATTTTTAGTTAATGCCGGACAAGGGATTGTTGCAACCACCATGATCCCTGCATTTTTACAAAACGATGTCGATTTTGCCCTGGGGTTAAAATCAGCTGATACTGGTTTAAACGATTACCTGAACCGATTTGGGGTAACCGAAGCCCTTATCCGTGAAGTACTTGCCGAAGGCCTCTCCCGCGGTGGGGATTTTAGCGAAGTGTATTTTCAGCATCGCATATCAAATTATATTGGACTGGAAGATAAACAGGTAAACCAAGCCTATACCAATATCATTTATGGAGTAGGTATACGTGTTCTCAACGGCGATCAAACCGGGTATTCTTACACTGAAGAGATAACGCCGGCTACATTGAAACAAGCTGCTCAAACTGCTGCAGCCATAGCAAATTCAAATAAAAAAGCATCGCCTGTAAAACTTTCGCTTTATAAACATAGCGAAAATTACCCCATTCAAACAAGCTGGGAAACTTCAAATATCGGCATTAAAATGCCTTACCTCAACAGACTGAACGATCAGATTTTTAAGCAGGATAACAGAATTATTAAAGCCAGTGCCGGCATATCGAACGAAACCAGCTATATACTAATAGCGAATTCCGAAGGCCTGATAACGTTCGATTACCAACCCCTTGTTACCATTTTTTGCAGCTGCACTGCTGAGCAAAACGGGAAACGGGAGAATAATGGATCGAACATTTCCAAGCGTTTGGGAATGGAATTTTTGACCAACAATATGATTGACCGGATTGCCAAAGAAGCTGTTACCGGAACAGTATCGTTATTTGAAGCTATAAAACCCGAAGCCGGTGAAATGGAAATTGTACTCGGCCCCGGAGAATCGGGAATATTGCTGCACGAAGCAATGGGACATGGTTTCGAAGCCGATTTTAACCGAATCAAAACATCGATTTTTAGCGATAAATTAAACCAAAAAGTTGCCGAAAACTTTGTTACAATTGTCGACAACGGAATGAATCAGAATTACAGGGGCGCCATCAATATTGATGATGAAGGCAACGAAAGTAAAGAAACTGTTTTAGTCGAAAATGGAATTCTCAAAAGTTATATGCACGACCGCATCAGCGCAAAACATTATGGAGTGGAGCCAACCGGCAATGGCCGCCGTGACACATTCCGCAATATGCCAATTCCAAGGATGCGGAATACTTATATGAAAAACGGTCCGCATACCCCTGAAGAAATTATTGCAAGCGTGAAAAAAGGTATTTATGCGGAAAAATTCACCAACGGACAAGTAAATATTGGTGCAGGAGATTTCACTTTTTATATAAAATCGGGCAATCTGATTGAAAATGGAAAGCTGGGACGTCCAATTAAAGATGTGAACATTATAGGAAACGGACCAAAAGTGCTTAGCAATATTGTTATGGTTGGCAACGATATGAAAAATTCAGAAGGAGCCTGGACCTGTGGAAAAAATGGTCAGGGGGCCCCGGTATCAATGGGCATCCCAACGGTTAAAGTTTCCAGCATTACAGTTGGTGGAATTAACAGTTAACAACTATCCAATTATTCATTATCCATTAATTTACCAGAAAATATTCATTATATGAGCAATAATAAATTAGAACTAGCCAATTGGGCCAGCAGTTTTGCGTTAAAAAACGGGGCCAGCCAGGTGAAAGTAAATGTTTCGCGCCAACACGAGGTCAATATCGAAATCCGCGATAAAAAAACCGATAAATTATTAGAATCTACCAGCAATTCTCTGGGAATTGATATTTATGTAGACAATAAATATTCCGGTCAATCGACCAATGACCTGCGAAAACCCGAACTGGAGAAGTTTATTTTGGATGCCATTGCCGCCACAAAATACCTGGCTAAAGATGAATTCAGAATGCTTCCAGACCCAAAATACTATAAAAAACTGGCAGTAGACCTGAATGTGAACGACCAGAACTACGCTACCATTGATCCCGCCGGAAAAATAAAAATAGCCGAAACTATAGAAGGAGCTGCCTTATCGCAAAGCGACAAAATCATTTCTGTTACAGCTTATTTTTCGGATGGGAAATATGAATCGGCTACGGTTCAAAGTAATGGTTTCGAAGGACAGGACGAATCTACCTTTTACAGTATCGGAGCCAGCGTGTCGGTAAAAGACCCGAATGGCAGCCGTCCGGAAGATTGGAAAGGCGTCAATTCAAGATTCTACAAAACGCTTCCTACGCCCGAAGCAATTGGTATAGAAGCAGCACAAAACACATTAAAACGAATCGGACAAAAGAAGGTTGCTTCCGGTAAATACGATTTAATTATTCAGAACGAAGTTGCTGGCAGGGCCGTTGGTATGCTTATTAACCCAATGAATGGCAGTTCAATCCACCAAAAAAGATCGTTCCTCGATAAGAAATTAGGAGAAAAACTTTTCTCCGATAAGCTTACCATAACAGACAACCCGCTGCTGATTGGTGGATTGGGCTCTCAGCTTTATGATGGCGATGGTATAGCATCTCAAAAAAGAACGATGATTGAGAATGGCGTTTTGAAAAACTATTACATCGACTATTATTATGGGAAAAAACTCAATATGGAACCAACCACCGGTTATGCAACTAATTTGCTGTTAACTATTGGAAACACCAGCCTGCTGGAATTAATTAAGAAAACAGAAAAAGGCATCTTGGTGAATGGCTTTAATGGAGGGAATTCCAATTCTACAACCGGCGATTTCTCTTATGGAGTGCAGGGGATGTTAATCGAAAACGGCCAGCTTACCCAACCGGTAAACGAAATGATTGTATCGGGAAATGCTTTGACATTCTGGTCGGCACTGGCAGACCTTGGAAACGATCCATATCCATACTCTTCCTGGCAATCGCCAAGTATGCTGTTTAAAGATATTGATTTTGGGGGGTTGTAACCAGTTTAAGTTTGATTGGCTTGTTACCCTTATCTCCAATTTTTACTAGACTTCCCAGGTTTCAGAAACCTGGAAAGTCTTTTTTCAAGAAAGTCTTACTACAACTTATCCAAACTTAAAGTATTTCCCTGATCCAAGTCTCCTGTTTTAAATCCTTTCATAAACCATTTCATTCGTTGCTCTGAGGTACCGTGGGTAAATGCATCCGGAACCACTGTTCCCTGATATTTTTTTTGCAAACGATCGTCACCCACGGCATTTGCAGCATTCATGGCCTCTTCAATATCTCCCTCCTCTAAAATATTATCGTATTTCTGAACATAATGCGCCCATACCCCGGCCAGAAAATCGGCCTGCAATTCCACCTTTACCTGAATTTTATTGGCACCAATTTCGTCGGTTTCACTTTTCAGTTTTTGGGCTTTATCCAGAATCCCCAGCAAGTTTTGAATATGGTGGCCAACCTCGTGCGCTATCACATAGGCAATGGCAAAATCTCCCGGAGCTTCAAACCGGGTTTTCATCTCGTTAAAAAAGCCCATATCAAGATAAACTTTGGCATCGCCGGGACAATAAAAAGGTCCGCTGGCTTCACTTGCAAATCCGCAGGCCGACTGAATCTGATCGCTAAAAATCACCAATTTGGGTTGCTGATACGATTGTCCTGATACCTGAAAAATACTATCCCAAACATCTTCTGTTTCGGCGAGAACAACCGATACAAACTGCGCCATGGTATCGCTTTCAGAAACATCTGTTGACACATTCTCAGTTGACTGGCCAACATTTGCCGTTTGCAAAAATTCCAAAGGATTTCCTCCCATAGCCCAAACTATTAAAGCGATAACAATAGTCCCAATGCCCCCGATAGCTATTTTGCCAGTGCCGCCCCCTCTTCTATCTTCAATATTCCCACTTTGCCTTCGATTTTTCCACAACATACCTTTTATTTTTTAAGTAATATCCTAATTATCTATTAATTAATATTGCAATCCAATAAAACAACAACTTGCAAACAGCCTAAAAAACATCAAAAGATTTATTGAGAAGTTTCGACAATTTCCACCAACTATTAACCATTTTATATCTATGATTGTTAAAGCTAAAATACGTATTTCATCTTTAACAAAAAAACAACATTTAAAACCTACTATTATGAACTTAGCAACCGCTTTTGCAGAGATTAACTGGGTGTCGGTTATTGTTGCTACAATAGCTGCATTTGCCATTGGAGGATTGTGGTATTCTCCCTTTTTATTTGGAACTGTCTGGCAAAAAGAGCTTAAACTCAGCAACGAAGAAATTCAGAATACCAACATGCCCTTGATTTTTGGAGGTGCATTTATCTTAAATTTTATTGCGGCGGTAGTGCTCGAAATGTTTATCGGCAAATCGGCCACCTGGGATTTTGGTTTAATCGCTGGTCTTCTAGTTGGAATTGCCTGGATTGCTACAGCATTGGGTACAAATTATTTGTTTGCCCGAAAAACATTCAAATTATTTCTGATTGACGCTTCTTATTTTATCGTTTATTTCGCTGTAATGGGGGTCATCCTGGGCGCCTGGTAGGTTTTTGGCAATATATTGCCTAATATTGCGTTTTGCGTCGTATGAAAAGGCTAGCTATTGAAATTCAGATTACAGCATTAGTTATAATCATTGTTGCCGCCATATTTGCGACAGGGTATTTGTCGTACAAAAACCTGTCGCAAATTGTTTCGTCTATTTATAAGGAAACCCGTCCCGATTATAAGCTGATAAAGGTGAAAGAAATTACGGCATCCTTAGCGGAGGTAGAAAGCAGTGTGAGGCTTTACTCACTCACCCACGAACCTAAGTATTTGCGTCCCTATAATGATATTATCACTACCGTCGATAAAAAAATTGAAAACCTGATAGACCTCCAGGGAAATGATACTACCCAAATTATCACAATTAATGCCGTAAGCCGGCTAATTGAGGAAAAACTGATTATTTGGGATCAAATCTTACAGCTCCACTCCCACCCAATTGAAAAAGAAGTTTTCTCGGATTTTTATAAAACCCTGGAAAAAAAAACAAGTGATACCAGTATTGTTAAGAAAAGTAGTGTTTTAAGACGTTTTTTTAAACGTAAAGAAGAAATTCAAATTGCAAAAAAACAGGAAGAAATTCAGGAAACTGAGATGCAGCTTGAAGTAGTAAAACTTGAAGAAACACTTAAACAAAAAAAAGATGAAAAGGATGACTTGGAGCGCCAACTGCTCCAAAAGAACTGGGAACTGAGCACAAAACTGCAATTCTATGTATTGCAACTGGAACAACGCGAAACAGAATCGTTACTTCTCAAAAGCATCGAAGCCGACTTATTGGCCAAACAAACCTATAAATGGCTTGCATTTTTCTGCATAGCTGCTGTTATTATGCTCCTTTCGGCCTTATACATAATTTTCAACTATAGCCGAAAAACCAAAGCTTCGCAGCAGGCATTAAAGCTAGCGAATATTCAAGCTGAAAACCTGGTTAAAGCAAAAGAACTGTTTACGGCAAATGTCAGCCACGAATTGCGAAGTCCTATGAATGCGATTCACGGAATGACAGAACAGTTGCTCCAGCATCCGATGGACAATCAATTGAAAGAGCAGCTCACCATCATTAAAAACGCTGCCGGATACATGAAGAATGTTGTGAATGACATTCTCGACTTTTCGAAAATTCAAGCAGGAAAGCTGACATTAGAGGCAATCCCATTTAATCCGACTAACTTAATTGAGGAAATATGTTCTCTCAACAAAACCATAGCTAACCAAAAAAACCTGAATTTAACCTGCTCTATCGATAAAAACACTCCCACGTTACTTTTAGGCGACCCAACACGTTTAAGACAGATTTTGCTCAACCTTCTCAGTAATGCAATAAAATTTACAGAACAGGGGGAGGTGAGTGTAAAGGTTGAATCGATTGCCAGGACCAACGACGAAATAGTTTTAAAAATCAGTGTATCCGACACAGGCATAGGCATTGCGCCCGATAAATTAAAAATCGTTTTTGACGATTATACCCAGGCTGATAATAGTACTAACAGAAAATACGGAGGAACCGGACTCGGACTTTCTATTGTTAAAAGCCTGGCAGAACTTCTCGGAGGTTCGATTGTGGTTAGCAGCTTACCTGGTAATGGAACTACTTTTACGTGTACCCTCCCCTATAAAATTTCACATCAAAAACCTTCCGGTTCAATAGAAGATTTAGAAACTCCATTCATACCCGATGAACTAAGAAGCATTTCGGTGCTAATTGCCGACGACGAAGAATATAATCGTTTTTTACTCATTACTATTTTAACAAAATGGGGAATAAAACACGAAGTTGCCACAAATGGGATAGAAGCTGTTGAATTAGCCAAAACAACAGTATTTGACCTGATATTAATGGATATACGAATGCCTAAGAAAAGTGGGGTTGATGCCGCAAGTGAAATCAGAAGTTTTTCGCCAGCAACCAAAATTATAGCCATTACTGCCGACAATTTAGCCCATGATGCTGAAAAGTATAAAAAGACAGGAATAATAAGATTTTTAGTAAAGCCATTTTCCGAAAGGGAACTGCTGGAAATAATTTTAAGTGAGTTTAAAATAATCTCTGGAAATGCTTCAACCGGTTCGGGTTCCGAAATGGCAAATGAAACAATTCCGCCCATCGACATGAATAACCTGCGACTGATGGCCAACAACGACGAAATATT
>JFJP01024478.1_pt1 | contig 27525 bp, 33 predicted proteins | sample 431651 | NCBI WGS metagenome assembly JFJP01 (sample SAMN02602958, study PRJNA72255) | Microbial mat metagenome, whole genome shotgun sequencing project. | biome: fresh water; feature: sink hole; material: water; isolation source: purple microbial (photo- and chemosynthetic) mats found in... | reverse complement strand
TTTGTCGAGTTCACGGTAGTTTTTGGACTCCATGGAGTGGATGAGGTAGTACGCCGTGTCAATGCCTCTTAGGGCGGCGTTAAGGCTATCCGTGTCAAATGTGCTACCCTCGGCTATCTCTACGCCATCGGATGCTTTTACGCTTTGACCTTTTTTGACAAAAAGTCTTAGCTTGACCCCGTCTTCTTTTAGCAGCCTGTGTTTCAGCCGTCTGCCGATGTAGCCCGTTGCGCCCGTAAGTAGTATGTTCATAATGCGCCCTTTGTTTCTTCTTTTATTGTAGCAAATCTTGCGTATAATGGTTTTAAAAACAGGGGCGGCGGGCGTTGGATGAGATAGAGATAATACCGGAATACAAAAAAGCCTTAGAGCTAGCCGTCATCGGCGGCTCGGCTGTTTTTGTCACAGGCAAGGCGGGTACGGGAAAGTCTACGATGATTCGCTACCTTGCCTCTTCCTTAAGAGAGTGCGTCATCCTAGCCCCAACCGCCGCCGCCGCCATCAATGCCGGAGGCGATACGATACACTCCTTCTTTGCGCTTCCCGCCCGCCACATAGACCCCGGCGAAAAGCTACGCCTAAACCCAAAATCAAAAGCGGTAGCACAACAGATGCACACGCTAATCATCGATGAAGCCTCGATGGTGACGCCAAATATCGTAGACGCTATGGACATCATGCTTCGCCGTACCCGCAAGCGAGATGAGCCATTTGGCGGCGTGTCAGTAGTGTTTGTCGGCGATTTGTTGCAACTTCCACCCGTTATCTCTACGCATGAGGAGAGGCAATATTTCAAAGAGCGGTACGAGACGCAGTTTTTTTACTCCGCTGATGTGTTTGACGAGATAGACATTACCCCTGTGCATCTGACCCGTGTACGACGACAAGAAGATGGCGGATTTATCGAGGCTCTGGGCTGGGTGAGAGAAGGTGTCAATATGGCGGCGGCGCTAAAATACTTTAACTCCAACTGCCTCAAATCCCACACCGACCTAAACAACCCAATGTGGCTAGTAGCAACTAACGCCGCCGCTCACTCCATCAACTCCCGTAGACTCTCGCAGCTCACGGGCGAAACAAAAGGATTTGAAGCCAAAGTAAACGGCGACACCCCTGCCGAGAAATGGCGACTCTCCGTACCGGAAAAACTAGAGCTAAAAGTCGGTGCAAAAGTCGTGTTCCTAAGAAACAACAGACCAAAAGGATGGATAAACGGCGACACGGGCGTAGTAATCTCGATGGGCTCTGACACGATGATGGTACGAAGCGACATAAGCGGCGAAGCGCTAGAAGTCTCTCGCATGAGTTGGGAACGCTACGCCTACACTTATGATGAAAAAACCAAAAAAATCGACAAAGAAGTAATAGGCAGCTTCGAGCAATTCCCTGTAAGCCTAGGCTGGGCAGTCACAATCCACAAATCGCAAGGAATGACGCTAGAATCGGCGGTCATAGACTTAGGAAGCGGAGCGTTTAGCGATGGGCAGACCTATGTCGCTTTGTCTCGTTGTAGAACGGTGGATGGTATGAGACTAGCTAGAAATCTAAATGAGCGGGATATACGGGCAAATAAGGAGGCTTTGGAGTTTTATGGGGCTATTGGGGTTTGATGAGGCTTACAGCCCCATCTTCCCAGGATTAAGTATATTATTCGGGTCAAATGCTTTTTTGATAGAGCGGAAAAGGTCCATTTCTGCTTCGGTGAATGCCATTTTCATAAACGGCGCTTTGCTTATGCCGATGCCGTGTTCGCCGCTGAGTGTGCCGCCTAGGTCTACGGTGATTTGGAAGATTTCTTCTATTGCTCGTTCAGCCATTTCGACTTTGTGCGGGTCGTCTTTGTCGGTCATTACATTGGTGTGTACATTGCCATCGCCTGTGTGTCCGAAGCATGGGATGTTGAAGCCGTATTTTTCGCTTACTTTTTTGTACTCGGCTAGAAGCTGAGGCAATGCCGAACGAGGTACGGTGATGTCTTCGTTTAGTTTTTTGTTGCCATAGACTTTTAGGCTTTGAGAGGCGTTTCTTCTGGCAAACCATAGATTTGCGGATTCTGCGGCGTCTTTTGCTCGTACGAAGTTGGTGCAGCCGTTGGCTACAAAGACTTTTTCTAGGCTATTTAGGTCGCTATCTAGATTTTCTTCGAAGTTGCCGTCTACATCGGTGATAAGTATCGCTCCTGCTTCTATTGGCAAGCCTTTTTTGTGTACTTCTTCGACGGCTCTTATTGTGAGATTGTCGAGAAACTCCATTGCTACTGGCGTGATGCCTTCCGCAAATGTTTTATACACGGCGTTCATGGCGGCTTCCACGCTATCAAATATTCCCATTGCGGTTTTTGTGAATTTCGGTTTTGGTATGAGCTTGAGTGTCACTTCCGTCGTTACTGCAAGAGTTCCTTCTGATCCTACGAGAATGCCGCAAAGATTGTAGCCCGCTACATCCTTGATGGTTCGTTTGCCCGCTTTGATGATGTCGCCGTTTGGTAGTACGGCTCGCATTGCCATTACGAAGTCTTTTGTGATACCGTATTTTGCGGCTCTCATGCCGCCAGCGTTTTCGGCTACATTTCCGCCGATGGTGCTGTACTCTTGACTGGCTGGGTCCGGCGGATAAAACAGCCCTACTTTTTCGACCGCCTCTTGAAGTTCTTTGTTTATGACTCCCGGCTGTACTACGGCTACAAGGTTTTGCATATCTATTTCTAGGATTTTATTCATGTGTTTTTCAAAGGCAAGCACTATTCCGCCGGTGACAGGCAGTGCGCCGCCCGTAAAGCCGCTTCCCGCACCTCTCGGTACGATAGTTATGCGGTTGTCGTTGCAGTATTTTAGAACCTTGCTTACATCCTCTTCGTGCCTAGGGAATACAACGGCGGATGGCTCATATCTGTTTTTTGTGGCATCGTAGCAGTAGGCTATCAGGTGCGCTTTGTCGTCAAAGCAGTTATCATCGCCGACTACCGCTTTTAGTGCGGATATGTGTTTTTTGTCTAGCATCTTAGCGTCCAAGAAGGTTGAGATAGTATGAGTCGTAATCTTTTACGCTCTCCTTCATCATGCCAAAATACCCTGTCTCTATCTCGCCCGTTCGCTTGAAAAAAGGAGATTCAAACTCTTTTGAATTTTCAGACGCAAAAGCTCTTTCTTCCAATATCTCCATACTTTGGCAGTCGGTGATATATAGCTTGTCTTTGATGGCAAAGTAGACGCTACCTACGGAGTATGTTTTACAAAACGAAGCAAACTGTTTTGCGTTCGGTGCCCCAGCTCTATCTCTTGCCAAAAGCGCCGCCAAGAGATCCGCATGCACCCATGTTTTGCCGCCCATCGCCGCTACTTTTTGGTAATCCGCTTGATTTTTGGCGATTATCGTCGCCCTCTCGTCAAACAGATAAAACAGCGCCCTATCGCCGACTTTTGGAAGCACTAAAGCCCTAGGTAGAGCGTCTTGAGCCAAATCGCTCATTACTTGAAATCTTACTCTTACCTCGTTACCGCCATTTAAAGCCAAGGCGGAGGCGACTATCGCATCTTTGTTACCGACTAGGTTTGTTACTACTATCCCTGTCGCTCCTTTTTGCACGGCATCGCCTTTTAGAGTCGCTCCTCTGCCGTCGGAGTCTATGTTTACCACCGTCAGCTCTGCTTTATCTCTAGCGTAAGCAAGCGAGGCTATCGTGAGTAGCGCCAAAATCAACTTTTTCATCTTTTACCTTGTTTTTTTAAATTAATTCTCAAATTTCCGGCAGAGCCGAAAATTAGGTCCTCAGCGGACGGCTCTCGCAACTAGTTGCTCTGAATGAGACCCCCTGTTTGTTTAGAAGTCTCAATTGTGCCAATTATAGCAGTGGAGCAATTACAAAATGTATTTTATGCACTCAGTTTTGCGTAGCTCTTCGTATATGTAGAGTCTTTCGTCATCGCTATAGACTAGCACCTCTAGCGTGAGGCTAACAAATTTTCCTGATGCTGACTTATTGGATGGTGTTAGCGTGAACGGTTTTTCTTTTAAGATGTGTACCGCTTTTGCGTGCATTTCGCCCTCGTCCATTCCTATTATTTTGTATTGCCAAGAGACTGGATATTTAAGTTCGAGCTTTTTACCCTCTAATATATTCACCGCTTTTACCTCCGACTTTGCTCTCTAGTCTTATGTCTGAGATTTCCATGCTTTTATCTATCGCTTTTACCATATCATACACGGTCAAAAGCCCTGTAGATACGGCAGTTAATGCCTCCATCTCCACGCCTGTCTTGCCCTCCATCTTTACGGTGACCGACATTTTAAAGCCCGGCAGAGAGTCTATCTCTTCAAAATCGCATTTGACGGATGAGAGCGCTAGCGGATGACACATCGGTATAAGGTCACTTGTTTTTTTTGCCCCCATTACGGCGGCTATTCCGGCCGTTTGCAGTACCGGTCCTTTTTTTGCCGTACCTTCTTTAATAGCCTTGTACGCCTCCGCACTCATCCTTATCGTGCCGCTAGCAACTGCTACTCTTACCGTCTCGTTTTTGTCAGATACATCTACCATTTTTGGCAGATTGTTTTCATCCAAATGGGTTAATTCCATTGTTTATCGCTTTTTCATAATCTTCGTATCTGTTGAGGTTCGCAAGCTCTGCGCCATCATCCAAATCTACGAAAATTGTACCGATTTTCTCTAAAAGAAGAGTTAATTTGTGTTTGTTTTGTTTTATCATCTCTGTTAGCTCAGGAGTGACGCTTTTGTCGTATACGCCTACAGTCGGGTGAATCTTGCCGTTATATCTTGCCGCCGTGTGTTTTGCTGGGTTTGAAACTATTTTGACAATTGAATCCTTTGATATAAAAGGGGTATCTACGCCCAAAAAAAAGATTTTATCGGATTTTAGAGTTTTGAATGCACTTAGCATTCCAAGAGTCGGAGCAAAAAGCTCGCTCGTGTCTATATTCTCAACAATAGCGATGTCTTCTATGATGTTTTGTGTTGGTATTTTTGTATAGTTGGAGGCTGTTTTTGCGGATAGGCATACCGTGTCAAATATACGGGATAGTTTTTCAAACTGCCTTGCGTATAAAGGCTCGCCGTAAAAATCCAAAAAAGCTTTGTCTATTCCGATATCCTCTCTCATACGGGAGCTTTTGCCCCCCGAGAGAATGACGCAAGGATAAGAGTCAATCATTAAAAGAGAGCGTTTCCTAGTTCGTTTGCTTTTTGCTCAAATTTATTTAGGCTTTCGTTGATGTCGCCAAATAGTGAGCCCAGTTTTGGGTTTTGATTTGAGGCGTTTATCTTTTCGGCAGCGTTATCCATCTGCTCTTTTTTTGCAGCTCCAAATGCGGCAAGCGGATTTGAAATCTGCTCTTTATTGGATTTTAGCATATCTGCTGCATTTGCTTTCCAGCTTTCAAAGTCGGCGCCAAATCCTAGCTCCGCAGCCGTTATGTCTATGTGTAGCACGCCAGCCGTCGTATCAAAACTCTGTTTTGAATCAACCGTTTTTCCGGAAAATGACATGCTTGCCGCTAGCTCTTTTGCGCCTGCAAAGTCTGTCACGCCGTTTTTGTCGAGACGGGTCAAAAACGCCTGCCCTGTCTGGATAAAGCCTACAGCGTCGTTTGTGTCTTTAATTTTTTGAACAAAGTTCGCTCCGCTAGGCGTTTTTGTAGCTACGGGCGCACTTTGTACCGTTTCTTCACTTTTTTTTATTTCGCCGTCTGTAGTTCTTTGCGTCTGAATACCCGGAACATTAAACGGGTTGGTTTTTATTAAAAAATCGACATTCATAACTGTGTTGCCGCCTTTATTTGTAATGGTTTAGAGTGTCTATAGCAAAAATAGTTCCAAAAATAAAGATATACAAAAAGTATTACTATGATATATGTAAATAATACTTAACAAATCGTTAATATTTAATAATCGGTTAAGAATTGTTTAACTAGAATCTGAATGTTTTAGGCAAGCCTATAAAATAAGGGGGAGAGGATATGCAAAATAGCTGTCACGAGCCGGTCATAACGGCATTTACAACTGCGCCTACATATGTAAATACAAATAGAGGCGAGAGCTACTATAAAGCCTTGTTTGAAAAGTGCAAGACAAGACTTGAGACTCTCAAGAGCGAAGAGACTTCTAACTGCGAGAGCGATATATACGAGATACTTGAAGCAAACGACATAAATAGAAGGGATTTTCTAAAATGGGTGTCGGCTACAACAGCTACTCTTATGCTTCCATCCTTCTTTGAGCCTCTAGTAGCACAGGCTGCAGAGCTTATGAATAGAGCTCCGGTAATATGGATAGAGCTCCAAGATTGCGCTGGTAACTCCGAGGCGCTTCTTAGAAGCTCGGCTCCAACGGTAGATGATTTGCTATTTGATATTATCAGTCTTGAGTACCATGAGACGCTCATGGCGGCGGCCGGGCATCAGGCGGAAAAACAGCTTGAAGACGGTATGCACACATTTAAGGGCAAATATATTCTTTTTGTCGAGGGCTCAATCCCAACGAAAGAGAAAGGTATCTACGGAACTATCGGCGCTAGCGGCGAGACTTTTGAAGAACATCTAAAAAGACTTTCGGCAGATGCGGCGGCTGTAGTAGCTGTTGGCACATGCGCAACATTTGGCGGCGTGCCTGCGGCGGCTCCAAATCCTACGGGCGCAGTAGGTGTTATGGATATAGTAAAAGGCAAGCCTGTTATTAATATCCCTGCCTGCCCTGCAAACCCTGCAAACATGGTAGGCGTAGTACTTCACTATCTACTAACGGGAACAGTTCCTGAGCTTGACCATCTTCTAAGACCGAAATTTGCATTTGGATATAGAATCCATGACAACTGCGAAAGAAGAGGACACTTTGATGCGGGTGAATTCGTAGAAAAATGGGGCGATGCAGGAGCAAAAAATAACTTCTGTCTATACAAAATGGGCTGCAAGGGTCCTATGACATTTAATAACTGCTCAATCATCAGATATAACGAGGGTACCAACTGGCCTATCGGTGTCGGCAGAGGCTGTATCGGCTGTTCAGAGCCTGATTTTTGGGATAAATATGCATATGAAAGACCGATGGCAAATGCCCACATAAAAGCTCCTGGCGGCGGTGTAGAAAAAGCGATAGATGAATTTGGTATGGGTATGGTAACCGCTGCTGCGGTGGGTATTGGTATTCATGCGGCGATTAGCGCATTTGCGGGCAAAAAAAGCGGAGAAGGGGATAACTAATGAGCAAACATATAGTAATTGATCCGATAACAAGGATAGAAGGACATCTAAGAGTCGAGGTTGTAATCGACGATAACAATACGATAGTAGACGCATTCAGTTCGGCTACGATGTTTAGAGGTATTGAGACGATACTTCAAGGCAGAGACCCGAGAGATGCAGGTCTGCTTGCAATGAGAATATGCGGCGTTTGTACTGGTACACACTACCAAAGAAGTATGGAGGGCGTAGAGCACGCTTTTAAAGTAAAAATCCCTAAAAATGCGAGACTTGTAAGAAACCTTGTGCAAGGCGCTCTTTATGTGCACGACCACATAGTTCACTTCTATCACCTACATGGACTTGACTGGGTGGATGTTGTTTCCGCTCTTAGCGCAGACCCGAAAAAAGCGGTTGAACTAGCTAGTAAAGTATCAGCAAATCCGTGGAATGTGAGCGAAGCCACTTATAAAGCGGTACAGGAGAGAGTAACAAAGTTTGTAAAACAAGGCAGACTAGGAATATTCGGAAATGGATACTGGGGAAGCAAGGCTTACAAACTAAGCCCTGAAGAGAACCTAATCATCCTATCTCACTATCTTGATGCGCTAGAGCTTCAAAAAGATCTTGCAAAAATGATGGCGATATTCGGCGGTAAAATGCCTCACCCTCAAAGCTTTGTAGTCGGCGGCGTGACTTGCGTTCAAGACATCGAAAACCCTGCAAGAATAGCGCAGTTTAAAGATTGGCTACAAAAAGGTCAAGCTTTTGCTAAAAACGCATATATCCCCGATGTTTTGCTTGCGGGCAAAGCGTATGCTGGCGAAGCGCTTGCAGGAGTCGGCGGCGGTCTTGGAAGCTTCATGAGCTATGGCGACTTTAGACTTGACGATAACGACTTTTACAAAGCCTCGCTTCTTTTCCCAAGCGGCGTAGTGTTGAATAAAGATATTAGCAAAGTACTTGAAGTTGACCAAGCAAAAATCGCCGAAGATGTCGCTCACGCATGGTACAAGGGCACGGCTCCGCTTCATCCGTTTAAGGGTGAGACTATCCCCGCTTATACCGGATTTGGCAAAAAAGAGAATGGTATAGCTTATCTTGATACCAAAAACAAATATAGCTGGATTAAAGCTCCGACATACGCCGATAACAGAGTGGAAGTCGGACCGCTAGCGAGAATGGTAGTGGGCTACGCAAAAGGCGACAAACGAATAAAATCTTATGTTGACGGTTTCTTTGCAAAACTTGACGCTTATGTCGGCGCAAAGGTGCCTATTACAGCGCTATTCTCAACTGTCGGCAGAACTGCGGCTAGAGCCGTAGAGACCGAGCTTATGGCTGACGCAATGATGGAGTGGGTAGATGAACTAGCCAAAAATGCGGCAAGCGGACAGCTTGATACTTGGACTGAATTTGACTTTGATAAGGTGGCAAAAGATGCCGAGGGCTACGGTATGGCAGAGGCTCCTAGGGGTGCGCTTGGCCACTGGGTAAAAATTAAAGACGGCAAAATTGCAAACTATCAATGTATCGTTCCATCCACTTGGAATGCAAGTCCTAGAGATGCAAAAGGCAGAATGGGCGCATACGAGGCCTCTCTTGTCGGAACAAAAGTGGTAAATCCCGACCAGCCGCTAGAAATTTTGCGAACTATCCACAGCTTTGACCCTTGTATTGCTTGCGCCGTTCACATCGTAGATACAAAAGGCAAAGAGCTTGGCGTATACAAAATATCTCCGACGGCGGGGGTGTGCAATGTCTAGATTGTCCGTGCCGGTCAAACGAATGACTGTTACCGGCCGAATAATACATTGGGCGAACGCTATCTCTATTTTGGCGTGCGTAATAACGGGGCTTTATATAGGACACCCGTATTACCAGTCTTTTATGTCTGACCCTGCCGTATATAAGTATGTGATGGCGTACAATAGGCTAATCCACTTTATCGGAGCGATAATACTCGATGTGACATCTATTGTTATTGCCTATCTCTATTTTTACAGCAGATTTGACAAGCCGTACCTCAAGGTTATTCCAAATAGGGCAAATATAAACGAGTTTTGGGAGGTTTTTGTCAATCTAATGACCTTCAATAGACGCAAAAATTTTAGCTCTGCACATTCAGATAGCTTTAATATCGTATATTTTACGGTGTTTCATATCTTGCTTATTATGATGCTTTTAACTGGACTTCAACTTTATGTTCATGCGCTTGCAAGCGGTGAAAGCTCGGTAGGGGCTTGGTGGCCTTGGATACTACATGTCGGTACGGATTGGACGCTATGGGTTTTCGGCGGGAATATGGGGGTTAGAATTGTTCACCATGAGCTAATGTGGTGGATTATTATATGGACGATGTTCCATATCTACTACCAAATATGGAGAACCATATATTGGAAAGAGGGAGATATAGCTATTGCATTCGGCGGTGAAAAATTTGCAAAAGCCGACAAGGCTTGAGCGCCCGTAATCTCCTAATCGGTGTAGGCAATGTCCTCTTCATGGATGAAGGGGTCGGTGTCTACACCGCCAAATACCTTGAAACAAACTACACACATGACGATTCCCTCGAAATCATTGACGGTGGAGTGCTTGGCTTTAAGCTTATGGCGCTTTTTCAAGAGTATGACAATGTAATAATTTTAGATACCGTATCTATTGAAGATGCTCCTGGTAGCGTATATAGACTTCCGGCAGAAGAGCTCTTGGGTCTTGGGAGCTACCGCAAAACGGCTCATGAGGTTGAAATAGTTGAGATGCTAGAGATTTGCTCTATGCTTGAGAGAATGGCAAATGTTGTTATTATCGGTATAGTTCCAAAAGATATAGAAACTGTAAAAAACGATATGACGCCTGAAATTATGAGCGGTTTTGATACCCTTATCTCTACGACTCTTGCCGAACTTAGCGCTCTTGGCGTGAAATATGAGAAAAAAAATAGTATAACCGTACATTCGATAATGGAAAATTTTTTCAAGGAACACTCGGTTGGTAATCAAATATAAACTTGCACTTAACGGGGAGGGCGAAGAGTACGCCTACCTAATATCGCAGATACTTCAAAACACAAACTCAAATGTCATCAAAACGGACGAAGAGATAATAATTTTTATGGAGGGGAATGAAGAGGAGATTAAAGCCTCTTTTGCGCTCCTTGGCGAAAAGCTCCCGCTCTCTCTTTGTCTTGCGGGGCAGAGTGTCGAAGAGGCGGCGTTTATGCCCCCAAACAGACAGCCTTTGCGAGAGGTTTCATATCTTGCTATGTATCCGCATTTAGCAAGAGAGCTTATAGATGAGGGAAGCGAGCGCTATTTTGATGTCGATGGCTCTATCGAGGTTGACGGCGAGAAAGTAGCAAATAAAGAAGATCTGAAAACCGCTCTGCAAACCGTAGTTCAAAAGCTTCAAGAGGGCAAAAAGGTACTGCTCCAAAACGAGACAAACTCTTTTGTGCTCTCGACCATGCCTGGCGATGCGGTAATGCTCACAAATTTGAGAGAGCCGATACTTGCCGCTTTTGGCGTCTCAAATGATGAGGCGTTGACGCTTAGCACGATGGAGAGACCATTTGTCGTGAAGTTAGATAAACAGAGTTTCAAACTTTTATGCTTTGCGAACGACCCGTTACAGCTTCTGCTTGCCAAGGTAGCTACGGACGCCCTTGTAGATGCGCTTTATATCTATGCGGCAAATGATGCCGATATTATCGTGCGATATAGCGGCGTAAAAGGAGACACTCCGTCCAGGCAAGCGCTTTTTTTTAGCGGAAACGACCGTTTTTTTGTTAGCGAGGAGTTTGCGCCGATAAGCGTAGACACGGACAAAGGCGCTCTATTTTTTGATATGAATATCGGGGAAGATTTTGGAGTTTACGCCATCAAAGAAAAAGGGGTCTCAAAAAAAATAGTCGGAGCCTCTTATTTTAGTAAAGACCCTCTTGTCAGCATCGGCGCTGAGTTTGATTTTGGCGCAAAATTAGCACAAAATTTTGAGAACTCTTTTGCCGCAGAAGCCAGTGCGCTTAAAGGCTTTACGAGCTCAAACGAGCCCATAAAAGATTTTTTTGCCACTCTTAGCCTGCTTTTTGGCTCTAACGGCGGTTTTGCGTATGTGGCGGCATTGGCAAACGACGCCGAGATAGCGGGTGGGGTCAAGCTAGACTTTGTTCTTCAAAAAAGCGATGAAGGCGTTGCGCTTGATCTCAAAAAATGTTTTGCAAGCATACTTAGCTACAAACTCGCAGGAGTAGAGAACAACATACTGGCGTACTCGGTGTTCGAGTCTGCTGTTGATTTTTTGATTGTCTCACAGGATGAGGCGAAAAAAAGTTTTGAGATAAAACAGCTATTTGTCAGCGGCGAATTTCTGCTTTCCAGCGTATTTGTCTCAAAACTCAAATCAAAAATAAAAAACATAGACATCGATATGGCGCTAAACTCCCTTCCGTCAAATCTGCAAGGTTTGTACGAGTTTGCAAGGTAGATGCGTAGAGATTGAGGTAAAAGGCGTTGTCCAAGGGGTCGGCTTTCGCCCCTTTGCGGCTCGCCTAGCTTCAAAATACGCCCTTTCGGGTAGCGTCAAAAACAGTGCAAACGGAGCCTTCATAACTATTTGCGGCGAGAGCGCCGCAATAGACAACTTCATCTACGAACTCCAAAACTCAGCCCCAGTTCTTGCAAAAATAGATGCCATCGCAATAAAAGAGTCCAAACTAAAAGAGTTTGATGAATTTTTTGTCGAAGATAGTGTGGATTGCGGCGCAAAAAATGCCTTATTTCCACCTGACCTAACCATCTGTGAAGAGTGTGAAAAAGAGCTTTTTGAACCTGAAAACAGAAGATTTTTGTATCCGCTTATTAATTGCCAAAACTGCGGCCCTAGATTTACCGCTATAGATTCCTTGCCGTACGATAGGAGCCGTACTACGATGAGGTTTTTTGAGATGTGTGAGGCGTGCAAGAGCGAATACAAAAATATTTTAAATAGGCGTTTTCACGCTGAGCCGATTTCATGCCCAGATTGTGGTCCATCGTTTTATTTTGCGGATGAACGAGGCAGTGTATTGGAGTGCTCAAAAACAGGGAAAATACTGGAGCGAGTTGCTATTGCTTTGAATGATGGCAAAATCATAGCGATGAAGGGGGTTGGCGGCTTTCATCTACTTTGCCGTGCGGATAGTAATGAGGCAGTAAAAAGGCTAAGAGAGAAAAAAAGAAGAGCCAAAAAACCGCTTGCCGTGATGTTTGGCTCCATGGAGGCTCTCAAAAACGAGTGCGAGCTTTCAAGTTATGAAGAGAGTTTGGTTGGCTCAAAAGAACGCCCTATAACAATACTCAAAAAATCATCCGCCTATTCTCTAAGCCCTCTCGTGTCGCATGAAAGCAGTTTTGTCGGCGCATTTTTGCCCTACAACGGCGTGTACTCAATCCTTTTTTGCCTGATAGATTTCCCACTCGTCGCCACTAGCGCAAACATCTCCGATGAGCCGATAATTACTGATGAAAAAGAGCTTTTTGCAAGGCTTGGCGGAGCTTTTGACTACGCTTTTTATTATGATAGGGTGATTGTGCAAGGGTGTGACGACTCGGTGCTTAGAGCTTCTGACGGTGGTGTAATCAAGCTTAGAAACTCCCGTGGTTATGCCCCCTCTTTTTTCAAGACCGCACTGTTTCCTGCCTCCGTTTTTTGCGCAGGAGCGCACCAAAAAAACTGCTTTGCCCTCTGCTTTGATGACACCGTTGCCGTCTCTTCACATATCGGCGATTTGGGCTCTTTGGAGGCTGCGGAGTATTATGAGCAAAGCGTGGAGCATATGCGCTCACTATGGAATTTGTCGTTTGGTGTTGCCGTTTGCGACAAAAACAGCCGCTACGCTTCATCTGCCTACGCCGCCTCTCTGGGCGTGCCGACGCTAAAAATCCAACACCATAAAGCTCATTTTTTGGCTTTGCTCTTTGAAAAAGAGGCGTTGCATTCGGACGCTTTGGGTATCGTCTGGGATGGCACGGGGCTTGGTGATGACGGCACGGTATGGGGTGGTGAGGTTTTTGCCAAAAACGGATACGAGATAACGAGAGTGGCGCATCTGTCGCAGTTTTGGCTACTCGGCGGCGAGAGTGTAGCAAAAGAGCCACGCAAAGCCGCTTTGTCTCTTGCCTTGTCGTTTCTGGACGAAGAAGTTTCGCACACTGTGGCGAATAGGCTTGGGTTTGGCGAGGATGAGACAAAACTACTATTTGACGCATTCGCAAAAAAAATCAATTGCGTCAAAACCACTTCAATGGGAAGGCTATTTGACGGTGTGGCGGCGCTTATTGGAGTCGTGCATGGCGAGTGTTATGAGGGGGAGAGCGGGCTTATGATGGAGAGTCTGTATGACGCTTCAAGCGGCGAGCATTTTGGAGAGTTATCCGATATGGGGCGGCTTTTGCAAGATATTTTGAGCGAAAAAGATGCCGCAAAAGCGGCTACAAAATTTATAAATACCCTTGCGCTGTATGTCAAGGAGCTATCCGCAAAGTATGATTTGCCTATTTTTTGCTCCGGCGGAGTCTTCCAAAATGCCGCTTTGGTCGGTAGAATAAAAGATGAAACAGGGGGGCGCGAAGTGTTTTTTCACGAGAAGCTAAGCCCAAACGACTCCTCCATATGCGCCGGACAAGCCGCCTTTGCATATTTGTATCTGAGTGGTCACATAACCAAAGAAGAACTTTAGGTTAAAGTAAATAAAATCTTGACCGAATAATACTAAAAGGAAAAAAGTATGCATATTCCTGACGGTTTTCTAGCCCCCGCTGTTTATGCCCCCCTTTTACTTGCCGAGGCGACTCTATTTTATGTTGCCTACAAAAAAGTCACAAAGCTTGTTTCCGACGACTCCGTAATGCCTTTTTTGGCCTCCATTTCAGCTTTTAGTTTTGTTATCATGATGTTCAACATTCCAATCCCTGGAGGTACGAGCGGACACGCTACGGGCGTGGCGATTTTGACGCTACTTTTTGGTCCTTGGGTCGCTCTTTTTTCGCTTAGCGTGGTGCTTCTACTGCAAGCCGTGTTGTTCGGCGACGGCGGGATACTTGCTTTTGGGGCAAACGCCATATCGATGGGTTTTGTGGGCGCATTTTCGGCGCATTTTGCCGCCAAGTTTGCAAGCAAATTTACAAATGAGAAGGCGTCTTGGTTTGTTAGCGGATATACGGCGGCAGTTATGTCATCTATTTTGGTTGCCGTACTTTTGGGTATAGAGCCGATGTTCTTTATGGATGAAAGCGGTAAGCCCGCATTTTTTCCTTTGGGACTTGATGTGACAATTCCTGCTCTTGTCGGCTCCCATGTACTGTTTTTCGGTATTCTTGAGGGCGTTATTACGGCGGGTGCTTTGACGCTTCTTAATAAAGTAAATATCGCTATGCCTGAGGTGCAAAAATGAGCGGTTATAGAAAATTGATTACAGGATTGGCCGTTTTAATTATTCTTACACCGCTTGGGCTTATCACGCAAAATCCCGCTTGGGGTGAGTGGAGCGAAGAAGAGCTTGCCGCAATGATAGGATTTGTGCCAAAAGGCATTAAAGAGGGCGGTTTTTTTGAAGCCCCTTTCGGTGATTACTCATTTTTACCGCTTGGCGACATCGGGGGCTATATATTTAGCGCAACACTTGGCTCTATCATCGTAATATCTATTTTTTATGCGCTAAAAAAGATTGCTCGTGTCCAAAAATAAGCTTTTCGCATTCGCTTATATCTGTGTTTTGGTGGCTCTGAGTATTGCCGAAGAGCTTTGGCTTTTCGGGCTTGTCGCCGCCGCCTCTTTTCTCTTTTTAGGGAGTGGTCGCAGAAAAGTTATATTCTTAAGATCTTTTTTTGCCGTGGCATTTTTCAGCGGCTTCACGCTCCTAGGCGCCGCCGCTACATCCGCTTTTTTTGGCTCTGATTTTGACGCAGCCCACATAGGCGTGCTCTTTTGTCGCTCTTTTAGTAGCGTGTTTTTGACGCTCTCTCTTGTGGATAGAGTAGGAATCTTTAATATCTTTTCTGTCAAAAACGAACTCTCCATATTTTTTATTATGCTCTTTTCCAAAATAGAGAGTCTAAAAAAAGAGATGCAGGAGTTTGGCGAGGCGGCTAGAAGCAGGGGGCTTAGGATGGATAGCATGAAAGAGTCAATAGGGCTTTTGTCTATTATCGTTACCGCTCTGCTACTGCGAAGCCTTGAGGGGTTTCGTGCGAGCGCCGAGGCTTTAAGGTCAAGAGGGCAGAGTGCTTAAAATAGAAAACCTTGTTTTTGAGAGAGATGGGAAAAAAGTCTTAGACGGCGTCTCATTTCACATACAAAAAGGCGAAAAAGTCGTACTTCTGGGTCTTAACGGCAGCGGCAAGACGAGTTTGCTCAAGATTTTAAACGGACTTTATTTTACAAATAGCGGAGATTTCTGTTTTGAGGGTGAAATCGTCACAAAAAAGAGCTTTACTAAGCAGTTTGAAACCGCTTTTAGGCAAAAATGTTCTCTGCTTTTCCAAAACTATGAAGCGATGTTCTTTTGCAAAAATATTTATGAAGATATTGCGTTTTCGCCGAGCAGATTTGGGCTTTTGGATGTTAAAGAGAGAGTGTTTCATGCGGCAAATATGCTTGGGTTAGAAAACAGACTTGACGAGTTTGCCTTCACTCTAAGCGGCGGCGAGAAGCAAAGAGCGGCGCTAGCATGTATCTTTGCTCTCTCTCCTGATTTGTTGCTTCTTGATGAACCGACAAGTGCGCTTGACCCTTACTGGACGGCAAGGCTTGTCGAGATACTTGAAGCCTCAAACGGTTGCAGTGTGACGGCTACTCACAATCTTTCTCTTGCGGCAGAGCTTGGAGAGAGGGCGATAGTGATGCGAGATGGTAAAATAGTATTTGACGGCAAAACCGCCGAATTTTTGAACGACAAAGCTCTGATGGCAAATGCGGGACTTCTGCACTCGCACAAGCACCACCACGATGGCGAGCTTCACGAGCATCTGCATGCGCACGACTGGAATTAAGACCGACAAGCTAAGAGCAGCTAGCTGCGAGGGCGCTCTGCCGAAGAGCTAATTTGCGGCTTTGCTGGAAATTTGAGAACTAATTAAAGGATACAAAAATGTGTAAAGATTGCGGCTGTACGATAGCGGGAGCAAAAGAGGGGCATTCACATCACCACGACCACGGAGACGGACATTCACATGAGCACCATCACGGTCACAAACATGGCGATGCGCACGACCATCACCACCATGAGCACCTACACCAAAACCCGCAACTAAACGACAAAAAAACAATAGCGGTCATCACAAAAATACTTGACGAAAACGACCGTGAAGCGGTGGGAAATAGAGAGCATTTTAACGAAGCGAATGTGCTCGCAATAAACATAATGAGCTCCCCTGGAAGCGGCAAGACGAGCCTCTTGGAAAAAACTATAGAGGCGGGCGGACTTAAGATAGCTGTCATAGAGGGCGACCTTGAGACGAACAAAGACGCCGATAGGATAAAAGCCAAAGGGGCGGCGGCGTATCAGATAACCACCGGAACGGCTTGCCACCTTGACGCTCACATGGTGCATCACGCTCTTCACGAGTTGCCGATAAATGATGCAGATATAGTATTTATAGAAAATGTGGGAAATCTTGTTTGCCCTGCTAGCTACGACCTTGGAGCACATATCAATGTCGTGCTTTTATCTATCCCCGAGGGTGCGGACAAAATCCAAAAATACCCAGTAATGTTCCGTGCCGCCGACATTATCGTATTCACAAAGTGCGATTTGTTGCCGTATTTTGACTTTGACCTAAAAGAGGCAAAAGAGGATGCAAGGCGTCTAAATCCAAAGGCGGATATACTGGAGGTCTCCACAAAAGACGATGAAAGCATCCAAAAATGGATAAATTACCTAAAAATGAAAAAAGAACTCAGGGGCTAAATATGTGTCTTTCCATTCCTTCAAAAGTAGTTTCACTGGATGCCGACAATATGGCGACGGTGGATACGCTGGGCGTTGCAAGGGTTGTTAGCCTAGACTTGATGCCCGAACCTGTCGCTATCGGCGATTATGTGCTGATACACATCGGCTATGCAATAAACAAAATAGATGAAGAAAATGCCCTGCTGAGTATCGAGACATTCAAAGAGATAATTGCGCAGATGGATGAAGAGGAGAGACGAGAGGCGATAGGTGAGTAGCACCGTTGACTTTTCGGTTTTGTTTGATGGATTTCGTGATAAAGAGACGATATTTGCGCTAAAACGCAAAATAACGGAGGATGCCAAAAAGCTAAAAGAGAAGCTGTATATCATGGAGGTGTGCGGCGGACATACTCATACTATAATGAAATACGGTATCAATCAGATGATGCCCGAGAATATTGAGTTTGTCCACGGTCCCGGCTGTCCTGTCTGCATCATGCCAAAAGGCAGAATAGACGCCGCAATAGCTCTGGCGCAGATGGATGACACGATACTGGTGACGCTAGGCGACATGATAAGAGTGCCTGGTTCGTCGAAGTCGCTTTCACAGGTCAGAGGCGAGGGCGCAGATGTGCGCTTCGTCTACTCTCCCACCGAAATACTTAAAATAGCCACCGATAATCCTAATAAAAAAGTCATATATTTTGCGATAGGCTTCGAGACCACTACGCCGATGACCGCGGCTTTGATGGATAGAGGTATTAAACAGGGGCTAACAAATATATACTACGCAATCAATCATGTGACGGTGCCTGAGCCAATGTGCGCCATCATGGACGACTCTGAGACCCGTGTAAACGCATTTTTGGCTCCCGCCCATGTGAGCGTAATCACTGGCTCCAAAATATATGAACCGATATCCAATAAATATGGTGTGCCGATAGTAGCCGCAGGGTTTGAGCCTGTTGATATTATGGAGTCCATCTCTATGCTTGTGACGCAAAAGCTGGAAAATAGGGCCGAGACTGAGATAGAGTATACGAGAAGCGTGGGGGTGGAGGCAAATCCAAAGGCGATGGAACTAATCAATGGATATATGGAAGTGGACGACTCGTTTATTTGGCGTGGTATCGGAGCAATCCCTAAAAGTTCGCTTCGCATAAGAGACGAGTTTGCCCATTTGGATGCGTACAAGGTATTTGCGGATGCGTTGCCAAAAGAGTCCGCCGAGGATCACAAAGCCTGTATATGCGGGGAGGTGTTAAAAGGCAAAGCAAAACCGTTTGATTGCAAAGTATTTGGCACGGCGTGTACACCTAGTTCACCCCTGGGTTCTTGCATGGTAAGCTCCGAGGGGGCTTGTGCCGCATATTTTAAATACGGAAAATCTATATGAGTAAAATCACACTTGCGCAAGGTAGCGGCGGAGTAGAGTCGAACCGACTTATAAACGAAGTTTTTTTCAAAAGACTCAAAAACGATATTTTACTAAGAGCCGAGGATGCGGCTGTCTTTAAGATAGAGGGTAAAACTGCTTTTACGACCGATAGCTTTATAGTTAGCCCGATATTTTTTGCGGGCGGCGACATCGGCAAGATAGCGGTATGCGGTAGTTGCAACGACCTTGCGATGATGGGGGCAAAGCCAAAATATCTCTCGCTCTCGCTCATTATTGAGGAGGGTTTTGATGTGGGCGATTTGGAGCGGATAGCGGACTCCATAGCCGCCGAACTAGCCGTGAACGGTGCGATGGTGGTGACGGGAGATACGAAGATAGCGCCAAGGGGTAGTGTGGATAAGATATTTATCAACACCTCTGCTGTCGGCGAGGTAATGCTTGAAGGGATAAGCTGTAAAAACCTGAAAGCGGGAGATAAGATAATAGTCTCCAGGAGCGTCGGCGAGCACGGTGCGGCGATATTTTCGGCAAGAGAAGGAATAGAGCTAGTGAGCGCCCTCAAAAGCGACTGCGCTTCTATGTGGCCGACAGTGGAGAAGCTACTTGGCGCAAAAGCACAGATAATATCGATGAGGGATGCGACCCGCGGAGGTGTAGCGGCCGTGCTAAACGAGTGGTGCGCTTCTTCTGCCGTTTCTATGGATATTGTCGAGGAGTCTTTTACTGTTCTGCCTGAGGTTGCCGGAGTGTGCGAGCTTCTAGGCTTTGAGCCTTTGAGCCTTGCCAATGAGGGTACATTTGTGATGGCGGTGCGAGAAGGTGAAGATGAGATACTAAATATTTTAAAGTCATATGACTTTACCAAAAACGCCGCAATAGTCGGAGAAGTAATTGATGATGGCAAAAACAGAGCAGTCCTAAGAAACGGTTACGGCACGAGACGCATCCTTGAGTATCCGACCGGCGAACTACTTCCTAGGATATGCTAGATGCACGAATACTCGATAGTCCAAAATCTGCTTGATTTGTGCGAGCAAAATGCCGAGGCTAACAATGCGACAAAAGTACATAGGGTTGTGATAGGTATAGGCGAGATGAGCTCCGTAGAGCCGCAACTTCTTAAAACCGCCTTTGATACCTTCAAATTAGATACGATAGCCGCTGATGCCGTTATGGAGATACAAAGAACTCCGCTTAAGGCTGAATGTTTTGATTGTAAGGTCGATTTTGTTCCGACAATGTCAAATTTTTTATGCCCAAAGTGCGGCTCGGCAAATACAAAACTTATTAGCGGTGATGAACTGCTACTTTTAAGTTTGGAAATTGAATAATAAGGAATGTCACATAATTTAAAGACCACCTGAGGAGGCGGCTTTCCATGATAGAAAATGACGAAGAGTATGCAAAAGGCGAATTAGTTAAACCGCAAAAAGAGAAAAAAGCGGAAAGAGAAGAGTCTATAGACGATTTAGATGCTTTAAAAAAGTTGGAGCCGATGTATAAAGGCGCCAATGCAATAAAAGCTTTTCTTAACAAAAAAAACAAGGGTAGCGGTAAAAAATAGTAGCCACCGTTAAGTTTTAGCTGAATTTTTGCTTAAAAAAAGCAAATTTATTACCATTTTTTAATTTTTTTTTACCGTAACCCCTTGATTTCATTGGTTTTTATGCTAGAATATAACCGCATTACATTAATTTACAGAGGAGAAGCCCTATGAATAAGGCAGAGTTCATCTCTATGGTTGCCGCAAAAGCCGGTACTTCAAAAAAAGATTCTGAAGCGAATCTAAATGCAGTACTAGAGGTAATCACAGAGAGCTTGGCAAAAGGACAAGATGTTCCTTTTATCGGTTTTGGTACTTTTAAGTCAGTTAGCAGACCAGCAAGAACTGGTAGAAACCCTGGAACAGGTCAAACTATCCAGATACCTGCTACAAAAGCTGTGACTTTCAAAGTAGGCGCTAAGCTAAAAGAAGCTGTTGCTGGTAAAAAAGCACCTGCGGCTAAAGCTAAAAAAAAGTAACACATATCTTAGGCGGTGTCAAAGCCGTCTAGAGCCCGTTCTCCTCATTTGCTTTTTTTAGATAATAGAGCAAAGCCTCTACTTCGCTATCAGTCAAAAAATACTCCGGCATCACACTTCTTTTTCTGCTTTGCTTAAGACTGTTTTTTATATCTACAAATGAGCTTTTTGATATTTTTGGAGCCATTATTTTGATAATCTTGTTGTTTTTTTGATAGCTCCCAAGATCCATGCCTTCGCCATACTTGCCGTGGCATTTGTCGCAGCCTATGCCTCTTGGATTTTTATACAGCATTTCACCGTATTCGTAACTATTAATAAACGACTCCGCATTGACAAAACTCGATGCCAAAATAACGGCAAAAAGCGACTTTTTCAATCCCTGCCTTCAAAGCAAAATTGTCTTATAATATCGCAATATTGCTTGATTTAAAGGAGTTTCGTGGAACTTTTGGACGGTAAAAAACTCTCATCCAAGATAAAAGAAAATCTAAAAAAAGAGATTGCGGAGTTTATAGAAAAAAAAGGCGTTACGCCTGGTCTTGCCGTGATACTTGTTGGTGACGACCCTGCAAGCCATGCGTATGTCTCCATGAAAGCAAAAGCGTGCAAAGAGGTAGGTATCTACGGCATAACTCATGAGATGCCAAGTACCGTTACGGAGGCGGACATACTCTCTACTATACAGATGATAAACGAAAATCCAAAAATTCACGGTCTTCTTGTCCAGCTACCGCTTCCAAAACATGTAGACTCCACTAAGGTGCTAGAGGCGATAGCGCCGCACAAAGATGTAGACGGTTTTCACCCTTTTAATCTAGGCAGATTGGTGGCGGGACTTGATAGCTTTGTGCCTTGTACTCCGCTTGGCGTAATGGAGCTTCTAGATGAACACGGCATAGAAGCAAAAGGCAAAGATTGTGTAGTGGTCGGAGCTAGTAATATAGTGGGCAAGCCAATGGCAAGCCTACTTTTAAACGCCGGGGCTACTGTGGATATATGCCATATTTATACAAAAGACCTTAAGGAACACACACTCAGAGCCGACATGATATTCGTCGGCGCAGGCAAGCCAAATCTTATAACGGCCGACATGGTAAAAGATGGTGCTGTAATCGTTGATATAGGCATCAACAGAGTGGGCGACAGACTGGTTGGGGATGTAGCTTTTGACGAAGTAGCGCCTAAATGCTCGTTTATCACGCCAGTACCAGGCGGCGTGGGTCCTATGACTATCGCAATGCTACTATCAAATACGCTAAAGGCCGCAAAATCGATATGAAAGAAAATCTACTAAAACTTTATAAATTCTCCAATAGCTGGACCGGCACGATTATTATCGTATTGCTTGTTATATTTTTTGTTGCGCAGGCGTTTGTAATACCTTCTGGTTCGATGATTAGAACACTTTTGATAGGCGACCACCTGTTTGTCAAAAAGTTCGCTTACGGCGTTCCTACGCCTCATGTTCCGTTTCTTGAGATTCCGCTTGTTCCAAACCACGACGGACATCTTATAGAGGGCAAAAGACCGCAAAGAGGGGATATAGTCATATTCCGCTATCCGCTAAACGAAAAAGTACATTTCGTCAAACGATGCGTTGCGACAAGCGGTGATGAACTGTTTTTCCACAATCAAGACCTCTATCTGCACCCAAAAGAGGGCGACGAGTATGCAAAGACAAATTTTAAAGGGTATGAGACCGTATCGATAGGCAGTAAACTTTGGGTAAAAAATCCATACCAAAACGAGCACAAAGGTATCCACTACGATAACCAAAAAATATCTGCGCAATCTGGCGACGCCGAATTTGATAAGTTGCTTTATGACCCGTCGATATACTACTCTGCAAGAGCCGGTGTTGAGCCTGTGTACGAGACCCCTTTTACTATGCTGGAAGGTGAGGATGTGAGGCTAAGAAAGTATTTTTTCGGTCCTATCACACTCGGCGCGGATAAGTTTTTTATGATGGGCGACAATAGAGATAACTCCGCAGATAGTAGATATTGGGGCCCTGTCAGTTACTCGCAAGTGGTCGGCAAGCCTTGGTTTATCTACTTTAGTTGGGATGATAATTATTTGGTGCGATGGGATAGAATAGGCAAGACGATAGAGTCGTTAGAGAGCGAGTTAAAATAGATGTTTGACTTTGGCGGCTTCGATATTTTTAAAGCGGTTTCTATTGTAGCGGCTTTAATGATAGCCATCATCGGACACGAGATAATGCACGGATATGTGGCGTATCGATATGGGGATTCTACTGCAAAAAGCGAAGGAAGACTCAGTATAAATCCGATAGTGCATGTAGACCTTGTGGGCACGATAGTTGTTCCGCTGCTTCTTTTTATCTCGGGCTCTCCGTTTTTGTTTGGTTGGGCAAAGCCTGTGCCGGTAAATATGTGGACGGTTGTACGAAACGGCGGATATAACGGTGCGATAGCCGTATCGATGGCTGGCATAGCCTACAATTTATTGATGGCTATTACTGCTTCCGTTGCCCTCGGTTTTGTCGGCGGCGAGACTCTGCTAACGCAAATACTCTATTATCTTGTTATTTACAATGTAATTTTGGCGGTTTTCAATCTTTGGCCGATTCCGCCGCTTGACGGCTCAAACGCATTAGGATATATCGGAAGAAAATTCGGTATAAGGGCTATAGATGATTTTAATGCCAAAATCGGCGGCTATGGGATGATTATACTCATAATTATACTGGCTACACCGCTTTCATCTATTTTTATGCTTCCGGCTCGTGTTTTACTATCTATTTTGTTATAATCGACTCACTTTCAAACAAAAAGGAGCCTTTGGTGAAGCAAAATGTTGGTGGGATAGATAGGTATGCGAGAATAGCGGTAGGAGTCGTACTGCTTCTTATAGGTACTATCGGAATTAATAATCCGATAGTAGGAATTGTCGGTCTTATCATTATGGGTACCGGCGTGTTTAGGTTTTGTGGACTCTACTCGCTGCTTGGGATTAATACGGCTTGCAAGATAGCTCCTCCAAAAGAAGAGGCAAAAAAAGAGGGCGAATAAGCGGGGCCCTCCCCCTTCAATCTTTAATACCCAAACCAGTGCTTAATTTTGTCAAACAGCCCTTCATATTCGCTCTCATGAGGTTTGCCCTCAAATCCGAAACTTTCATGCAGTTTTTCCACAAGTTCTCTTTGTTCATCATTTAGTTTTGTAGGCTTAACGATTTTTATTTGAACAATGAAGTTTCCATTGTGCTTTGTTCTTACATTTGGAGCGCCCTCATTTTTGAACACAAACTGCTCTTTATCTTTCGTATCCGGTTTTAATTTTAGTTCAAGTTCACCTCTAAGACTTGGAAATGTAATGGTCTCTCCAAGTAGCGTCTGTGTGAAAAATACCGGTACTTCTAGATATACATCGTCCCCGTCTCTTACATATTTCTTGTCTTCTTTGACACTGATGACAATATATAGGTCGCCCCTTGAGCCGTTTTTGGAGAGGTTTCCGCGTCCGGCCACCCTGATTCTATTCTGGTCGTCTACGCCTGCCGGAATGTCTACCGTGATGGTTTCATCCACCTCTTCGTGTCCTTGCCCTTTGCATTTTGGACATTTTTCTTTGACGATTTCGCCTTCACCCTTACATTTTGGGCAGGTTTGTGAAAATGTCATAAACCCTTGTCGCAAAAAGACCTGACCGCTGCCCCCACAATCAGGACATTTGGTGCGTTTACCGTCTTTTGCTCCGCTGCCGTCACACTCAGAGCACGGTTTTTTGTATTTGTAGTTTACCTCTTGCTTGCAGCCAAATACCGCCTCGCCAAACTCTATCGTGACGGCTATCGCCATATCTAGGTTATATTTGTCGCCTCTGCCTTTTTTGCCGCTTCTTTGACTGCCTCCGCCAAAGAATGAGTCAAAGATAGAGTCAAAATCTCCAAAATCAAACCCAAATCCGCCGCCTGAGCCGCCCATTTGCCCCTCAAGCCCTTTTTTGCCGTATTTGTCATAAATGGCTCGTTTATTGTCGTCGCTTAGCACCTGATACGCTTCATTGATTGCTTTGAATTTTTCCTCGGCGTCGGTGTCTCCCTGATTTTTGTCTGGGTGGTACTTCATCGCCATTTTTCTATACGCTTTTTTCAGCTCGTCTTGCGACGCTGTCTTCTCTACTTCCAAAAGCTCGTAATAACATATCTCTATCATCAAAAACCTCTTGAAAATTTTTTGCGAATTTTACCAAATATCTTGTAATATCCGCCTAATGAAAAAATCTAGCACAAAATTTGCCGAACTCGTAGAGCTGTTCTCCTCCCTGCCGACCATTGGACGAAAAAGCGCTTTTAAAATAGCCTACCATCTGCTTTTTGAGGATGGATTTCGGGCGATAAAATTGGCGCACCTCATAGAAGAAGCGGTCAGGGATGTGCAAAAATGCGCTGTCTGCGGCAATATCACCGAGGATGAGATATGTTATATCTGCGCCGATGAAGAGCGGGACGCAAGGCGGCTGTGCGTGGTGGCAAGCGCAAAAGATATATTTTCCATCGAGCTTAGCGGCGGCTATAACGGCAGATATTTTGTCTTTGAAGAGATGAAGTCAACCACCGTAGATAAGCTAGAAGAGTGTGTGAAGAATGGAGCTGAAGAGGTGATATTTGCCTTTACACCATCCGTTGAGAGCGATGGGCTTATCATCTATCTTGAGGATAGGCTAGCCAAATACAACGCCTCGTTTACGAAGATAGCGCACGGCGTACCGACCGGAGTCGCTTTTGAGAATATCGATACGGTCTCTCTCGCCCGTGCGATAGAATCTAGAGTAAAAGCTTAGAGCTCGCCCTTTAGTCCGCCTACGAGAGAACCGTTTTTGATCCTCACTTTTGCGGCGTCAAAAGCCGTAAATATTCGTACGCTTCTTTGCTCAAAACTATCATTTTTGGATTTTAACGCTTTGCCGTCAGGCGCTTTTTTTGGTGCGTCCTCTTTTTTTGAGAACATAGCAGTCGCTTTTAAGAAGGCTTCACCCGTAGAGTCGTAGTATTGGCTTGTAGCCGCAGAGATGGCAAGCATGGAGGCCGTCCCCTCTTTTAGTTTTGTGAGGCTCTGTTGTGCCACCGTGATGTCGGCAAACAGGGTCTCGTCGGCAAATTTTTGCGTGCTTTCTAGCTTGCTTGGGTCTTTGTCCGCTTCATACGCCGCAAGCTTGGCTTCAAATGTTTTGATAGAGCTGGTTAGCGTTACCATGGATTTTGAGGCGTTGCTCGCCAAAACGGTAAGCTTGGCTCCAAAGCTAGCCGCAGAGGAGATTTGTCCCGCATACGGAATGGGCATTAGCTTGATGACCGATGAGGCTTGCGAAGCCGCACCAATATACTTGGAGTAGTCGGCTACATAGTCGTTGAGAAAGTTGATATACGAAGACATCTCTTGATACTCCGCCTTAAAAGCATGCAAGGAGTTTTTGGCGTCATAAAGCTCTTTTGCCTCCCTTGCCTCTAGTCTCTCTTTGTCAAAGCAGTTTTTTGGAGTTGTTTGCGTGGTTGCGCAACCGCCTAGCAGAAGCGCTACCGTTGTTATGGATATGATTGCATTTTTCACTTTTTAATTTCCGTTTTTGCAAATTTTAAAATATTCTTTTTGGCGACAAGTAGATACACCTCGCCTTTTGAAGCGGTCTGCCCAGCGTAAAAAAGCGCTTCATCCCCTTCACCAAAATATATATCCACCCGTCCGCCGCCTCTTATCGCTCCGCCCGTATCTTGCACCATAAAGAACTTCTCAAAAGGCTCTCTTTCGGTTTTTGGCACGACGCTAAGACCGTTTATTTTTTTCGGTATTTCTGTTTTTATGTAGCACAGTGCACCTCTTGGCAGTAGCTCGCTATCCATCGCCACGCTCTCTTTTGCGGTTAGCGGCACGGAGATGTTGCCGAAGATTCCCTCTGTTTTGTTGAGCTTGAAAAAGACGAAACTTTTGTTTTTTTGGAGCACATAATCCCGCATCGTCTCATTGGCATCCAAAAACTCTTTTATCGTCTGCATATTGATTTTTGAAGACTCCATTAGCTTCTCTTCATAGATGATTTTGCCGATAGATGTGTAGGGTTGACCGTTTTTTCCAGCATATCCGACATAGTGTTTTTTGCCATCGCACTCCACTATGCCGGAGCCTTGCACTTCCAGCAAAAACGCTTCTACTTTGTTATCCAGATACAAAAGCGGCTTCTCTTTTAACGCCCCTTTTTCTATCTCTTCTCTCGTAAAGTACGGCACTAGGCTTCTGCCCTCTATCTTTCCTGCTATGTCACGCACCGAGTTTGCGACAGGAAACTGCTTTAGGTCTGCGGTGATGAGGTCTTTTGGTAGCGGGTAGAGCGGGGCGTTGTATTTTTCGGTTTTTGCGAAAGAGCCTTTGAGTACGGGAGCGTAGTAGCCTGTGATAAGTGAGCTGTTTTTGTCATTTTTGCTCTCATATACCAAAAAGTCGGAGTCTAGGCGGGATAAAAACTCATTTTTCGGCAGTTTGGAAATCTCTTTAAAAAGCTTGAGAGAGTCTATCATCTCTTTTGCGGTGTAGTTTTGGTCGTAAAAACTAAAATTCACCCCCTTTTTTGCTACTTTTTCATAATATCCGATAGAGTTGTCAAGCGCTCTGTAAAAACCGTTTGTCGGTGTTTGGCTTACTATCTCGGAAGGCTTTTTGTTTGAAGGCAAAAGCGGCGGGATTTTGACCTCCGGCTCTATTTTTGTCGGCGGCAATGGTGGCGCACTTGGCTCCGCTTTTTTCTCTGCCTCCTTAACGGCGCACCCAGCAAACAAAACCACACAAAGCAAAAAAATCCATACTCTCATTTTTTTATTACCTTTTGTTCAAACAGTTGACACTGCATACCGCTACTTTGAAATACGGTTAGGCTTGGCATCTGTGGTCCTTTAAATCCGTATATTTTGCAACCGTACGGACGCTGGGGCTCGTATGTTACGAAAAAATGTTTGCACTTTAT
>JFJP01011112.1_pt1 | contig 27540 bp, 24 predicted proteins | sample 431651 | NCBI WGS metagenome assembly JFJP01 (sample SAMN02602958, study PRJNA72255) | Microbial mat metagenome, whole genome shotgun sequencing project. | biome: fresh water; feature: sink hole; material: water; isolation source: purple microbial (photo- and chemosynthetic) mats found in... | reverse complement strand
AGCCACGCAGCCGGGGCGGGTCCAACCGCGTGGAGAACCTGGTCACGTTGTGCAGCCGGTGCCATGGGTTTGTGCACGAAAACCATGGGTTCGCGCATGAAGGCGGCGGCTCCGGACTTGCGCCGGCACAAGTCGGGGTCGCTGCACAAGTCGGGGTCGCTGTGCCATAGGGTCGGCGGACCGCCGTCGTCGACAAGCCCGCCGGTGTAAACCTGAAGCACGGCCCGCACCGGCGCCGGGCTCAGTCCCGTCCCGCGACGGCTGCGCGCGCCAGGAGCACGAACGCCTCGACGTCCAGCCCTTCGTCCTCGACCAGAGGCAGGTGCGGGAATCGCCGGCGAATCGCCGCCGCCAGCAGGCCGTCCGCGCGCAAGGGTGTGGCACCCGGTGTCGGATAGAGAGCGGCCGTGCCCACCCCGCAACTCGGCGAACGCGCCTTCAGCACGAAGCCGGATACGCCGACCGCCGCGCAGCGATCCAGCGCGGCGTCGATCCAGGACTGGACGCGCATTGTCCAGTCTTCGCCCGACACGCCACCGATCATGCGCGGCGACGACGCCTTTCCGTGCAGGTCGACCGGTTCGCGCGGCACGGGCATACCGGCGCCGGTTTCGGGGCACAGGGGGATCAGTTCGGCAAGACGGGCGAGCCCGTCGCGCACCTCGGCGCAGGTTTTCACCTGGCCGTCGTAACGGACGGGCTCGCCCAGCAGGCAGGCGCTGACGGCGATGCGCGGCAGAGGTGTCGTCGCCACCGCCTACGCCTTGGTCAACTTCTTGTGCGCCTCGATCAACTGATCAACCACGCCCGGGTCGGCCAGCGTCGTGATGTCGCCCAGGCCGGTGTACTCGCCGGCGGCGATCTTGCGCAGGATGCGCCGCATGATCTTGCCGCTGCGCGTCTTGGGCAGCCCCGGCACGACCATGATCACGTCGGGCGTGGCGATGGGCCCGATCACGTGCCGCACCTGTTCCTTCAGCGCGCCCACCAGTTCGCTGGCCGAACCGCCGTTGGCGTCGGCGCTCAGGAGCACGTACGAGAAGATGCCCTGGCCCTTGATCTCGTGCGGGAATCCCACGACGGCGGCTTCGGCCACCGCTTCGTGCGCCACCAGCGCGCTTTCCACCTCGGCGGTGCCCAGACGGTGGCCGCTGACGTTGATCACGTCGTCGACGCGACCGGTGATCCAGTAGTAGCCGTCCTCGTCGCGGCGGCAGCCGTCGCCGGTGAAATAGTAACCGGGGTACTGCGTGAAGTAGGTTTCGTGGAAGCGCCCGTGGTCGCCCCACACAGTGCGGGCCTGGCCGGGCCAGGTCTTCTCGATGCAGAGGTTGCCGGTCACGCCGTTGCCTTCGAGGATGTGCCCGTCGGGATCCATCAGCACCGGCTTGACGCCGAAGAACGGCAGCGTGGCCGAGCCCGGCTTCAGCGGCGTGACGCCCGGAAGCGGCGTGATCATGATGCCGCCGGTCTCGGTCTGCCACCAGGTGTCCACCACGCAGCAGCGCTTCTTGCCGACCTTGTCCCAGTACCATTTCCAGGTGTCGGGGTTGATCGGCTCGCCGACCGTGCCCAGCACGCGCAGCGACTCGCGCGAGGAGTGCTTCAGGAATTCGTCGCCCTCGCGCGCGATGGCGCGGATGGCCGTGGGCGCCGTGTAGAAGATGTTCACCTTCAGGTCGTCCACGATCTGCCAGTAACGGCCGGCGTCGGGATAGGTGGGAATCGACTCGAACATCACCGTGGTGGCGCCGTTGGCCAGGGGACCGTAGATGATGTAGGAATGCCCCGTGATCCAGCCGATGTCCGCCGCGCAGAAATAGATGTCGCCCGGCCGGTAGTTGAAGACCATGCGGTGGGTCATCGCCGCATAGACCATGTAGCCGCCGGTCGTGTGCAGGACGCCCTTGGGCTTGCCGGTCGAACCGGACGTGTAGAGGATGAACAGCGGATCCTCGGCGCCGATCCACTCGACGGTGCAGGTCGAACGCTGCTTCTTCATCTCCTCGTCCAGCCAGAAGTCGCGGCCCGCGCGCATGGGCGAGGCATGGTCGGTGCGGCGCGCCACCAGCACGGTGCGTACCATTTCCAGCCCGTCGACGGCACGGTCCACCGTCTCCTTCAGCTTGACGACCTTGCCGCCGCGCAGACCTTCGTTCGCCGTGACCACCACATGGCACTGCGCGTCGAGGATGCGGTCGCGGATCGCGTCGGCGCTGAAGCCGCCGAAGATGATCGAGTGCACGGCACCGAGGCGCGCGCAGGCCAGCATCGTGTAGGCGAGTTCCGGAACCATCGGCATGTAGATGGCCACGCGGTCGCCCTTGTTCACGCCGTGGGCCTTCAGCACGTTCGCCACGCGCGCCACCTGGTGCTTGAGCTGGCGATAGGTGATGTGCTCGTACTGGCCGGGCTCGTCCTTGACCCAGATGATCGCGGTCTTGTCGCCGAGCTTGTCCAGATGCCGGTCCACGCAGTTGTAGCAGGCGTTCAGGCGTCCGCCGAGATACCAGCTGAAGTCGACGTTCTCGTAGTCGTGGTCGAAGACCATGCGCGGCGGCACGAACCACGAGAGGTTGTCGGCCTGCTTGCCCCAGAAGGTCTCCGGATCGTCCAGCGACAGCCGGTACAGCCGCTGGTACTCGGCCATGCTTCCCACATAGGACGTGGCGGCGACGTCGGGGTTCGGCCCGTAGACTTCGTTCTTGCTGTCGTCGGCCATTTCGGGGCCCTCCTGGGCTGCGCGGGGGGCGTCGGCCGCGGGCCGGGATGCGCGCCGGCCGGCGGGACGGGGTGGCTTCCGGGCGGCGCCTGGGGAAGCGCCGCCGGGGAAGTCATACCATTGTTGTCTGCGCGGAACAAGAGTCCCGCGCTTGCCATGGCCGGCCGGGGAGGTCATCATCCCGGCGCCGGGAACCTTCTGCGGCGAGTTTCCGGATCGGCCCCGGCGATGGAACCCGGCATGACGCGGCCATTTGCGTCCACGCCCCCCCCTTCACAGGAGCAGGAACCCTCTCATGTTCCGATCCCCTCTGGCCCGCCACGCCGCCGGTGTGATTCTGGGCGCCCTGGCCGGCGCCAGTCTTTGCCTGAGCGTGTTGCCCCTGGGGCTGGAGTGGGCCGGCTACGGCAGCCGTCTGGCGCTGGGGTACTACCTGAGCCGCATGATCCTGTTCGCGGTCCTGGTCATGGCCGCCGGCGGCTTCGCCGTCGCCCGCTCGCGGCACCCATTGCTGGCGATGTCCGTGTTCAGCCTGTCGGGACTGGCCACCGGAATGATGCTGGCCGGGATGGGACTGGAGCGTTCGCCGCGCCTGCTGGCGTCGGCGGGCGCGACCGGCTGGCTGTACGGCCTGCTGGGAGGGTTGATCCTGGGCCGCATCCTGGCGGCGCCGCCGGCCGAAGACCGGGACGACGTGAAAGCCGCGCCGGCGCCGACGCCGGAGATCGACGAGCCGCCCAAACGCCCGGGAACCGACGGACCGCCCGTGGACGGCGGTGACGGCATCTGAGCGACGGCGACCGCGGATCGAAGCCGCGAAGCGGGTGGAAAGCGAAAAGGGCCGTTGACCGGCCCTTTCCGCGTCCCTGGACGGCAGTCGCCGCACCGCCGGGCGTCAGCCCCGCGTGCCCTCCGTCAGCCGCCGCAGCTCCTCGACCGCTTCGGCCACCGTGCGCGACTGCGCGCTGAGTTCCTGGCCGGCGGCCGCCGACTCTTCGGCGCTGGCGGCGGTGCCCTGGGTCACGCTGTCCAGCCGCGACATGGCCGCGGTCACTTCGCCCACGCCCGTGGCCTGTTGACGGCTGGCCGTGGCGACCTGGCCGACGAGTTCGCGCACGGAGGTGACGCCGCTGGCGATCTCCCCGAGGATGCCGGCCACTTCATGGGCGGCCGCGACACCCTGATCCGAGTTCTGCCTCGCCTGGTTGATGAGCCCGCCCGTACTGCGCGCGGCGTCGGCGCTGCGGTGCGCCAGGTTGCGCACTTCTTCGGCGACGACCGCGAATCCGCGACCCGCGTCGCCCGCCCGCGCCGCTTCGACCGCCGCGTTGAGCGCCAGCAGATTGGTCTGGAAGGCGATCTCGTCGATCGTTTTGAGGATGCGCGCGGTCTCGTCGCTGGACACCTTGATCTCGCCCATCACCCGGCCGAGATTCTGCATCGCGTCGACGCCGCGTCCGGCGGCGACCGCCGCCGTGTCGGCCAGCCCGTTCGTGCGGTCCGCGCTCTCGGCGTTCGTCCGCGTGGTGGTCAGGATCTGCACCATCGAGGCGTTCACTTCCTGCAGCGACGCGGCCTGTTCGTTGGCCCCCTCGGCCAGCATCTGGCTGGCGGCCGCCACCTGCGTCGACGACTCGTTGACCTGTTCCGAGGCCGTGCTCAGGGCGTCCGCCACCTGGACCACCTGTCCGGCGATCGCGCCCGAGATGCGGGACCACACCGCGCCCGCCACCAGCAGCGAAATCAGGCTGGCGATGCCGATCAGCACGATCGTGCGCTGCGAGTAGCTCGCGACCGCTGTCTCGGCCGCGGTGAATTCGTCCATGTAGGAGCCGGCGCCGATGACCCAGTCCCACGGCTCGAAGTAGACGAAGCGGGCGACCTTGTCGCGGGCCTCCTTGTCGTCCTTGTTCAGCCAGGGATAGATCTGCTCGCCGACCTCGTCATCCTTCAGCACCTTGGCCTTGGTCACGATCTCCTGGATGAAGGCGACCCCGTTGGCGTCGCGCGCCTCCCACAGGTTCTCGCCGTCACGCTTGCCGTCCTTGGACACGACGTAGTTGCCCTTGCCGTCGAGCACGTACACGTAGCCGGTCTCGCCCACCTTGACGTCCATGATCGATTGGCGCAGCGCCGTCGCGCTCTCCAGCGGCACCCCGAAATAGTTCATGCCCACGACTTCGCCGCCGGCGCTCGTGATCGGCTCGTAGGCGGTCACGTACCAGCGGTCGACGACGAACGCGCGGCCACGGTAGGTCTGACCAGCCAGCACGGCCTTCAGCACGGGATTGGGCTGGCCGTCGGGATTCGTGACGGGGATGTAGCTGCCGATTGCGCGCTTGCCTTCCTTGGTCTGCACGTTCGTGCAAACGCGGAGCATGTCGCCGGTCCCGTTCATGCGCTGGAAGATGGTCGCGGTGCCGCCGATCAGTTTGCCGACCTCGTCGACAACGGGGCTGGGCACGGAGCTCTCGGCGTTCTGGCCCAGCCAGGTGTCGCCGGCCAGGAACGGCGGCAGTTCGACCGTCGTCGCCTTCTTGCTGAACTGGTCCACCGCGTTCCAGGACACGGGGTCGCCTTCCAGGCGCACCTCGCCCGCACGCGCCAGCGTGGCGCGGGTGACGGCCAGGCCGTCGCTGACCGCATCCTCCAGCGCCGCCTGCTGTGTCAGACACATGGCCTGGATGCCCTCGACGATATGGTCCAGGTCCCGGGAAGCCAGCTTCCTGACTTCGACCGCCGTCGCGTCACGCATCCGCATTTCGGAGGTGACGACGACGCCGACGATGACCGCCAGTGGGACCAGCAGGAGCACCAGGCCGGTCACCAGCATGCGGATGCGGAGGGGAGAACTCTTGAGCATATCCATTCCTCACCGAGGCAAAGTGAAGCGGGCGATGGACCGCCATGAGACCCTTTAGGGAATTATCATCGGCAGATTCGGACGAGGCCTGATGGAAAAAAGGGTATTTTAATCCGGGTTTTCTGTATACGCAGAGTCGTGTTTTGATCAGGCAGATCTTTCCCGACGTCCGGGCTCGACACCGCACCATGAATTCAAAACCATGCCGCACAATAAGTTATTTAGATCAAGCTGGTGGCGGCGCCAGCCGGAAAGCCGGTCTCACCGGCGCCGCCCCGCGCCGCCACCGTTGATCTGGAAGTGCGTCAACCGCGTCCGCGTCCCTGTCCGCGACCGGGGCCGCGCCCCGCGCCCCCACCGGGTCCGAAGCCGCGCCCGCGACCCCGGCCCAGCCCCGGACCGCGGCCCGCCGGCCCGGAACCGACGCTGCCGTCCGGTGCGGCATGGTTCGCCGGATTGCTGTCCGTCTGGTTGTCGCGCTCCGGCGGCGTCACGTCGGCGTTACGGCAGCGCCCCAGACCCCACCCGGTTTTCGGGCCCTTGCCCACGGGACCGGTTCCATCTCTGCGTGGCATGATCCACCCCTTTGTTCGGGAATCTCCGTCAGTCCTTCGCCGCCCGTTGCGGCGCACTCATTGCCTGTTGCCCCAACCGCGCCCCCGCCCCCGGCCGGCCGGCGGGAATCCGCCCGTTTCCGGCGCCGTGGGTCCATCGGCATCGATGGTCTCGACGACGCCGCCCTCGATCCTGATCGCCCAGCCGTGCACCAGCGCCAGAGCGGTCTTGCGCCGCGCTTCGCCCAGGATGCGGCCCGCGGTGGCGCGCGACACGTTCATCATCGCCCCGACTTCTTCGTGCGAAAGATTCTCCACGTCCGCCAGACGCAGCGCTTCGAGCTCGTCCAGGCCGAGGGGGATCTCCTTGAGCAGACGCATGGGCACGCCGGCGGGCTTGAAGTAGACCACGTCGGGGTCGTGGCGCACGGACCGCGGTTTGTGTGGGCGGGTCATCCGATCCTCCTGTTTGCGTTCGCGCTGTTTTGAGTATATACTCATAACTGTCACACGTCAATGGCGGCGCGGCATCCGCGCCGAAGCCCGGCGGAGGAATACAGAATGAAACTCATCGTCACCTCCCAGGGTCCCGAAGCGACCGACCCGGTCGATCCCCGGTTCGGACGGGCCCCTTATTTTCTCGTCTGTGATGTCGAAACCGGCGGGTTCACGGCGCTGGACAACCGCGATCAGGCCGCCGCGGCCCAGGGCGCCGGCGTGCAGGCCGCGCAGATCGTCGCCGGCAGTGGTGCGCAAATCGTTCTGACCGGGCACTGCGGCCCCAAGGCGTTCGCGGTGCTTTCGGAGGCCGGCCTGCAGGTCTATGCGGGCGCCACGGGCTCGGTCCAGGACGCCGTACACGCCTGGTACGAGGGCAAACTGGAATTGCTCGCAACTCCCGACGGCATACCCCACCACTGACCAGGGAGTCATGGCATGCGCATCGCCGTCGCCAGCGGCAAGGGTGGCACCGGCAAAACCACCGTCGCGGTCAATCTCGCCCTGACGGCCGCGCGTGCGGGTCTGAGCGTGCATCTGGGCGATTGCGACGTGGAAGAGCCCAACGCCCGACTTTTTCTCGATGTGGCATTCGAAGCTCCGCGTGACGTCAGCGTTCCGGTGCCCGTGATCGACGCCGCCATCTGCAACCACTGCGGCGCGTGCGCGAAGATCTGCGCCTTCAACGCCATCGCCTGCCTGCCCGACCGCACCCTCGTCTTCCTGGACCTCTGCCACAGCTGCGCGGGTTGCTGGCTGGTCTGCCCGCAGGCCGCCATCACGCAGGGCACGCGGGTCCTGGGCGAGCTGACGTCGGGCACCGGCCGGGAACTGGCCGCCACCCAGGGGCTCCTGCGGGTCGGCGAAACGGTCGTGCCCCCCCTGATCAGGGCCGTCAAGGATGCCGCCGGCCCGGCCGCGTGGGTGATCCTGGACGCGCCGCCGGGAACATCCTGTCCGGTGGTCGAGACGATGAAGGGCGTCGACTTCGTACTCCTGGTCACCGAGCCCACGCCGTTCGGCCGGCACGATCTGGAACTGGCGGTCAGGCTGACCCGCTCGGTGGGCCTGCCCTGCGGCGTGGTCATCAATCGCGCGGGCGGGACGCCCGATCTCATCGACGCCTTCTGTGCGCGTGAAGGATTGCCCGTGCTCGCCCGCATCCCCTTCAAGCGCACGGTGGCGGCGGCCTGCGCCGAAGGCCGGCTGGCGATCGAAGCCGACCAGGACGTGGCCGCGGCCATGACCGGTCTGTTCCACGCCTTGAGGGACCGGGAGGCTGCGGCATGACCGAACTGGTGGTCTGCAGCGGCAAGGGCGGCACCGGCAAGACGAGCATCGTAGCCAGCCTGGCGGCGCTGGCCCACCAGCCGGTTCTGGCCGATTGCGATGTCGATGCCGCGAACCTCCATCTGGTGCTGGCGCCGACCATCGCGCGTACCACGCCGTTCGTGGCCGGGCGGCGGGCGGTGATCCGCGCGGAAGAGTGCACGGGCTGCGGTCTCTGCGCCGAATTGTGCCGGTTCGACGCCATCGAGCGGGTCGCCGATCCGGTGCGGGGCGCGAGCTGCCGCATCAACGCCGTCGGTTGCGAGGGCTGCGGCGTCTGTGTCCACTTCTGCCCGGCCGGAGCCATCGATTTCCCGCCGGCTCGCTGTGGGGAATGGTATCTGTCGGAGACCCGCTTCGGCCCGCTGGTCCACGCCAACCTGGATACGGGCGCCGAGAACTCGGGCAAGCTCGTCACGCTGGTCCGGGAGCAGGCGCGGTCGACGGCCGCCGCGCGAGGCCGCGATCTCATCCTCTCGGACGGGCCGCCGGGCATCGGCTGTCCGGTGACCGCTTCGCTGACCGGCGCCGACCACACCCTGCTGGTGACCGAGCCCAGCCAGTCTGGTCTGCACGATCTCGGGCGCGTGCTCGAACTGGTCGACCACTTCGGCGTGCCCGCCCAGGTCTGCATCAACAAGTACGATCTCAGCCTGCCGCTGAGCGGCGCCATCGACGCCTGGTGCGCCGGGCGGGGCATTCCCGTCGTGGGGCACATCCCCTTCGAACCGCTGACCAGCGACGCCCAGATGGCCGGCCGCAGTCTGGTCGAATACGCGCCCGACTGTGAAGCGTCCGTGGCGATCCGCGGGGTCTGGCGGGAAATCAGCCGTCGCCTGCCGGGCGGCCGGGGTGACGCAGATACCAGGTGTGCCCGCCCCATTCCACTCGTTGCAAGAGCCCCCCGGCCATGAGGTCGTCCAGCACCGATCGCGCTGCCGCGATCAGCGCGAGCGCAACTTCTCGAACAACCCCTTCAGGTCGCCGAATTTCTGCGTGTAGTCGGCCATGCTCCGCTCGATCACCTCGTGCGCCTCGGCCCGTCCGTAGATGTGCGTGATCTCGGTCTGGCTGCGCTTGGCGCCCGGCGAGTCCTTGTAGGTCAGGAAGTAGTGGCGCAACCGCTCGATCATGGGCGCCGGGCATTCGTAGATGTCGCGCAGGTGCCCGTAGATGGCGTCGGTGCCCAGGACAGCGATGATCTTGTCGTCCGCCTCGTTGCCGTCGATCATGCGCAGCCCGCCGATCGGCGTGACCGTCAGCAGGATGTCGCCGTGGGTGATGGTCTTCTCGGCCAGGATGCAGATGTCCAACGGATCACCGTCGCCGACGATGCCGGTCCGCGACGCCTGCTGCATGCAGTATTCGGCGACCGATGGCCCGCAGTAGGTCTGCGGCAGCAGGCCGTACAGCGTCGGGTACACGTTGGAGAACTTCTGCGGGCGGTCCACCTTCAGCAGGCCGGTCGGCTTGTCGAGTTCATACTTCACGGTGTCGGTGGGCACGATTTCGACGTAGCACGTCACGCGGTCCGGCGCGTCATCGCCGATGGCGACGCCATGCCAGGGATGGGCGCGGAACAGGTGGTGCAGCAGATCGATATCGACGTCCATCGCATGGCTCCCGCCATTGAAGGTCCAGGGCGGCGGCTGATCCGCCGGCAGGTGCGCGCCCGCCTGGCGGCAAGATACAACCTTCGACCGCGAATGAGAACAGCAGCCTGAACTTCCGGGCCGGTCCGCGGCCGGGCGCGCGCATGGACAGGCGCCCGGTTTCGTGTTTTCTTGGATGCGCACCGCCAGCGACACGCCCGGCATCCGCCGCACCGTGTATCGGCAGGCGACGGCAGAGGTTGACCATGTCTGCGGGCCACATTATTCCGGGCCATCGCCCTTCCGGGCCTTTGCCGCCGAACCGACCGCCGGCCGGCCTGTCGGCCGCGGGCGTGCCGGGCGCCGGGCCGCCCGACCCGTTGAGCGATGTCCTGGTCGACCCCCAGGGCCGCCGCCTGGACTACCTGCGCCTGGCGGTGACCGACCGCTGCAACCTGCGCTGCCGCTACTGCATGCCCGCCGCCGGGGTCGCCCTGGGCGAACGCGACGAAGTTCTCTCCATCGACGAAATGATCCGCCTGGGCGCCTTGTTCGCCGGCCTGGGCGTGCGCAGCTTCCGCATCACCGGCGGCGAACCGCTGGTGCGCCGCGGTCTGACCACGCTCATTTCCGCGCTGGGCGCGCTGCCGTCCGCGCCCGAGGTGCTGCTGACGACCAACGGTCTGCTGCTGGCCGACAACCTCGACGCGCTGGCCGAGGCCGGCCTGCGGCGGGTGAACCTGAGCCTCGATTCGCTGGAAGAAGGCACCTGGACGGCCATCACGCGGCGCGAGGGTTTCGAACGCGTGCGCGCGGCCATCGACCTGGTGCTGGCGCGCGGACTGGGCCTGAAGATCAACATGGTCGTGCTGCCGGGCTGGAACGACCATGAGTTGGACGATTTCGTCGAACTGACGCGCGAGCGCGCGCTGACGGTGCGTTTCATCGAACCGATGCCGTTCCTGGGCGAGGGCCGGCTGTGCGGGCCGGGCATCGCCGGGCCGGAAATCCTGGCGCGTCTGGCGGTGGCCCCGATCATCGAAGCCGAGCCGATCCGCGCCGGGGCGGTGGAAAAACTCTTCCGTGTGCCGGGCTTTGCGGGCAAAGTGGGCATCATTGAAGGACACAGCCGCACGTTCTGCGGCACCTGCCGCCGCCTGCGCGTCGACGCGCGCGGCCGGATGCGCACGTGCCTGTACGGCAAGCCGTCGGCGTTCCTGCGTCCGCTCATCCGTTCCGGCGCCGACGATGCGTCGCTGATCGAGGCGATCCGCCGCGCCGTGGCCGGCAGACTACCCGACGGCGTGGCGGCCGAAGCCGACCATCGACGCCACAATCTCGAGAGCATGGTCAACATCGGCGGCTGACCCGGCTCATCCAGCGAAGGGACCTGTCCGCCTTGACGACCGACCATTCCAGCGGCCCCCCTCTGCCGTACGAAGAAGCCCTCCGCCTCGTCCTGGCGCATACCCCGGCGCTGCCGGCTGTGGTGACGCCGCTCGAGCAGGCCCTGGGCTCGTACCTGGCGGAGCCGGCGCGCGCCCGCTCGCACTCCCCGCGTTTCGAACAATCGGCGATGGACGGCTACGCCGTCCGGCTGTCCGACCTGACGGCGGCCACGCCCGACCGCCCGGTGACGCTGCGGCTGGCGGGCGAACTGGCGGCCGGCTCCGCGCGGCGGCAGTTGCTGAAGCCCGGCGCGACCATCCGCGTGTTCACCGGCTCGCCGTTGCCGGGCGGGACCGAAGCGGTGGTCGTGCAGGAGCAGGTCACGCGCGTGGACGACCAGGTCGTGTTCCGGGCTCCGGTCCGCGCGGGCGCGAACATCCGCCGCGTGGGCGAAGAGTACCGGCGGGGCGATGTGCTGCTGCCGGCGGGCGTGGCGGTGACGCCGCCGGTCATCGGGCTGCTGGCCCAGCTCGGCCGCGCCGCGGTGAAGGTGGGCGGACGGCCCTCGGCCCTGGTCATCACCATGGGCGACGAGCTGGTCGCGCCCGGCACGAAGCCCGGCCGCGCGCAGATCATCGACGCCAACGGCCCGGCGCTCAGCGCCGCGCTCCGTGCCGCCGGCGCCCGCGCGGTCCGGCACGTGCGCGTTTCCGACGATCCGGCCGCGCTGCGCAAGGCCCTGGCGCAGGGATTGCGCGGCGCCGATCTGGTCGTCACCGTGGGCGGCGCTTCGGTGGGCGACCACGACCATGTGCCGGCCGTGCGCGCCCAGCTGGGCATTCGCGAATGGTACGGTCGCGTGGCCATCCGCCCGGGACTGCCCAACTGGTTCGGCCTGTCGCCCGCGGGCGTGCCGGTGTTCGGCTTGCCGGGCAACCCGGTGTCGGCGCTGGTCTCGTTCGAGCTGCTGGTGCGGCCGGCCATAAGACGCCTGATGGGCGCGCCGACGGACACGGCGGGCGACACGCGGCACTGGCCGGTCCCGCTCGCGGCCGCGGCCGGCACCGCCCCCGCGCGGCAGACCTGGCTGCGCGCGCGGCTCGAGCGCACGGCCGACGGCGGACTGGTCGCCGTGCCCGAAACGGGCCAGGGGTCGCACATGCTCAGCAGTCTGGCCCGCGCGCAGGCGCTGGCCGTCCTGCCGCCGGGCGATGAAGATCTCCCTGCCGGCACACCCGTTCCCCTGCGTCCGCTGGAGTGGTTCACGCGATGAAGACACCTTCGACGCCGTTGACCAGCCTGACCATCATCCGCCCCGACGACTGGCACCTGCACCTGCGCGACGGGGAACTGATGGCCGCGGTGCTGCCCTTCACCGCCCGCGTTTTCGGCCGCGCGGTGGTGATGCCCAACCTGCGCCCGCCCGTCACCACGGCCGCCGCGGCGGCGGCCTACTACGACCGCATCCTGGACGTGATGCACCCCGACATCGACTTCACGCCGCTGATGACGCTCTACCTGACCGACACCACGACGCCGGCCGAGATCGAGCGGGCCTACCGGGGCGGCTACGTGGTCGCGGCGAAGCTGTATCCCGCCGGCGCCACCACGAATTCGGACGAGGGTCTGACGGATCTGAAGCGCGCCCAGCCGGTGTTCGAGGCGCTGGCGGCCCACGGTCTGCCGCTGCTGGTGCACGGCGAAGTGACGGACCCCGAGGTCGACATCTTCGATCGCGAAGCGGTCTTCCTGGAACGATACCTGGCCCCGCTGCTGGACGCGATCCCCGCCCTGAAGGTCGTGCTCGAGCACGTCACCACGCGGCAGGGCGTCGACTTCGTCCTGGCCGGACCGGACCGTCTCGCGGCAACCATCACCGCCCATCATCTGCTGCTGAACCGCGGGGCGATGTTCCAGGGCGGCCTGAATCCGCACGCCTACTGCCTGCCCGTGCTCAAGCGCGAGGAACACCGCCAGGCCCTGCTCCGGGCGGCCACCGGCGGTTCGCCGAAGTTCTTCCTGGGCACCGACAGCGCTCCCCATGTTCGTTCGACCAAGGAAACAGGTTGCGGTTGCGCCGGCATCTTCAGTGCGCCGACAGCCCTCGCGTCGTATGCCGCGGCCTTCGAACAGGCCGGGGCCCTGGATCGCCTGGAAGGGTTCGCCAGCCTGCACGGCCCGGCGTTCTACGGGCTGGCCCCCAACCGCGATGCCATCACCCTCACCCGGTGTCCGTGTCCGGTGCCGCCATCCGTTTCGGCGGGCGAGGCGGGCGAACTGGTGCCGCTGGCCGCCGGCCGGACGCTGGCCTGGTCCGTGGAGTGCCCGACCCGCGGCCTGATCCATGAAGGCTGACATGATGGTGGTTTCCCGCCGTGTCAGGTTGGAGAAGGCGGACGAGGTCGACGCCGAATTCGTGGACCGGCTCTGGCAGGCGTGGGAATCGGCGTCAGCGATGAAGACGGCGAAACCGCGGCGCGGGAACTTCGTGGTTCCCGTTCGGCTTGGTTGCCGCTAGCTTACTCATGGATCCACAAGACAGAATCATCGGGAACAGGCCTGAGGCCGCCGTCGGAGCACCGCCCATGACAACCGCGCCCGGAACCGTGCTGGTCCTGGTCGACCATCCGAACCTCCATGTGGTGCTGCTGCCGGTCATCGCCGAGCTGGCCCGCCGCGGGCATCGGGTGCGACCCCTGGCCTGCGATTTCGGCCGCGCCGACCGGCTGCGGGCCGCGGGCTTCGAACCGGCCACCGACACCTCCGCCTTCGACGCCTTTCTGGAAACGCCGGGACCGCGCCTGTTCGTCAATGCGGCCGACCTGATCCCCCAGCATCCGCTCGGCGTGCGCTGCGACCTGCTGTGCCGGGCGCACGGGGTGCCGTCGCTCACCGTCCAGCACACGACGTTTTCGCTGGGGCGCGACATCCCGTTCCCCGCGCACCTGGCCTTCGCGGCCGATCGCATGGCCGTCTACGGCGATGAGGATGCGCGCCACTACGCCGCGCTGGGCATCGACCCGCAGCGGCTGGTCGTCACCGGACCGCCGGAATTCGACCACCTGGCGGCGGCGCGCGACGGCGCGGAGGCGACGGGTACCGGCGTCACGATCTTCGGGCAGGCGCACACCTGGGTCGGGCCGCGCAGCACGCTGGGCTACGAACCGGACGCGTGGTGCGACGAACTGACGCGCCTGTACCGCGCGCTGAGCGCCCGCTTTCCCGGCGCGCCGGTGCGGATCAAGCCCCACCCGGCCGAATCGGCGCACGGCGTCGCCCATCTGTACGAGCGCGCCGTGCCGGAGGAGCTGCAGGGCATCGTCCAGGTGCTGACGGACGCGGACGACAATGCGCGGCTGATCCTCGACAGCGCGCTGGTGATCAGCTTTTCGAGCAGCGTGTGGCTCGAGGCACGCTTCCTGGGCCGCACGGCCGCCTACTTCTCGCTGCGATCGCGCAGCGGCCGGGCCGCCGCCGAAATCGACGCGCTGGGCGGGCTGTGGATTCCGGGACGCGGGCTGGATCTGACGGAGCGCCTGGTCCCGCACCTGGACCGGCTGGCACAGCGGACGCGCGAACCGGCGCTGCCCGACGACAGCGTCCTGCGCCGCTACGTGGGCCCGCCGGACGGCCGCGCCGCCGTTCGCGTGGCGGACCTGGCCGAGCAGATGCTGGCCGACGGGCCACCCGACGTCGACCTGCCCGAACTGACCTTCGACAGCCCGCTCGAACGCCCGCGACTGCTGCGCCCGCAGGTCAGCTACGCGCACTACGTGCACCTGCAGGCGCTGGCCGACGAAGTGACGGCCGCCGGCGTGGAGCACCCGCAAGTGCTGGAACTGGCCCCCGAAGGCTCGGATCTGGTGGCGCAGATGCCGCTCGCGTTCCACACGCGCCGCGACAGCATGCTCGCCGACGGGCAAACGGACGCCGTGGAGCCCGGCTCCTACGACGTGGTCGTCGCGCCCGACCTGTGGAGCCGCGGACTGCCGGCCGCCCCGGGCGCCGAACTGACGGCCATGATCGCGGCCGCACGGCGGCGCGTCGTGTTCAGCGTGGCGGTCAGCGCCATCGACGAACTGCACGACACGGCCGCGAACCTGCTGGCCGGCGGCCCTCTGGATGATGCCCCGCCGGCCTGCCGGCCGGACCTCGAGAAGCTGGCGATGACGTTCCGGGCCCTGGGCCTGCGCGTGCAGAAGCGACCGGTCCACAACGGCGCTTCCTACTGCCAGTCGCTGTTGATGGAGAATCTCGGGCTGGAGCCGGAATCGCTGTACGCATTGCGGCGGTCCCTGCAGGCCTCGGGGTACCCGCACGAACGGCATGAAGGCGGCGTGCGGCTGGTCTACGTGCTCGAGAAGTGAACCGGGAAAGGCGCGGTGGGCATGACACGGCAGGATCGATCGCATGATCACCAGGGGGCCGTCTGCGCGCAGGTCGGCGGCTTCGACGTCATCGACTGCGTGGCCTGCGGGTTCCGGCACCTGATGCCCGTGCCGACCGCGGAGGAGCTCGAGTCGGTCTACCGGCACGAGTACTACAGCCAGGAGAAGCCGCTCTATCTGGAACGGACGCGCGAAGACCGCCCCTGGACCGACCTGGTCTACGATGAACGCTACGAACGCTTCGAGTCGCTACTGCCCGCCGGGGCCCGGACCATCCTCGACGTGGGCTCGGGACCGGGCTTCTTCCTGCTGCGCGGGCAGGAGCGCGGCTGGAAGACGCTCGGCATCGAGCCGTCGACGCAATCGGCGGCCCACAGCCGCGAACTCGGCCTGGAGATCGTCGAGGAATTCCTCGACGACAGGACGGCGGCCGGGCTGGGGACGTTCGACGTGGTCCACCTGAGCCAGGTCCTGGAGCACATCCCCGACCCGACGGCGATGCTGCGGCTGATCCACGGGCTGGTGAAGCCCGGAGGGCTCGTCTGCATCGTCGTGCCCAACGACTTCAATCCCTTCCAGAAGGCGCTGCGCGAGGTCTGCGGCTTCGAACCGTGGTGGGTGGCGCCGCCGCATCACATCAACTTCTTCGACTTCGACTCCCTCGGCCGGTTGATGGAAAACGGCGGGTTCCCGGTGCTCGAGCGCGACACCAGCTTCCCCATCGACATGTTCCTGCTCATGGGGGAAAATTACGTCGGCAACGACAAGCTCGGTCGCCAGTGCCACAGCCGGCGCAAACAGCTCGAGATGAACCTCGCGAAGGCGGGCCTCGGCGACCTGAAGCGGCGGCTGTACCGGTCCTTCGCCGACCTGGGACTGGGCCGCGAAGTGGTGCTGATCGGCCGTCGGCCGCAATGACCGGAACTTCCCCCGAGCAGGCGCCCATGGCATCAGCGGACCTGGCAGCAGCGGACATCGTCATCAGCGTGGCCGCCGGCGCCAGCCAGGCGCCGTTGATCCGGCAGGCCCTCGCCCGCGGCTACCGGGTCCTGGGCATCGACGCCGATCCGTCGTCACCGGGACTCGCTCTCTGTGAACTCAAGGTGATCCACAGCACGCATGACGCTCCGGGCGCGCTGCGGGCCGTCATCGCGGCCCTGGGGCCCCGGCGCCCTGTCGCCGTGCTGGCCCGCACCACCGGCGCTCCCCTGTTCACCGCCGTGGAGATCGCCCGGCACTACGGCCTGCCCGGCCTGACCCGCGAACTGGTGCAGGTGGCCACCGGCAAGTCGGTGCTGCGCAATTTCTGCCACTCCGACGACCTGCCGGCGCCCGACGGGATGCTCTGGGACCCGATGCAGCGGGACCGCGCGCTCAGCCTGCTGCCGGCCATCGTCAAGCCCGACGAGACCATCAAGGGCAAGGCGGGGATCACCATATGCGAAACCGCCGCCCAGCTCGATGACGCCGTGGCGGCCGCCGCGGCGATGACGGCCAACGGGCAGGTGGAGATTTCGTCCTGGCTCGACGGCATCGATGTGGGCTGTTTCTGCCGCATCGCGGGCGGGCAGACCCGCTTCCTGGCCTGGTGGGACGAACTGGTGGGGCTGGATGACCACGGCCGGATCGTCGGGTTGGGGCTGGGCATGCCGTCGGTCATCGAGGGCGGTGTCGAGAAAAAGGACGCCGAGGAGCTGATCCGGGCCTTCGTCGCCCTGTTTCCACAGGCGGAAGCGATGCTCGCGGTCTCTCTTCGCCTGGATTTCGCCGGGAAGGCGCATTTCATCGAGATCCACGCCGACCTGGGCGGCGACGGCATCGCCGAATGGCTGTTTCCGGCGGCCGGGGTGCCCTTCGATTTCTTCGCCGGAGCCCTGCAGATCGCCCTCGGGCTCGACGTGGACGGCGTCGCTGCGGCCAGGAACCCGACCCTGCTCTACTACACCGATCCGGCATCGCCTCCGGGCCATCGGTTGCTGATGGAAGGGAGCGCCCGCGAAAACCTGCGGTCCGCCATGGAAATCTTCGGATCCCGGGCAGGTGGTCTGAGCCTTGCTCCCGCACATGGTCGATGGTACGACCAAAGACGGGCCGGACCGGCCGCCGACGAAGGCCGGGGTCCGTAAACCCCGGACAGGAACCTGGGAACATGGAAGTTCGGCTGGTCTGGCCCTGCGGGATGAAGGGCGCAACCCTGAAGGATCACTGCGTCTTCCCGCTCGGGCTGGGCTATGTCCTGAACGCGGTCAGGGACCTGCCGGGCGTCGCCTGCTCCATCCTGGACTGCGCCCTCGACGACATCTCGCCCGAAGGGATCCGGACCCGGCTCGAGGGCGTGGATGTCGTGGCCGTCAGCTGCTGGGGCTTCAACATCGCCAACGTCCAGCGGACCATCGAGACCGTGCGCCGGCACAGCGATGCCATCGTCGTGGCGGGCGGCCCGTCGGCGCACCTTGCGCAGGCGGACTACGCGGTGGTGGGCGAAGGCGAAGGCGCCTTCCGCGCCCTGCTGGAGAACCTGCTGCGCGATCGCGCCGCGCCGGCGCCGGTCGAGGGCGTCTTCGCCGCGGGACAACCGATCGCGTTCCCCGAGTGTTTCAGCGAGGATCTCGACCAGTTCGGGCTCATCGACTACGAGGCCCTGCAGCTCGACCGCTACCTGGAGTCGGGCTACAAGGACTGGATGTATTCCCTGAAGGACAAGTTCCGCGCGGCGCCGCTCATGGTCACGCGGGGTTGCCCCTACCGCTGCGGCTACTGCCAGGGGCCCCTCGTGATGGGGCACAGGATCCGCAAGCACTCGAAGGAGTTCGTCACCGCGACGATCGAGGGACTCTACGAGAAGCACGGGATCCGCCAGTTCGGCATCCTCGACGACAACCTGACCTTCGACGGCGGGTTCGCCAAGGAGATCTGCGAGGCGATCATCCGCCTGAAGGAACGGACGGGCTACCGTTTCGTCATGACGACGGTCAACGGCGTGCGCGTCAACCGGCTGGACAACGAACTGCTGGCGCTGATGAAGCGCGCCGGCTGGAACGAGATCGTCATCTCGCCCGAGAGCGGCTCGAAGCGGACGCTCAGGCGGATGCGAAAGACGATGGACCTCGGCGGCGTGGTGGAGAAGATCGACCTGGTGCACAGGAACGGCATGAACATCGTCGGCAACTTCATGTGCGGCTACCCGGGCGAGACACCCGAGGACCTGGAGCAGACGCGGCGCTTCATCGTCGAGAACGACTTCGATCGCTGCAACGTCAGCATCTTCAACCCGATTCCCGGCACCCCCATCCACGAGGAACTGCTGGCGAGCGGCGAGATCGACGCCGTCCCGAGGAAGATCGACTACAAGGCGATCGGCTACCTGACCGAAGGGCTGACCCGGGAGGACCTGCTGGGCTTCATCGAGGCCGTGGGCGACAGGACCCGGTTCCGGGAAAAATGGATCAAGGACCTCGTCGCATGAGATCCTACGGCGTGAACACCCTCCTCGCCTTCCCCTGCGCCGCCGACCTGGTGCCGGGGTTCCTGGAGCGCGTCGACTGCCGCGGCGCCGCGGCGCTGCTCCTGGCCAAGCAGGCGCCTTCGCTGCTGCCGCGGTTGCGGGACGCGGGCGTGACGGACTGCTACGTTCTTCCGGAATCGATGTATGGGCGCATCACGCAGGAGGAGACCTGCGCAGTGCTGTCCCGCCTGGCGTCTGTGGGCGCGCGGCAGGCCTTTTTCCCCATCAGCGACTTCTGCGGAAACAGCGTGCCCCTGCTTGGTCTGGTGTCGGGGCAGGTGACAGCGGTCAACGCGACCTCGGTGACTGCGGTCCGCGAAACGGCTGTCCTACCCGGATCCGGAGCGGCGTGCGACCGCCGGTTGCCTGATGGTCTCGACGGACTGCAGGAGGAGATCGTCGGCAGGCTCCGCGTTGCGGAGTCGACGCTCCGCGACATGGCCGACGGCGGCCGCAGCGGCGAGAAGCCGACGACGGGGCTGCTCGACGGCTTTCCCTACGACTCCGAGACCCTGTACCGCTACGCGGTCACGCCCGCGGAAAAGCTCGGGGCGCGGGTGCTGGAGATCGGTTGCGGTCTCGGGTTCGGCGCCTACCTGCTGTCGCGCCTCCACCCCGAACGCACATTCGTCGTCTCCGATATCGACGAAGCGGCCATCGCCGCGGCCCGCGTGATATGGCAGGGACCGGACAACCTGAGCTTCGTGCACTGCCCCGGAGGCCGGTTGCCGCACCCGGAAGGCGCCTTCGACGCGGTCCTGGCCTACGAGCTGATCGAGCACGTCGACGCGCCGTCGACACTCCTGCGCGAGTGCTGCTCGTTGCTGCGGCCGGGTGGGCACCTCATCGGGAGCACGCCGGTGTCGTCGCTCTTCGCCTACCGCGTGAACACGACGGGGCGCGCCGACCCCGGGCTGCGGAGCGAGGGAATCTGGCCCTGGCACCTGCAGGAATTCGACGAGGACAGCCTGGCCGGCCTGCTGCGCGGGAACGGTTTCATCGGCGTCGAGGTCTCGTACCCGACCTATGAGACGGGCCTGGACATGTTCGGCCGGATGGCCGGACGGGACTTCGCGACGAATCTCGGGGACCTGAAGAACCTGACCTGGAACGCCTCCGATTTCGGCCTGCGCCCGCGGCGCGTGCCGTGTTTCTCGGGGAGTTCATTTGTCTTCTGCGGGCGGAAACCGTGAGAGGCGGGGGAAGATCCATTGAACCAGCTGGTGCTTGAAAAGTTGCAGCCTCTCGAGTACGAGGCCCGGACCACGAAGGTGCGCATCTTCCTGGAAGAGGATCTCTTCGCGCGCGAGGTCGTCGACAGGCTGCAGGTGATCGCCGACCACAACCGGCTGGTCCATCCCGTGGTCGGGCTGCCCGACATCCACTACAAGATCGGAAACTTCATCCCGACCGGCACCGCGGTCGCCACCGGACCCGACCGCATCCTGCCCTGCGCCGTGGGCAACGGAACCGGCTGCGGGTTCTCGGCCATCCGTCTGGACAAACGGAAGGACGATCTCGCCGCGGGAGACGTCCACGAGATCTTCACCCGATTCATGGAGCGGATCCCGATCCGGAAGAACGCGCGGTCGCTGTCCGCATCCGAAGTGGACACGGCGCTCGCCGAGGGGACCGACAGCGTGGCGTCGCTCGACGAGGCCACGCGCGCGCGGATCGATTTCCACGGAAACATGTTCCGCGACCGGGACGTCGCCGCGGACCTCGATTTCCGGTCCTGGTTCCCCCGCGAGAACTACGCGAAGGCCGCGGACGAGATGGGCATCCTGGCGGCCGGAAACCACTTCATCGAGCTGGTGGAAGTGTTGTCGATCGTCGACCGCGAGGTGGCCGACTGGTTCGGTGTCCGCAAGGGGGACCTGCTGCTGACCATGCACGCCGACGGCAACCAGCTGGCGAACATCGGTAAGACGTTCACGCCCTACAAGACGTTCCGGAACTGGGCGCGCACGAGGCAGGAGCTGGCCAAGCTCGCCTTCCACCTTCGGTTCTACGGGCATCCGTTCCATTACGGCAGGCAGGACGAACTCTTCACGCTGCCCACGGACTCGCGGGCCGGGCGCCGCTTCATCTCCTTCTGCAAGGCGTCGGCGAACTTCGGCTTCCTGAACCGCCTGCGGTTGCGCGACACGCTGGCCGAGATCCTGTCCGAACGGGCGATCGGCGCCGAGCTCTTCTTCGACAGCATCCACGATGCCCTCTCCTTCGAGGAGGGACTGTGGGTGCACCGCACCGGCGCTTCCGTGGCCCGGCCGGCCGACCAGCAGACCTCGCCGCTCTACCGGCGCTACGGCAAGCCGGTCCTCCTGCCGTGCGCGCTGGGACTGAATTCGTTCCTGATGGTGCCGGGCGACGGCGTGCGCGAGACCTACGGCTCGGTGAACCACGGCACGGGACGCATCATCGACCGCACCAAGGTGAACCGGTTCACGAAGGAGGACATCGACAGGTCGATGGCCGAGAATCGGGTCGCCCTCTATTCGAAAGGCACGTTCAACATCGCCCGGGAACACAATTCCACGTTCAAGGACCCGCAGCGCGTGCGCAGCCTCGTCGAAGGCCTGGGTCTGGCGAAGGTCTTCGCCGAACTGAAGCCCCTGGCGGTCATGAAGGGATAGGGCTGGTGGCAGGTCCCAACGCACTTGTGGTCGGATTGGGCACGACCGGCGTGGCCGCCGCCGACCTGTTGCAGCGTCACGGCTGGCAGGTGTGCTTTTCGGAGCGGCGATCGGCCGCCGAAGCGGATCCCGCCGCCGTCTCTCGCGCGCGCGACCACGGCTGGACGTGCCATTTCGACGGTCACCGTGCGGAGCATTTCCTGGCCTGCGGGCTCGTCGTCCTGAGTCCGGGCGTGCCGATCGACCTGCCCGTGCTCGCGGAATGCCGCGCACGCGGCATCGAGGTCATCAGCGAGATTGAACTGGCGCGGCGCCACCTGCCGGGCAAACTGGTGACGGTCACCGGGACCAAGGGCAAGAGCAGCACCGTCGCGGTCGTGGAAGCCGTTCTCGCGGCGGCCGGCAACCTCGACTTCGAACTGGGCGGGCACATCCGCAAGCCGCTGTCCGCCTGCAGCCCGGCGCGCGACCTCATCGTCGCCGAACTGGCCTGCTACCAGATGGAGGCGATCGAGCGCTTCACGTCCGACATCCACGTCGTGACCAACGTTTTCCCCGACCACCAGGACCGCTACCCCGACTTCCGGACCTATTTCGATCTGAAGACCCGGATCTGCCGGGCGCAGATTCCCGGTCAGGTCTGCATCCTGCCGGAGGAACTGCGCGGCTGGGCCGTGCAGGCCGGGGTGAAGTCGCGCGTGCTCACGTTCTCGCTGAATGAGGAGACGGACGAAGGCTGCCGCTTCGACGCCGCCGGGCAGGTCATCCACTATCGCAGCGGCGGCGACCGTCGGAGCTTCTCGACGCGGTCCACGGGGCTGATCGGAGGCGCAGAGAACCTGATGGCCGGCGTGATGGTCGCCATCCGGCTGGGGATCGGCGACGAGGTGATCCAGCGGGCGCTCGACGGATTGCGGCCCCTGAAGCACCGGATGGAGACGATCTTCGACGACGGGCGCCTGCGGATCATCGACGATGCCGGGTGCAACAACGCGCCGGCTCTGCTGTACCTGCTGGACCACGTGGCCGGACCGGTGCGGCTGTTGACGCTCATGGACGCGGCTGACCTGGATGTCCTGCCGGACCGCGTGCAGGTCACCCGGCTGCCTGCGCAAGGTCTGGAGGAACATCTGTCACCGGTGGTCGCCGGACTCCTGGCTGAACTGAAGCGCGACGGCGGGACCCTCGTCTATGCGCCGGGCGTGCCCATCCGGAGCGCGGACCCGGCAGCCTACATGGAACGGTTCGGCGCGGCTGTGCGCGCGGCGTTGCCGGCGGACCTGTAGCGGCGGACGGAGTTGCGCCGGCGCAGGTTCTCCTGCCCGCTCAGATCTTCCGCGGCCGCACCATCGCTTCGGGCGACAGCAGCCGGTCGAGCTCCTCGCGCGACAGCAGACCCTTTTCCAGCACCAGTTCGTACACGCCGCGGCCCGTGATCAGCGCTTCCTGCGCCAGCAGCGTGCTGGCGTCGTAGCCCAGGGCCGGATTCAGCGCCGTGACGATGCCGATGCTGCGCTCGACGTGCTCGCGGCAGCGCTCGACGTTGGCGACGATCCCCGTGATGCAGCGCACGCGCAGCGTGTCCATGCCGTTCTTGAGCATCTCGATGGACTCGAGCAGGCTCTGCACGATCACCGGCTCCATGACGTTCAGCTCGAGCTGCCCCGCCTCGGCCGCGAGCGTCACGGTCAGGTCGTTGCCGATCACCTTGAAGGCGATCTGGTTGACCACCTCGGGAATCACCGGATTCACCTTGCCCGGCATGATGGACGAACCGGGCTGCATCGGCGGCAGCTGGATCTCGCCGAAACCGGTGCGCGGTCCGCTGGACAGCAGGCGCAGATCGTTGCAGATCTTCGAGAGCTTGACCGCCAGACGCTTGATGGCCGAGCTGTACATGATGAAGGCGCCGGTATCCTGCGTGGATTCGATCAGGTGCGGCGCCAGCCGCATGTCCAGGCCGCTGATCACGCGCAGGTGCGCCACGGCGCGCGCGCCGAACTCGGGGTCGGCGTTGATGCCCGTCCCGATTGCCGTGCCGCCCAGGTTGACCTCCTGGAAGAGCGCCGCGTTCTGTTCGAGGCGTTCGATCTCCTCGCCCAGCGTGACGGCATAGGCCTCGAACTCCTGGCCCAGGGTCATGGGCACCGCGTCCTGCAGCTGGGTGCGCCCCATCTTGATGACGTCGGTGAACTCGACGGCCTTGGCGGCGAAAGCATCGACCAGGTCGCGCAGCACGTCGCAGATGCCGCGGTTGGAGCGGATCAGCGCGATGCGCAGCGACGTCGGGTAGGCGTCGTTGGTGGACTGCGCCAGGTTCACGTGGTTGTTGGGATGGCAGTGCCGGTACTCGCCCTTCTCGAAGCCGAGTATTTCCAGGGCGCGGTTGGCGATCACCTCGTTCGCGTTCATGTTCGTCGAGGTGCCGGCGCCACCCTGGATCATATCCACCACGAAGTGCCCGTGCAGCTTGCCCTGGATGATCTCGTGGCAGGCTTGCACGATGGCGTCGGCCACCGGCGCCGGCAGGTGCCCCAGGTCGGCATTGGCCTTCGCGCAGGCCGATTTGACCATCGCCAGCGCCTCGATGAGCACCGGATAATGGCCCAGCACCACGCCGCTGATGGGAAAGTTCTCCACCGCGCGCAGGGTCTGGATGCCGTAGAAGAACTCGTGCGGCACTTCGCGATCGCCCAGCAGGTCGTGCTCGCTGCGCGTGCGGCCGCTGAGGTACTGCGCGCCCGCATTGGCGACGCGCGCCGAATTCTGACGCATGCGCCGCGAGATGACGCGGGCCGTGCGCGACAGGAGCTTGGCGGCGGCCACCGATTCGTCGCGGACCAGTTCCAGGAAGTCCTCGCGGCTGAGCCGCAGGATGCGGCAGTCCTGCAGCGCGCGGGCCGAGGCCGAGTGCGGGTAGTCGTCCAGCAGGCTGCCCTCGCCCAGGAAGTCGCGCGCGCCGAAGAAGGCCAGGCGCTTCTCGCCGCCCTCGGGCAGCCGCTTGAACAGCTCGATCTCGCCCGTCTCGATGACATGCAGGTTCCGGCGCGGCGTGTGCTCCTCGAAGAGGAGTTCGCCGCGCGCCAGCTCGACCACGGCCATCCGGGCGGCGATATGCGCCAGCTCTTCGGGGGTCAAGTCGCGGAACAGTTCGATGCGGGCAAGAAATTCGCGGACAAGGTCGTGGTTCAAGGCGGGGCCTCCCGGTGCGGGTACCGGGGAAAGCTCGCACGGAGGCGGGAGGACGGCAAGCGGGCATCGAAGTAAGCGGTTGGTTCGGCGCGTGGGCGCTATTCCAGCACCACGACCGCGTCCCCGACCCGCACCAGGCCTTCGCCCTCGGCGATCAGGTTCATCCCGAAGCGCACCCCGTCCTCGCCATTACGGTAGCCGGCCAGCGTGCGCAGCGGCTCCGGTCCGTCGGGCGCTCCCGTCGCCTGGTCGATGGTCGTCACCGCACAGCGGGTACAGGGCTTCACGAACCGGAAGACCACCGGGCCGATGCGGACGCGGCGCCACCCGTCCTCGGCGTACGGCGCGCAACCGGTGACCACCAGGTTGGGCCGGAAGCGATCCATCGGCAGCGGCTTCGGCAGCCGCGCATTCAGGTCGTCGAGCGATGCCGTGGAGATCAGCAGATACGGATAGGCGTCGGCGAAGCTGACGTGGTCGCCGGGCGCGCCGTAGCGGCCATCGACCGCTCGCCGCGTGCCGGTGGGCATGAAGACCAGGCGTGCGCTTTCCCCCACGGCCCCGCGCAGCCAGGCGGCCGCTTCGTCGCCGGCGTCGACCGCGGCGACACTGTCGTCCCAGACCGTGACGTCGCGCGCGGAGGCCGCGCCCGGGCGCGGGCCGCCGTCATCAGCCAGCGCCAGCAGCAGTGGAGCGCAGCCGGGCGCCGCCAGTTCCAGGAACCCGGGTCGCAGGTCGGTGGTGATCAGCGCCAGCGGCGGCCGCGAACGTTGCGAGACGAAATGCCCGTCGGCGTCGACGATCATCCAGCGGCGGTCGCCGGCAAAGCCTCGCTCCCGCGCCGGGGCGGCCGCGGGCGAGGTCCCGCGGCAGCCCTTGACCGGATAGAGGTGCAGGGTGGTCACGGTCAAAGTCATGGCGACCTTTCGCGTACGATGCCGAGCGACAGAGGCGAGCGCATCGGCATCATACATCATGAGAAATTCAAAGCACCATTCGGTCAGTATCCGTGGTGGAACGGACGGCCGGCTTCGTACTCGCGGAGCTGCTGCGCATAGCGTTCAGCCTCCGCAGCCTGTCGGGCCGCCCCGGCCAGGGCGACGGCGCGGCGTCCGGCTTCGACCGCTTCCGGGAACTTCCCGGCCTCGGCGCTTGCCGCCGCGAGCGTGCTGTAGAGGACGGCCAGCGGCTCCGGACTGATCTCGCAGGCGTAAAGCGCCAGCCGCAAGGCTTCGGCACCGTCGCGGTGGCGGGCGAACTCGTGGGTCGCGCGGATCCAGGCGATGTTGTTCAGCGCATCGAGATCGTCGGGGCTTCGGCTCAGGATCCCGCGATATTCCTCGACGCCGTCTTCGACGCGGGATTCGCGGGTCAGCGTGGCCGCGAGTTCGCGCCGGGTCTCCAGGTCGTCCGGCGACAGCGTCAACAGCCCGCGCAGGCTGTCTTCATAACCGACGGCCAGCCCCAGTTCCTTCTCGAAGTGAACCGCGGCCTCCTGTCGGCGACCCTGGCTGTAGAGTGCGCGTCCGATCCACTGATGGGCCAACCTGCGGGCCAGTGGATTGTCGCCGGACACTTCCAGGACGCGCTCCCCGTGAGTCACGCTGTTGCGCCAGTAGCCCAGCTGGTGAACGGTCATCACGGACAAAGTCGCCAGGATCAGCCCCGTCAAGGCCAGAGCCAGCGGGCGCCCGGGGCGCGGTCGCGCGGCCACGGCCTCGGCCCCTCCCCACACCACGGCGATCGCCAGACCCAGGCCGGGGATGTAGGTGAAGCGGTCGGCATAGGCGTGCATTCCGGTTTGGATCAGACCGATGGCCGGCAGCAGCGTCCCGAGATACCACAACCAGCCGAAGGCCAGATACGGACGTCGGCGGGCCTGTCCCAGCGTCACCAACGTGACCGCCAGCAGGACGGCGGCAGCCACGATGGCGCCGACGAAATTCACGTCCACTTCGTGCGGGTAGAACGGCGAGAGCCGATACGGCCAGAAGATCATGGCGATGTAGCGCCAGTATCCGATCAGCGCATTGGCCAGCCGGCGGCCGAAAGTGAAGACCTCCGCATCAGGCAAAGCGCCGGCGTGGCTCTGGATGTTGTAGGTGACCGCCGTAACCACCGCGATCAGGATCAGCAGCGCCCATTTCTCCGCCAGCAGGCCCCACCAGGGGCGCGCCGGAGCCGTCACGGGGCGGGCGCCGGCCGGGGGCGCGGAGCGTGCGGCTTTCCGGCCGGTGGCCAGGCGCCCCAGCGGCCAGACATCGACCAGCACCAGCACGAAAGGCAGTGTGATGAGCATCGGCTTGGACCACAGGCCGAGCAGCAGCGCCGTGAAGACGAGCAGGTAGCGGCGCGGGCGGGGGCGCTCGGCCCACCGGGCATAGGCCAGCAGCGTGAGCAGGAAGAACAGGAGACTCAACACGTCCTTGCGTTCGGCGATCCAGGCTACCGATTCGACGCGCAGCGGGTGAACGGCAAACACCGCCGCGACGACAACGCTGCGCCACCAGGCGCCCGTCAACCGTCGCAGGACGATGGCCACGAGCAGCGTGTTGACCACGTGGAGCAGCAGATTCGTCGCGTGATGGCCTCTGGGATCCAGGCCGTAGAGCCGGACATCGAGCAGGTGGGAAAACGCGGTGACCGGCACCCAGTTCAGGCCATGGTTGTGGAAAAGGAAATGAAGCGCGCCTCCGGCGGTCAGGCCCCGGCTGACCACCGGGTTGTCGTAGACGTAGACGCTGTCGTCAACCTGGATCCAGTCGTGCCCCAGCACGCCGGCGAAGACGGCAAAGGTGAGTGCTGCCAGCACGGCATACACGACATAGCGTCGGCGTCCGGTCACGTAGGCGCTCCTTGCGTATGCGTGGAG
>JFJP01005367.1_pt1 | contig 27554 bp, 18 predicted proteins | sample 431651 | NCBI WGS metagenome assembly JFJP01 (sample SAMN02602958, study PRJNA72255) | Microbial mat metagenome, whole genome shotgun sequencing project. | biome: fresh water; feature: sink hole; material: water; isolation source: purple microbial (photo- and chemosynthetic) mats found in... | reverse complement strand
GCATAGTCACAAGTTTGGACCCCGTGAAATCGATAGCACCCACACTCTTGTCTGCAGCAACGGTGTAAACGGTCGCACCAGCCCAGGGCTGTCCAGCCGGCCCTTTAACAAATTTAACGGCTTTGTTGGCGGCATTAGTGGGGTCGTTCTCTACCGAAGTCGACACCAGGCCTTCAAATGCTTCAAGCATCACGGATGCGCTGGAAAAGTCGATTCCTGCAAAGGCTGCGGCAGGCGTAAAAGTGGCGGTAGCTGTTGCAGTATTTGCGTTGTTGGCCAAGTCGGTAAATTTGGAAGCCGCCACGCTGGCACTCACTGCCGCGGTGCCAGTGGGAGTGACGAGCAAGGTGTACGTGGTGGCGTCAACCTTGGTCAGCATGCCGGCAGTGCCACCACTCAACGCCACATCCTCTGCAGTAAAGCTGGTGCCAACATCCTCACTAAATGTGAAGGTAAAGCTGACATTGCTTCCACTCGCCGCCGCCACAATGGTCGCAGTGGGGGGGGTCTTATCGGTCGCCAGATCGCCCCCTCCACATGCCGACAGCATGAAAGCAACAGCTGCTGCGCAAGCGGAGAGTTGAATCTTTTGTTTTACGGTAGGCATGGTCTGGCTCCTGTGGGGTCTGGATAACGAGAAGTTACGAAGAATGAAATGGGTTCGATTTATCATGAAAGCGCTTTCATAGATGGTAGTAGCGTTTGCGTCTCAGCGCTTTAGGGATTTCCCTAGGTTTTCACCTCGGCACCGAGGTAGTTGAGTGGTTTATTGGTTTGCATACACCCGCACGTGGTCAACCTGCAGGGTGTCGCGGCTAAAGCCGGCTGGAATTGCTCCACCCAGATCGCCACCCATCGCCAGATTCAACAAGAGGTATTGCGGTTTGTCAAAGGGCCACTGTTGGTAGTTTTGCGCGGCATTAGTCAGCTTGGGGTTGAGCACAGTGCTGTAGACCACGCCATTTACGCCAATCTCCAGTTTGTCGGGTGTCCAGTTCAACTGGTAGTTATGAAACTCCGTGCAGGCCGTGGGCAATGGTCGGGTTGCGCCTTTGGCGACGCCCATTGAGCCGCCACTCCAGTTGAATGCCGCGGTGTGCACGGTTCCCAGTACCTCGGCCTTGTCGGCCGCGCTGCCGCCACGCTGCTCCATCAAGTCAATTTCGCCGTCATCCGGCCACTTTCCACCCGTTCCAAGCATCCAGATCGCCGGCCAGGTGCCTAGACTGCAGGGCATCTTTGCCCTTACTTCGACGAATCCGTAGGTGAAGCTGAACTTACCGCGGGTGATGAGGCGCGCGGCGGTGAAGTCTTGCCCGCCAAAGTCGGGCAGCGTGCTCAGACGCTCGCGCAAGGCGCTAATAGACAGCAAGCCGCTGGCAACCTCCGAGTTTTGCAGTCGGGCGCTGGCGTAGTACTGCTTTTCATTGTTGTACCAACCCACGCTATTGCGTTCGGTGTCGTAGCTCCACTTGCTGCCGTCCGGCAAGCCCACAACCTCAAACTCGTCGGACCATACCAGGGTGCGCCCCTGTGCGCCGAAGGTTGTAGATGGGGATGAAGGTGCAGTTGCCGCTGGACTGGATGCGGGCGGTGTTGGCGTACTACTGCCCGTCCCCGTGGGGCCTGAGACTGGCCCACCACCGCCTCCACATCCTGTGACTAAAGAGACTAGCGTGACAAACCCAAATGCCGTGAGCCAGTCTTGTGCAGTGCGGGGCATTACTTGGCGGTCAGGCGCGCAAGTGCGGCAGGCTCTGCGGTGAGGGTAGTGCCATTGCTAAAGCGAACCGATATGGGTTTTTTACCAGCGTTGTACGCCAGATATGTACGCTGCCCATCGGGGCGCTTAAAAACAGAATACAACGTGGTGTCTGCGGTGACGGTAAAGTCCGGTGTACCCATGTCCTGCAGACTCAGCATCCAATGCAGTGTGTGGGTGCGGGTGTCGCCGAGTTCCACGCTTCCAAAACGGTCCCATTGGGCCAATGCCGCGGCTGGGTCAGCCAGCGCCAGGTACTTGGCAAAGATGTCTTGCCAAATGTCCTTCGGCGGACGATTGGGTGGAAACTTGCCGATCGCGTTGTAGTTGTCGACCTCTGGCTTCAGCGCGGCGACATTGCGTCTCACATAGGCTGGGTCCAGCCCCAGGTAGGTCGAAAAGCTGGTGATCGGCAACAGGTTGATACCTTTGGTCTGGCGCGGCTCGTCCGTCCACCAGGTCTTGTGGGCGTATCGGCCACCAAACACCCAGCTGACTTCGACATTCTTGTACTCGGGCGGGAACACCTGTCCATGGATGTCGAACCAGTAGTGGCTGACTGCGTCGATCTCGGTCGTGTACAGATAGATGCCAAGGTCACGCAGCTCGCGGTTGCCAGTGGCTTCAGCCCACAGGATGATACTGGCCCAGGCGTTGATGGCCTCCGAGGTGGATTCCTGGCCGTTACCAAAGTCGTACAAGCCGACGCCCGATGCCATTGAAAAGCCGGAGTAGGCATCAAATGGACGCAAAAACGGAAAGTCGGCACGACCGCGCTGCGGCATGGCGATGTCGGCAATCAACCTGTCGACCATGCCGCCCCACTGCTCCTTGGCTCCCCAGGCCGGGTCACGCAGCGTGAGCTCAGCCGCGGCACGGATCCAGTAGCCGTACCAGAAGTGGTGATCGTTCATCTCCGCAATGGCAAAGAACTCGTCCGGATAGGCGACAACTGTTCCCAGCCCCTTGTCGTAGTGGAAGTAGCTTCTGCCGGTGCCGCCGAACCACCATTCCATGCGTTCCCGAACCAGCGCCAGCAACTGATCGCGCGCATTGATGTCGCCCTGCTGCTCGGCCACCGCCGCCAGTTGGGTGGCGCGTGTCAGGCCCTTGCCCTGCCAGTAAGCGCTGACGCGCCAATCGTCTTTATTCTCACGCACTGGAATCAGTTCGCGTCGTTTACGCAGATCAATCTTCAGCAGGTCTTTGACTTCGGTAGCTCCCGCGCCCTCTTTGATGCCCGGCCAATGTGGCAACACACCGTTGTAAGTGCGCTCGATCTTGAACTGGCTTGCCGCCAGCAGTCGTATCTTGCCGCGAATGCTGTCGTAGGCCGGGCCCAGTTTGTCGGCGACCGATGCATTCTTGAACCACTGGTGCGGATACAGCCCTAGCAGTGGCCCGTTATCGGCACCTTCCATCACGCGGGTCTTGGAGGTGAAGGTGGTCTCGACCTTGCTGGTGGCGGGATCAAAACGCCAATCCACGCGGGTGTCTTGCAGAAAGGCGTAAGCGTGACGGGTCAAGAGTTGCAGGCTCGCCAGGCTGTCATCGGGCAACGCCGCTGCTGACAGGTAACCCTTACTAGCGGGAAGGCGACCAACCCACTCTTGAGGGGAAACCTGCTCCCATCGCACGCCAGTGGGGCCGAACACGGCATAAGACTTGCCACCGATACGCAAAGCGAGCACGCGGGCATCGGCATCATTGGCGAACCGTTCGCCAGAAGACGGCAGTTTGATGCGGACATCGCCGCGCGACAAAGTGATGTAAACATAAGGGCTGCCATGAGCCGTGATCACCTGCATCTGATCAGCGCCACGGTCCATCGCGATCTCAACCGCCCAGTCTGATGCCCGGGCCAATTTGGCGGGCCCGGGCTCAAAGGCCAGCGGTGAAATCAACAGAGGGTCACTGTGCGGGTAGTGGATCTCGGTTTCCCGAAAATCGGTGGGCACCACCTGCTTGACAGGCAAGGCCAGCTCCAAACCGGCTGGGGTGGGCTTGACCGTTAGCGGATGAGCGAACAGAGCCTCAGGCTTGGGGTTGAAAATCAGCGTCGAGTACCACTGGTTGGTGGGCGCAGCAAGCTTAAGCATGGCCTCGGTGCGCAGTGGCGCAACCGGTGGTGGTTTGTCACCGCTCTTGGGTGCCAAATACATCGTTCCAGCGCCCACCTTCTCCGTCTGCGCCCCGACGCCTGTGATGGCACCAATCCCTAGTGCCAGCGCCAGACCCCAAACCCGATTGAATTTCATGTCGATATCCTTTGAAGCAGCCTGTTTCACGCCTCAGTCAAAATGAAAGCGCTTTCATACCGACCGACAGACTACGCTTTTGTTAAAAGTTTTGAATACTGTACCTCCTAATACGTTCAGCCGAACGATTTCAGAGGCGCCAAGCGATACTTCGTTGCAATGGTAATGAAAGCGCTTTCATAATAAAGCCCGGGTTTACCCTTAACCTAGGGAAAACCCGGGGGCAGCAGCGTTGACTCAGCATACTCTAACCCCTATGCTCGTGAAAGCGCTTTCAGCTTTCTTCAACTGTTGCCCTTCGCCACGATGAACACCAGAAACCCACCCCTTGCAGGGCAACCTGCCGAGTCCATCCCCTCCTGTGTCCATCACGCAGTTAGATCTGGGTTGTTGACCACCATTGCGCTGGCGATTGCTTCGATTGCCACACCGGCGAAAGCCATCGACTTTGGACCTGACGGCATGTTCAGTCTGACAGGATTCGCAGAATTCACAACGGGTATGCAGGGTAGCTATTGCCATGAATGCCAAGTGGCAGACCGCAGCGCCTCCAAGCAGATTCAGGCATCTGATGCCATCGCACCAGGTAAGCCTTTTGACAACGCCGCCACGACGTTTTGGCAGTTCCAGCCCTATCTTGGTATGAAGACCAAGATCGGTGGAGGGTTCGAGCTCGTCGGATTGCTCAGCCAACGCTGGCGCGACGGCGCTGTCGATGGGCGATCGACAGAAACACGTTACGGAGGGAAAGTCGATGTGCCGGGCTACTGGTACGAAAAGAACATTGGCATCGGACATGAAGACTACGGCAGCGTGCGCATCGGCTCCATGACCACACGCGCCTGGAGCGTGGCGGACTTTCCCTACGCAACGAGCGTCGGACTGTCCTCCGCCTGGGCGTCTAGTGGGGCTGGTTACGGGATGCTTGCGAATGCGCTGCGACTGGGCAGCCGCCCACTGGATATTGCCGAGGGCGATCTGTATCTGGAGCTTACTTACGACCGCGGCGACACCAATTTCACGCGACTCAAGCCTGCCTTCTACGAACTGTACGCCCAATTTCACAAAGGCGACCTGGTGGTAGATGCGATGTACCAGGATGCAACCAATGGCGGGCCAGGGGCATGGGGCCATGCGCCGTTTTCATCCATTACACCGTTCTCGCCGGATGACACCTATGTTAATCCTGGCAACGGCACCTCTTTGAGTGGTAACAAGCAAAGCATTGCGATGGTGATGGCGCGCTACGAAGTCAACACGAAATTGCAGGTGTCTGGCGGTGTACGGCGCAACGAATGGAGTGGTGCCAGCGTTGTTTACAACCCGGCAACCAATTGGACGACTGCCTTCAATGTTGACTACAGCAATCCGTTTGCCGCGAGCAACATGGGTTACGGTGCCACATCCACCGACGTATTGCTGGGGGCGCGCTACCGCTGGGGCAAGTGGCTTTTCTCCACGGGCATGGTTCATTTGGGCAAAGCTGCAACTGACAATCCGAGCGAGCGGGGCCAGAGCAACTCCGCGACATTCAACACAATAGGTGCCCAATACGAGCTGCGCCCCGGACTTAACCTTCAGGGTACTGCAGGGAACGTGCAATACGCGCGCCGTGGTTTGTCACCGATGTCGATGCCGGGCAACGATTCATTTAGCAACGTTGATTCCCGCGTCAGCACCAGCGGTCGCTGGTTGACGCTGGGAATGGTTTACGTTTTTTAAGACCGTGAGCGAGATCTTCACCATGCGCTTCCAATTTCAAAATCCGTTTCACATGCTCACCAGCTTCGGCGCTGGGTGGTCCGTAGCCCGGGGGGCTATTTCTCTCACTGTCACCGCCCTGGCTATCAGTGCCTGCGGGGGTGGCGGTACCACCAGCGATCAACCAAACGGCGCAATCGCTGCCGCCTCGGCAAGTGGTATCCGTCCTTTGCCGGATAACTTTACCAGCCGCAAAGCCGTCGCCTACTCGCCTTACCGTACGGCCAATCGCGATACTGAAACGGTTACCGACGCGTTGGTCAAGCAAGACCTTGATCTGTTGGTGCAGGCTGGAATAGGTGCCATCCGGATCTTCGACAGTTCCGAGAAAGTCGCGTTTCGCACATTGCGTTTGATTCGAGCCCACAAGATGGACATCAAAGTCATGCAGGGCATTTACCTCAACAGCTACGAATATGAAGAGAATGCGACCAAGCGCGCAGCGGTGCTTGCCTTTAATGAAGATGAGATGGCGCGTGGCGTCGCATTGGCCAATTCTTACCCCGATATCATCAGCGCGGTGAGCGTCGGCAATGAAACCATGGTGAGTTGGTCCATCGTTGCGATTTCTTCGCCAACCATGGCCAGCTATATCAAGCGCGTTCGAGACCAGATACAACAGCCAGTGACGACAGACGACAACTGGGCGTTTTATGCGGGTCAAGGTCGCAATGCTGCGGAACAGGCGAATGATGTACTGCGGCAAATCGACTTTGCCGCCGTGCACACCTATTCTCATGAGGACGCGTTCTACAGCAACCCGGCCGATACCGATCTCAATCCCGATTGGGACTGGCAACAACTCGCGGTGACCGACTTGACCAAGCGCGCGGCAGCCATGATGGATGCAGCCATTGGGAAGACAAAGAAAGACTATGCCTCTGTCCGCAGTTTTCTGGACAAGAGTGGACGGGCCGCACTGCCGATTGTGATTGGCGAGACCGGATGGAAGGCAGCCGATCCCAGCGGAAGCGGACGCTACAAATTTCTGGCCAGTCCGGTCAACCAACTGATGTATTACCGGCGCCTCCTGGATTGGGTGGCAGAAACCCGCAACTCTGGTGGCCCCAAAGGCGTTTTCTATTTTGAGGCGTTTGATGAACCTTGGAAGTCATCGGATGACAAATGGGGGCTTTTCAATGTGCAGCGGCAAGCGCGCTGCTCCGCGCAATACCTGAAACCCACGGCAACCTGGGTCAAGGAAAGTGGCACCTGTGACGAAGCCACCGCCGTGTACTTCAAGCCCCCCACCTTGAATGCGGCAATCACGCAATCGACTTACGTGATTCACAACGAAACCACCACCGGCTGGCCGTCAGGCCTCAGGGCCGACGCCTACGAAACTGGGACCTTCGCATTGGATTACCCCGCAAAGGGGGATTCCGCGCCTTCGGATCAGGCTGCAACGATCGCAGCAAGCAGCTATCTGGCCTTAAGGAACTTCACACCCAAAGACTACGGCTGGGGAGTTCTGTGGCAATCCGCTGGCACCCCGCCGGTGACGGCCAATTTGTCCGCATTTGCTGGCGGCAGCATACGGTTTAGCATCAAGACTGCCTATGCGGGCTCGCTGCGTATAGGCATTTCAAGCGATACCGAGTTGGGCAACCCGGTCGAGGCGAATGTCATCGTAGGCGCTGGCAAGTACGGATACTGCACTGCAGCGACCGCTAGCGCGGCCACTTGGTGTGATGTGAACATCCCTCTGAGTGCATTTACAGCCGCCAATCCGAAGCTGGACTTGCGCTATGTCCTCACGCGGTTTTCCGTGGCTGACATCTATTCCGAGACCGGCAACACCGCACGCACCGGTATGCCGACCATTGCTCTGGACAACATTTACTGGCAGAAGTGAACCCCGAACAGGTGCAGCTACGTTGGTGGCTCACCTCGCGGAACAGTACCTGCCGCCTGACCGAACAAGCCCCTTTGGCCTGCGCTGAAGCGCCTCACAGCGCTGGGCGGGTATGGGTGGATTTAAACAAGCACTTCCAGACCCACCTTGGTTTTGGCGGTGCTTTCACCGAAAGCGCCGCGGTTAACTGGGCCGGACTCAGTGCACCAGAACGCGCCAAGGTACTGACGGCCTACTTTGATGTGCAGCATGGTCACGGATATAACTTGTGCCGCGTGCACATCAACAGCTGCGACTTTTCACTGGGAAACTATGCCCATGTGCCACAGGAGGGTGATACCGCACTGCAAAGCTTCTCCGTAGCGCGAGATCGCAAAGCCCTGATCCCGTTCATCCGGGCAGCGCAGCGTGTCGCACAACGCCCGCTATTGTTGCTGGCGTCTCCGTGGAGTCCGCCAGCCTGGATGAAGACCAATGGTCAGATGAACCATGGTGGTCACCTGCGACCGCAATACCGTCAGGCATGGGCGCAGTGTTACGTGAGATTCATTCTGGAGTATGCCCAAGAGGGCCTGGCCATCTGGGGGGTAACCGTGCAAAACGAACCCGCTGCGCACCAGCGCTGGGATTCCTGTCTGTACACCGCTGAAGAAGAGCGAGACTTTATAGCTAACTATTTAGGACCGACACTGCACGAGGCTGGCCTTGCCCACGTCAAGATCATCATCTGGGATCACAACCGTGACGAAATGGTAGAGCGCGCCAACACGGTGTTTGCCGACCCTAAGGCATCGCAATATGTTTGGGGTACCGGGTTTCATTGGTATATGGAAAACCACTTCGACCATGTGCAAATGGTGCACGACGCCTGGCCGGACAAACACCTCATCTTTACTGAGGGCTGCCAGGAAGGCGGGCCGCACCACGGCGCGTGGGAGGTGGGCGAACGCTATGGGGTATCCATCATCAAAGACCTGAACCGATGGACCGAAGGCTGGATCGACTGGAACCTGCTGCTGGACGCTAGCGGTGGCCCCAACCACGCGGGGAACCTGTGCAGCGCGCCCATGTTACTGGATGCAGCCCAGGAAACCGCGGTGCCCCAAAGCGCGTATTACTACCTGGGCCACTTTGCCCGTTTCATTCAGCCTGGCGCAAAGCGGGTGCAATGCGCTGCAACGCGAGAGGCGCTGGAGTGCACCGCATTTGCCAACCCCGATGGCACACTGGCAACGGTAGTGATGAACCGAACAGAAAGTGCTACCACGTTGCGCCTGAAATTGAACGGTCACAGTTACCAGGTAGATCTACCGGAACATGCCATTGCCACCTTCCTGCAAGGCGGTTCAGCCTGATTCGATAGCCCGCGTGGCAACGGAATCAATGACGCCGGAAGTCCACGTAAAGTGCAGTCCATCCCATTTCGGTTCCCGGCCTGTTGCTCAGGAGATGTACTTGCGGCGCTCGTCCTTGTCCCAAAGGCCCCATTGGGTGCCGACTTCACCTTCCTGCCCTTGCTTCCACGGCTCGTCGAACGATGAGAACCAGAAAAGCTTGACGCCTTCGCGTCGGCTCCACTGCTGCGCCTCCACGAAGTAGCGCATCGCGTGTTCGGCCGCAGGCACTGCCGCCCCGGCCGCCTCACCTTGACCGGGCCAGCCCGTCTCGGTGATGACCACAGGCTTGTCCTCGCCGGCGGCTGCCTTCACCAAGCCGTGCATGCGGCGCAGGTACTGGGCCGCATGGTCGATGTGGGCACCTTCCCAGAAGGGGTAGCAGTTGGGCAGCAGCACGTCACACGCCGCCACCAGAGCCGGGCGCTCGAGGAACTGAAAGTAGGCATCGACGCAGCCAACCCGCACTCCTGCAGGGACGGCAGCCCGTACGCGGGCCAGGTAGGCCAGCAATTCCTGCTCGGGCAAATCCTCGCGCAGCAGTACCTCATTGCCCACCACCGCAATGTCGACCATGTTGTCCTGGGCCAGCCGGATCAGCGCGGCAAGCTCGCGCTCATTGCGCGCGCGGTCGTGGCTCAACCAGGCACCCACCATCGTCTTCAAGCCCTTGGTACGCGCCAGCCTCGGGATCGCTTCGTGGCCCTCAGTACACGAGAAGGACCGCACCCACCGGGTGTGCGGCGCAATGAGATCAATGCGTCGGGCAACGTCAGCAGCCAGCAGTGGATCACCAGCGCGCTGCCCTTCCGGATAGGCGCTAAAACACAGGCCGTAGAGGCCAGCCCGAAACTGCTCGGAGAACATCTGGCGGATATCGGTCAGCGCCTTGCCTGCCAGCGGCGACACGTCCGCACCGGGCAGCAGCAGGCCATGCTCGGCCAGCCAAGGGCGGGCTCCCGAACCATGCGAAGACACCGCGCTGCGCTGCTTGCGACGCTCTAGTTCGGCATGCACCTCTGTAGCGCGCTGTTCATCCAGGTCGTAATCGCGCATGATCCACATGGCCAAGAGCGTACCAACGATGGGAACGCCCGAATAGAAGAGGCGCAGGCCGTCCACTGCACCGTCGGGCTGCACGGCGGCACCCGGTGTAAAGGCCACTACGGACATGATGGCTCCACTGAGCAGACCTGCAATGGCGAAGCCAAATTTCACCATCCACCAGTAGATGGCACCGAAAATACCCTCGCGCCGCTTGCCCGTAGCCAATTCATCCAAGTCACATACATCAGCCGTCATCGACATCATCAGCGTGAAGAGACCGCCGATCCCAAACGAGAAGAACGGCAGCGCGAACATGAACATCCAGGGCTTGCCTGGCACCATCAGAAACCAGAGCAGCACATAGCCGATGATGGAGATGCCTTGCGAGAGCATGAAGGCGTTCTTCTTGCCCATTTTTTTGGACATCCAAGCCACGGAAGGAATCACCGCAAACGTAGTGATCAACGCGCCCACGCTGCCAAACAGCGTGGGCCAGATCCAGGATGCTGCCGTATTGCCACCGAACAGGTGGTACACAACAATGAAAAACGAGAAGGCTGCCACGGTGTTGAAGGCATTGAAAATCAAGAAGGTGGCATAGCACAGCTGGCGAAAAGGCTTGTAGCCAAAGGACTCCTTGAATCCGATCAGTATTTCCCGCATGCCTCCGCCAAAATTGGCCCAAGTCAGCGGGACGAGATGGGTGTCGTCCTGGGTAGAGCGGCTGGGCAAAAACACCGCCGGTACCATGGCCAGCAGCATGCAGATCACGCCAACCCAAATCGACAAGGTTCGCGTAGCGGTATCGGCGTTTTCAAACCACGTTGGGTCGTACATCACCACCCAGAACCAGGGCGCGATCACCCAGGCCCACTGGCCGATCCACTGTGCAACAGCCATGATGCTGGTGCGCTCGTGGAAATCGTCACTCATCTCGTAGCCCATAGCCACATACGGGATGCTGAATAACGTGAGTCCAGCGTAGAAAACGATCGACCAACACAGGAAATAGACGAAGTTGTAGTTAACGCCATCCGCGCGGTAGAGCTGCCACATCGCCACGAAAGAGATGCCCATCACGATGGCGCCGATAAACACGTACTGCTTACGCCGACCCCACTTGGAGCGCGTGTTGTCGGAGATGAAACCCATGATCGGGTCGGTCACTGAATCGAAGACCCGAGGCAAGAAAAACAGGATGCCCCACATCCAGCCGGGAAAACCCATGTCCTGCACCAGCACAACCATGAAGATGCCCAAGGCAGCCGGGAACATTTGATTGGCTAACATACCCAGACCGAAGGCGACTTTCTGGCCAAAAGGGACTTTGTGGGCAGCGGAGCTGGATGTGGTCATAAGTTGATTCCTGGTTGAGCCCATTGCGGAAATTCTGGTTAGTCTTGAACGGCGCCTGGCATCGCCAAGTCGGGATAGAGCTCCTGCATCACGAGCTTGGGCCGCCGGTCTACTGTGAACAGGCCCCAATGTTTTTCAGGCTCCATCGGGTCGGGCGAGCCCTTCCAGTTCTCGTCAAAGGCCTCGAACACGAAACACAGTAATCCTGCAGCACGCGTCCAGTCCATCAGGTCGCGGTAGTAGACCGCCTGCAACTCCTGCACCGCGTGCTCGGCCTTCATGCCACGGCCGTTGCTATTGGTGCACCAACCCGCTTCAGTAATGACGATGGGCTTGTCGGGATACAGGCTCGTCACGCTGGCCACGTTGTCCTTGGTATAAGCCAGTGCCTCATGAATGTGCTTGTACTCCCACACGGGGTAGGTGTGCAGCGAAATAAAGTCGAGTTCGGGCACCAGGTCACGCAGCTTGTTCTGCCAGGGCACGTAGTTCTCGCAAAAGGTGACTGGCTGGCTCACGGCTGCTTTTACGCGGCGCACATATTCAATCATATTTGGCACGGGCACACTGTGGTCGGTCCAATCAACCGTGGCCTCATTGCCCACCGCTACTGCAAACACGATCGCAGGGTAGCGGTTGGCCAGCACGATCAGCCGTTCGAGCTCGGCGGCGTTTTCGGCTCGGCCAGCCTCCAGTTCAGCTTCGGTGTACGTACCGCCCCAGGGACAGCCAAAGTTATTTATCTCGGCACCCAGGTAGGCACCCAACATGACCTGAAAAGGCAGGCCATCCTCCTCGATCACGTGCAGCACGCGTTCGGCATGCGGGCTGCAATCGTACAGGCGCAGCAGCGACCAATGGCGACTCAGGATCGCCAGATCCTCGCGGATCTCGACCATCGAGGGGTAGGTCTTGTCGCCGGGGTTCTGGCCATCGCGGTAGCCCGAATAGCAGATGGCGTTGCCGTGGGGGAGTTGCAGCATGGTCGTCATGCGAACTTGAGGACGCCATCCTTGTCCCACAGGCCCCAGTAAGCGCCGACATCGCCCTCGGCACCGACCTTCCAGGCCTCATCGAACGCGGCAAAGTAGAACAGCTCAATCCCCTCGGTTGCGGCCCAGGCAGCACTGTCGACAAAGTACTGCATGGCACCCTCTCGCGATGGCACAGAACCCTCGAAGGCACTCCCCTGGTCCGGCCAACCCGTCTCGCTCACGATCACACGCTTGCCTGGAGCCGCAGCGCGCGTGCGGGCGAGCATGGTCTGCATATACGCCAGCGCCTGATCGCGGGGGTAGCCCTCCCAAAAGGGATAGCAGTTGGTCATCACTACATCGCAGGCCGCGGTGATGCGCGGGTGCTTCTCGAACAGAAAGTAGGCATCGACGTAACCCACGGGCACGCCGGGTAAAGCATCTTTCACGCGCTGTATGTACTCGAGCAACGCGTCCTCCGACATGTCCTCACGGAGCATCACCTCATTGCCCACAGCGACAACGTCGGCATTCCCAGCGCGGGCGACCTCAATCAGGCCTTGGATTTCACGCCCATTGATCTCGTTGTCGGTACCCAGCCACGCACCCACCAGCGTCCTAAAGCCAAGTTCATGTGCAATGCGGGGCGTGTTCTCATGACCGTCCGTACACGAAAAGCTGCGCACCCAACTGGTGTAGGGTCGAATGATGCGCAGGCGCTCGCGAATCTGCGCCTCGGGAATGTGATCTCCGGGCTGCTGGCCTTCGAGGTAGGGACTAAAGCACAGGCCGTGCACACCGCGCGCGAGCGTGGCCTGGAAGTCCGCAGCAAGGGCATCGCGCGATTCGCTCGTCCAGACCTCGGGGCCGCCATGCACCCACCTATCAGCCTGCAGTGCACCGGTCCGGGGTTGAGCGCCCGAGTGAACACGCTGGCACTGCAGCGATTGCTCGCCTTGCTGCTGGGTCTGGGTTATCGCCTGCGACAGCACGCGGTCGGAAGGGGATCCTTTTCGGGACATCGTGGGCTTTCTTAGCGCAGCTTGGCGCGGGTCTTGGATGCGGCCTTGACAGCGGCCGTCGCAGGAGTCTTGTGGACGGGCTTGCTGGCAGACGCGGACTTGGGTGCGGGCTTTACCTGCCACGGGAACCGCCCTTTGCCGATGGGCTTGACATTGCCGTAACCACCCACCTTATCGTAAACGCGCACGTAGTCAATCACCAGTTCGGCTGGAAAACGGGTCTGATCGTTCGGCGCGCCGGGAAAGTTGCCGCCCACAGCCACGTTCATCACCAGGTAAAAAGGCTGGTCGAAGGGTGCAGGCCACGGATTGAGGTCGGCTTGCTTGCCCGGCACCTGGCCTGCACCGTCTTTGAGCTTGCTGCAACTCCACCAATGGTCGTAGGTGCAGGTCTGCACACCATCGACGTAGAAACGGATCTCTCCCGGCTCCCACTCTACCGCGTAGGTATGCCAGTCGGACACCAAGCTGCCACCCGGCAGCGAATACACGGTGGTGATCAGCGAACGCTTGGGAAAGCTGCTCCCGAAGTGGATACTGTTAAGTACTTCATGCGGCTTCTCGCCAGCGATCTCCATCAGGTCAATCTCGCCGCTAGCCGCCCAGCCGCCGTATTTATCGTCCACCGGAAGCATCCAAAGTGCCGGCCACAGGCCCTTGCCCCACGGCACCTTGGCTCGAAATTCCACACGACCGTAGCGCTGGGCGAACAACACGGTACCGTCACGCCGTTTGGTCTTGAGACGCGCAGAGGTATAGCCACAGCCGTGCAGTGGTGCCTTCACAGCGCGAATGCTCAGGCAACTGTCGCGTACGGCAACGTTCTCAGGTTCGTGCGTGTAATACTGGAGTTCCTCGTTGCCCCAGCCCGGGATCCAGGCGTGGTTCTTGTAATCGTAGAACCCGTTGCCGATGTCGAAGTCCCACTTGTTGCTGTCAACCATATCCCCATCGAACTCGTCATGCCAGACCAGTTTCCAGCCTGGGATCGTCTTCGGTGCTCTTTTTGCCATCGCTGTCTTTCGTTTCTAGCAGCAAGCTGGTCCTCGGAGGCGCCAGACACAACCCACCCCGCCTCAAGTCTTGCCGGGACTGGGGCATTCAAACGCCTGGCTTGACTGTGTGCTTTTGTTCACCCCGCGGCCCGCCTCCCGGATCGCATGGCCAATACTGGACCCACAATCTGAAAGCGCTTTCAAATTATAGGATGTGCCAACATCAGTTCGATATAGGGAAATCCCGTACACCGCAGGACCTCGCGGGCCAAGCTGCGGTTGCTTCTAGGACATCAGCGGGTTATCGCCGCACTGGATTCGCGCACAACCAGGGACGGCATCGGCACGACCACCTCGGGGCGTATGCCCTTGATGAGCTGCAACATGGCGCTAGCCGCCACACGACCGTGCTCATAAGCAGGTTGGTGCACGGTACTCAGGGGCGGCACGGCGAACGAAGAAGTCGGCAAATCGTCAAAACCAATGAGCGACACGTCGTGCGGCACCCTTAAACCCTTGCGGTACAAACACAGTGCAGCACCGTTGGCCATTTGATCATTGGCCGCGAAAATGGCGGTAAACGCGCGCCCATCGCGGGTCAGCTGCTCCACTGCTTGCATACCACTATGTTCGCTGTAATTGCCAGCAACTACCAAATGGGGATCAAAAGGCAAACCCGCCTCTTCCAGTCCGACACGATACCCACGCAAGCGCTCGGTCGAATCGGGATGCACCGCATCTCCGGTGATGAACGCAATGCGGCGATGACCCAAGTTGACCAAATGCCGGGTCGCCAACAGTCCGCCTCCGAAATTGTCAAAATTAATAGCAAACAGGCCCGGAGCTTTGAGATCTCTGCCCGTCACTACAACCGGCAATTGCTTGGCGCTGGCACGCAAAGCCTTATCGGATAGCCGCCCCGTCAACACAATGATTCCATCGACCCTGCGCGAACGCAGCGTCTGCACACACCGTGCCTCCAGCTTGGCATCCCAATGGGCGCTCATGAACAAAGGGCTGTAACCACCCTTGTCCAGTTCGTCTTCAATGCCACGCAGGGAGACTCCGTAAAACGGACTGTCGATGGCCTGAGTGATCACACCGATGCTGAATGTGCGCCCACCCGCCAAACCTCGGGCCATGGGGTTGGGTACAAAATCCAGGGCTTCAATGGCCTCCTCGACTGCGCGCTTTTTACTGTCGCTGACCACAGCTGTGCCATTCAAAATGCGCGAGACAGTGCTTAAGGAAACTCCAGCTCGCTGCGCCACCATTTCAATGGTTGCAGCCGCTGTGGGTGTTCCAAGGGGTTTCGTCGATGTGCGGCTGATTCTTGTCATTTCCGCGCATCATAAAGCCCGTCGCAACGCTTATGGCTTAAAACAAATATCGACCTCGACCGCCTCAACTCCGATTGGATCAAATTCCGGCTGCAAACATTCTTCCCACTGCGCCCCACGCCTCACCCGCACGCGCGTAACGGGACCACGGCGGTAAACATAGGGCACACGTGCCAAGGTAAATTGCAATTCGCCATTTTCGGGGATTTCGCCTTCGTCCAGCAGAACCGGAAGTATGCTTAAACGACCACCCCGGGCTCGGATACCCAGTTCACCCCAGCGGGTCAAAATTTCTTCTTTGACCTGACCCGTCATGCCGGGCTGCTGCGCCCCGCCCTCGCTTGGCGTGTGGCTGTAAGGATCTGCCGGGAACGCACCGTACGCTGCAACGCTTTTTCGGTACCCCAAACCATTGCGCACGCGGCGATAAAAGCACTGCAGTGCAGGCAGTTCCGGTGCAGCGATGTCGGCCGCTTCAAACACCCTCTCTTGCACCGCCAACAACAACTTCGCAACCATGTGCCAGTAAACACAGCCCAGCCCCTCGTAGCCAAACATGGTTCCAGAACGTCCCGTAAATTCAGCGTGCTTCAGAATGCGGTCATAGGCGAGCGCCAGCGGCTCCAGGGCGGCACCGAGGTCTGCAGCCACTGCGTAAAGGTCACCCCGGTTGGCAAGCGCGGGAGCAAAGCGCACCGTACCGTCGCTCTGCTTTTGTAATACATCGGTTCGATTTTCAGCAATAAGCTTTTGAACAACGGGCAACGCCAAAGCATCGGCATCCAGTCGATTTCGCTCCAGGAAACCGGGCAATGCCCGATCGGGGTACAGCAGAAAAGTCTGGTGCGTCGCGCTGAACAACGGGCTAGCAAAGAGGCACTCCAGCAATTTCACTGCTTCTGCCAAAGAAAGGTAGCCACAGGAAAGCACGGCAACCTGGCCCTCGAGCATCGGGTAAAGACGAGCAACTTCGGCACGCCCCTCAGAGAAGTCCACCAACTTGTAACTGTCAAAGAGCCCATCGTTCCTGCGTCCAATTGCCAGTGTGGCATCGACCAAACGTATCAAATCGGGCACCAGATTCGAAATCAGACCATGGGGTGCAGCAACCATTGAACGCCCTGCAAAGCCGAGGTACGCTGTTGCGCGCCAAGGGTCAAGAATGGCACCTGCCGCATCCAAAAATTTTCTGCGAGCGCTACTGTCATTCGCCACAGAGGGATCAGTTGATCGCACCAGTTCGGCAAATTGCTGGAGCGCAGTGAGCGTTGCCTCAGGCAAAGCAAAGCTGTTTTCCACGCCCGGGAGTACTTGCAGAAATACCAGGAACCGTCGCAAATGCGCCAGAGTGACAACCGAAAGACCGTTCCCCACCAGGGCGTTGTTTGCGTCGTTCCATTCGGGCCTCTGCGTGTGAAGCCACAGCCCGCCGCCCGGCAATAGCGAACCTGCTTTTGCCAACAGAATGATGGCCAATTTTTCACCCAGCGTAGCCAGAACAGGCATTCCATCCGCATCACACACCATTAAACCGTCCGCACCCAGCAATTGCTTGCGCTCGTGGGCGCGCGCATGCGCAAGGGGCTCAAACTCCAAAGTGTGCTTTGGATCCTGGGTTTGTTGACCATGGGGCTTCAGGCGGTAGGGAATGTCGGCAAAACTGAACAGAGCACGATCCCACAGACCAGAGAGTAAGCCCGGTTCACGGTCGTGGGCAGCCTCCATGAGCCTGAGCAAATAGATAATCTGATGGTCGCCCCAATATCCGATATGGCTCCACGGGTCTTCCGCATCCACCACCTCCCAGTCGACACCATCCCGACCGATGCGGTAAGGGTTGTAGCCATCCGCAGACATGGCACCCAGGAACGTTGTCACCATGGAGCCGACGTACGCGGGCTCGCTGGGTAACAATGCTTCCCAGTTTTGAAAAATATCGCGCCAGTTGCCCTGGTAACTGACAACGCGCTTGCCCGCAGCATCGCGAACGCGGATGGAAAACTGGTTCCACGGACGGCTGGGATCGCCATGGCGCCGGCTGAAAGTGAGTGGCAAATACTGCAGCACCATGCGTTCCAACTGCAAATTGCCGTGCGTGCGAACCGCATTCAGGGCGAAATCCCGCTCGACGAAATGGGGCCAACGGCTTGCCATCTCGGAAAACATGACACCGAGCATGTGGTGACGCTGGTGCACAAAAGCAAGCAAGTCATCACGATCGAGCATTGTTCCGTTCACAAAAACACCGCCGCGCATGATGTTGAACAACACGTTGGCCCGATGATGCGCCGCAGCCATGGCATCACCCGACACCTGAAAGCCGTCAGCGCGCATCAGCAGTTCATTGAGCCCCGCCGTGTTGCCAGCACGGGCTTTGTGAATTTCCTCGGATGTACCACCTCCCGATGCAAGCCTTTTCACCAGTTCAAAGGTCTCCACCTGCGACTTGGGACCATCAATGACCATATGCCACTCATGACCTACAGCATCCACCGACAACTCAAAATTCACCAAGAATGCACCACGGCGCCCGCGCGTTAGCGTCTCTGGCACCACTTGGCCCGTCTGACAGAAGTGCTGTACTTGATGTGCACTCAAAAGAGTGCGCGTGTTGGCCGGGACACCGGCATGCCATGCAGTAAGCGCCTCAAAAGACTCCTTGGGCTCGGCACGATCCCAAATTCTTGCATACAGCGTAAAGATGCCGCAACGTCCCTCCGCAGCGATTTCATTCCATTTGTACGCGTCGCTCAGACTGCTCAACGTGGCAGACACGTTGACTCCGACGCCCGGAGGGATCAGGTTCAGGACTCCGTCGAGCACCTTCACACTTTTTCGGACCGTAACTGCTACGGATTCCCACGCCTGCAACTTCGCTGTGCGGACCAATCCGATAGAAGGTGCGTTGAACCATTCGTACTGAAAAGCCAGGCCCAGCGCAGGATGCTCTTCGCGGAAGCGGATACGGGTAGCTGACAGGTTCTTCCACACAGATCGCAACACCATTGAAGGCCCTGGACGTTGCGCGAACGGCTCCCACAAAACCGGTTCAGAGCCATCACCTACCAAAATCCAGGTGCGTGGTCCGGTGTGCTCCCAACGGTCGTGAATTCTGTCAACGGTCTCGTAAGGCAAAAAAGCGCCCTCCGCATCTCGTCGTCCGGCACTGAGTGAGCCTGCAGTGGAAATAAACGCCCAAAGATCACTGTCACTTGCCAATGACATGAAAAACGGAGCATGCAAATCAGCCCCATTGATACAGTACCAGGCTTCATCTCCATCCACTACAAATTGGCCGTGGGGTGCGGACGCTGACTGCATGTCACTGTGGTGTGAGTTCATAAATATTGCGATTGAAAAACAGAAGTGAAAGCGCTTTCATTGGTCGCCGGGATGATAACCTTAGGCCAATCTACGCATCAACCCCCCAATTGCCACGCCACCCGATTCAGACGTGACAAACACGCCGTCCAGCGTGTTCACAGTCCACTTGCCCAAACTGGTACAATCGCGGGCTTTGCTGGCATCATCCACAGACACAAGGAACTAAATAATGGCTTCTGGAAAACCCAAGAAAAAGAACCCGCGCCTGGCGTCGGGCCGTAAACGCGTCCGTCAGGACATCAAGATTAACGCCGCCAATACGTCGCTGCGTTCCAAGTACCGCACTGCGGTGAAGAACGTGGAGAAAGCCGTTCTGGCAGGCGACAAGGCCAAGGCTTCGGAAGCTTTTGGCAAGATGCAAGCCGTGGTGGATACCGTGGCCGATAAGGGCATCTTCCACAAGAACAAGGCTGCTCGTGATAAGAGCCGCCTGGCCACCAAGGTGAAAGCCTTGGCACTCGCCGCCTAAGCACTTAGGCACAACAGCCCAAATCTTCCATAGGAAGATTTGCCGTTTGCACCGGGTGCGCTGTCAGCAAAGCAAAAAGCCGCTCAATGAGCGGCTTTTTTGTTTCCTCTAAGGCTTGTGTTCCATTTCCAAATCGTTTGTGCCTAGGCGCGAGGCCGCAGACAGTAATGCCGTACGTCAAGGCGACGCAACAACAACACGGATGATTTGGAAATGGAATCAGTGCCCGGAACCGAAGTGCAACTCTGGCCGGGTCTCGCTGATCTGCAACTCATTGTCGATGGCAAAGTTGATGCAGAAGTCCCATGCCAGAACCTCGTACTCGCGCAGATCGGTGTGCACGATCACACATTTCACTTTGCCCACCACGGTGGGAACACACCAGGGTGAATAGCGCAGATGGCTGCCCGGCTGCGGTCCACCCGGTCGAAACTGGCTCATCACACCCGCAAGCCGCTCTGCCCAATCACTGGGACGAAAGAGCTTGCCCTGCCGCGTCATACCCAAAATGAAAATTTCTTTGGCGGTGTCAGAAATCATCGTGAATCTTTGAAGATGGGGACTGGTGCGTTGCGGCGGTTGCGGACGATTCCGCGAGCAAAATTCTACGAACCCCAGTTTGCACGGTGCTGACACGCCGCGTCGCGCAGGCGGTGCGCACAAACCGCCTAAAATTCCACTTCAACGGCCCAACCCACGTTGGGCCGCCGCTTTTTGCGTTAACCCTGGAGTGCCCCCATGTCTGTCGTACCATCCACCGCCGCGCCCTCTTCGCCCCACGTGATGCCGACCTATGGCCGCCTGCCTATTGCCTTGTCGCATGGTCAAGGATGCCGGGTCTGGGACACCACTGGCCGACAGTACCTCGACGGCCTTGGTGGCATTGCCGTCAACACGCTGGGGCACAACCACCCGCAGCTGGTGGCCGCGTTGCAGGACCAGGTCACAAAACTGATCCATACATCCAACTACTACCACATACCCTTACAGGAAGAGTTGGCAAAGCTGCTGGTCGAGCGGTCCGGCATGACCAACGTGTTTTTCTGCTCGACCGGACTTGAAGCGAACGAAGCCGCACTCAAACTCGCGCGCAAATTTGGCCACGACAAGGGCATCGAACGCCCCGAAATCGTGGTCTACGAAAAGGCCTTTCACGGTCGCTCCATCGCCACACTGAGCGCCACCGGCAATCCCAAGGTGCAGGCCGGTTTTGGCCCGCTGGTCGAAGGGTTCATTCGGGTACCCATCAACAACATCGAGCAACTGAAGGCGGCAACTGCCAACAACCCCAATGTGGTGGCCGTCTTCTTTGAGGCGATTCAGGGCGAAGGGGGCGTTAACCCCATGCACATGGACTACCTGCGGGACGTCCGCGCGCTCTGTGACGCCAACGACTGGTTGCTGATGATTGACGAAGTGCAATGCGGTATGGGGCGCACAGGTAAGTGGTTTGCCCACCAGTGGGCTGGCATTCAGCCCGATGTCATGCCACTGGCCAAGGGGCTCGGTTCAGGCGTTCCGGTAGGCGCGGTCGTTGCGGGACCCAGAGCGGCCGGCATTTTCGCCGCCGGCAACCACGGCAGCACGTTTGGCGGCAACCCGCTGGCCATGCGCGCCGGTGTGGAGACCATTCGCATCATGGAGGCCCAAAAACTGTTGGACAACGCTGCCTCGGTGGGAGCGCATCTTAAGGGCGGCCTGGAAAAGGCATTGGCGACGGAACTGACCAGTGGTGCCGTGCGGGAGATTCGGGGCCAAGGACTCATGCTGGGCATTGATTTGTCCAAACCGTGCGCAGCACTGGTACAGCGTTGCGCCGACAACGGCCTGCTCATCAGCGTCACCGCAGACACGGTGATTCGCCTCGTGCCGCCGCTGATATTGACTACGCAGGAAGCTGACGAGATCGTATCGATTCTGTGTCCGCTCGTGTCGGCCCTGTTGAAGGAAACACAATGAAACCCGCCAAGAAAACCGTACCCAGCACCATACCGCAGGGCGCTCCTCCGGTACGCCACTACCTGCAATTCTCGGACCTGAGCACCGAGGAGTACCACTACCTGCTCGAACGCACGGCTTTCATCAAGAACAAGTTCAAGACCTTTGTGCGCCACCAGCCGCTGGTGGACCGCACGCTGGCGCTGATTTTCGAGAAAGCGTCCACCCGTACGCGGGTGAGCTTTGAGGCAGGCATGTACCAGTTGGGCGGTAGCGTGGTGCACCTGACCACCGGCGACAGCCAACTTGGGCGCGCCGAGCCCATTGAGGACAGCGCCCGCGTCATCAGCCGCATGACCGACATCGTGATGATTCGCACATTTGAGCAAACCAAGATCGACGCGTTTGCCGCACATTCCCGCGTGCCGGTTATCAATGGCCTGACCAACGAATTTCATCCATGCCAGATTCTTGCGGACATCTTCACTTACATCGAACACCGCGGACCGATTGCAGGCAAGACCGTGGCTTGGGTGGGCGACGGCAACAACATGGCCAACACCTGGCTGCAGGCCGCTGCCCTTTTGGGTTTTCACTTGCGCGTGAGCACCCCCAGCGGTTATGAAGTGAATGAAAAAACGGCCGCCAGGCCAGCCAGCATGGGCGCAGGCAGCTATCAAACCTATAGCGACCCGCTGGATGCCTGTGCGCACGCCGATCTGGTGACCACCGACGTGTGGACCAGCATGGGATATGAAGCCGAGAACGAAGTGCGGCGCAAGGCCTTTGCGGCCTGGTGCGTGGATTCGCGTTTGATGGCGGCTGCCAAACCCGATGCCCTGTTCATGCACTGCCTACCCGCCCATCGTGGCGAGGAAGTGAGTGCGGAGGTGATTGACGGTCCCCAGTCGGTGGTGTGGGACGAAGCCGAGAACCGCATGCACGTGCAAAAAGCCCTGATGGAGTACTTGCTGCTGGGTCGTCAGGCCTGACCCGCCCTGCCCTGCAGCCATGAGCACCTGCACCACTTGTGGTGCCTGCTGCGCGAGCTACTGCGTGGATTTCTCGGTACACGAAACGCAAGACCGCGGCGGGCAGGTGCCGGAGGGCTTGGCCGCGGAGGTCACTGCCACGACCAGCCGTATGTGTGGTACCGACCACGCAGCGCCCCGGTGTGCCGCGCTGACCGGAACAATCGGTCAGCAGGTCGCCTGCGGGATCTATGAGTGGCGCCCATCACCCTGCCAGGAATTGCAGGAAGGCTGCGACGCCTGCAACCGTGCACGCCTGCGCCACGGCCTTGCAGCACTTGCCTGACATCAACGAGTGAATTGACCTCTTCTTGAAAGACGCCCCGCCATGATCACACTGCAAGACTGCCAAGCGCGAGACACATCGGACCCCTTGCGCGGGTTTCGCGACCACTTCACCATTCCCGATGGCGTCATCTACCTGGATGGCAACTCTCTGGGGGTGATGCCCAAAGCAGCGGTTGCGCGGGCAGCCGAGGTGGTGACCCAGGAGTGGGGCCAGGGGCTGATTGGTTCCTGGAATTCAGCGGGCTGGTTCAACTTGCCACAACGTCTGGGAAACCAGATTGCGCCGCTGATTGGCGCCGGTGCGGATGAAGTGGTAGTGACCGACACGACGTCCATCAATCTCTACAAGGTGCTCGCGGCAGCGCTCTCCATCGCCGCGCAGGATTCACCCCAGCGGCGCGTGGTGCTGAGTGAACGCAGCAACTTCCCCACCGATTTGTACATTGCCGAGGGACTGTGCCGCGAGCGCGGCTACACCTTGCAGTTGGTCGAGCCCGAAGACATTGGCAATTCACTCACTCCCGAGGTCGCTGTCCTGATGCTCACCCACGTGAACTACCGCACTGGTGCGATGCACGACATGGGAGCTGTTACCGCCACGGCCCAAGTTGCAGGTGCCCTTTCGATCTGGGACCTGGCCCACAGTGCCGGAGCAGTGCCGGTGGATCTCCATGCGGCGGATGCCGACTTCTCCATTGGTTGCGGCTACAAGTACCTGAACGGTGGCCCGGGAGCGCCGGCATTTGTCTGGGCGCATCCACGCCACGCTAACCGGTTTTGGCAGCCATTGTCGGGCTGGTGGGGCCATGCAGCCCCCTTTGCATTTACGCCCGACTACCAGCCGACTGCGGGCATCCAGCGCTATTTGTGCGGAACACAACCTATCGTTAGCCTTTCGCTGCTGGAATGCGGTCTGGATGTTTTTAGCAAGGCGCTTGCAGTTGGCGGCATGGCGGCGCTACGGGTCAAGTCACTGGCGCTGACGGACCTGTTCATGGCGTTGGTGCAGCAGCGCTGTGCTGGCTTTGAACTCGGCGTGGCAACGCCACCGGCGCACGCACAGCGCGGCTCGCAGGTGTCCCTCACCCGTGACCGCTCAGCGGACGGGCAGTCCAGCGCGTTCGCCATCGTGCAGGCGCTGATTGCGCGCGGCGTTATTGGAGACTACCGGGCGGGTGACGGCGCGTCCCACAAAGACATTCTCCGGTTTGGCTTTACACCGCTGTATATCGGATTTGAAGACGTGTGGAACGCCGTGGAGCAGTTGCGGCAGGTCTTGGAAAGCGGCGAGTGGAAAGAACCTCGGTTTAACGCGAAACACGCGGTCACCTGAGACATCCAACACCGTCAAATGGGTGCCGGCCCAGCATACAACCAGGGCACGTCGAGCAATTTCTCCCCAAGCAGCCGCATGGACAGGTCGCGGCCCCATCGCATGACGCCCTTGGCGTGGAAGATTTCACCGTTGCGAATGGAGCGTGCCTGCACCCGGGCGTTGCGCTGCCAGCGGTGTTGCGCATAGCGCTGCAGGCGTTGTTCCATAGGCACACCGGTTGGCATCAGCACACTGTGCAGGCAGGCTGCATCCTCGATCGCCATACCGGCACCTTGTGCCATATACGGGCGCATCGGATGGGCAGCGTCCCCGAGAAGCGCGACTCGCCCTTGCGCTTGTTCTGAAGCACTGCACATTGGCGGCCGATCGCACAGCACCCAGGCTCGCCAATGGCCTATTGCTGAAACTACATCCCTGAGTGCAGCGCAGGTGTTGGCTGTTGCCCGCCGCAGGTCGTTGGCATTGGTGGCATGGTCCCACTCGTCGGCCGATGCATCCAGCCTCCCGTGCACAACCGCCACTACGTTCATCCACTCTCCCCTTCGCACCGGGTACTGCACCACATGGAGGTCTGGACCCAGCCAGGCCGTCACGCGCTGGCTGCGCAGCTTTTCGGGTAGGTCCTGTTGCTTCACCATTGCGCGGTAGGCCAGATGCCCGGTAACCCGCGGCGGTCCGTCGGCCAGAAGTTGCTGGCGAACAGTGCTCCAGATACCGTCAGCACCCACCAGTGCGCACCCCATCGCATCCTGACCAGTCATTGTGTGGACGCGCACAACCTCGTCCTTATCCTGAAAATGTTGCACCCAACTATCCAGATGCAGTTGGACACGATCCTGCTCTTGCACCGCTTTCAGCAGCACCGACTGCAAGTCGACACGATGCACGGTGGCGTAAGCTGCGCCGTAGCGCTGGCGTGCGCGCTCGCCCAGTGTCAACACGCCCAACTCAGCACCGTCCGTTGCACTGCGCACCCGCAAATCACTGGGAAACGCCACCACCTGCTGCAGTGCATTTTCGAGGCCCCAAGCATTGAGAACGCGCACCACATTCGGCCCCATCTGAATGCCCGCCCCCACTTCGCCAAACTCGCGTGTGCGCTCGAACAGCTGTACCGACCATCCGGCGTGTGCGCAGGCCAGCGCTGCGGCAAGCCCACCAATGCCGCCCCCGGCAATGAGAATTTGATTTTCCATGGCCCTATTGTCCCGCCAATTCAGCCGGGAACTGGCCGTTGCAGGACAATACAGCCCCATGAGCCTCACATCCCCCGAACTCCTTTTGCCCGCCGGATCACTGGACAAAATGCGCGCCGCCTACGATTTTGGTGCCGACGCCATCTATGCAGGTCAGCCGCGCTACAGCCTGCGAGCGCGCAACAACGAATTCAAGCTTGAGCAGATCGGTATCGGCATCCAGGAAGCCCATGCCCGTGGCAAGAAGTTTTTTGTCACCAGCAACCTGCTGCCGCACAACGACAAGGTACGCACTTACCTGCGTGACATCGAGCCCGTGATCGCCATGCAGCCCGATGGCCTCATCATGGCCGACCCCGGGCTGATCATGATGGTGCGGGAAGGCATGGACAAGGGCAACTACCGTGACGTGCCGATTCATCTGTCTGTGCAAGCCAACACCGTCAACTACATGGCGGTGAAGTTCTGGCAGAAGGTGGGCGTGAAGCGCATCATCCTGTCGCGTGAACTCAGTCTGGACGAGATTGAAAAAATCCGCCAGGAATGCCCCGACATGGAGCTCGAGGTGTTCGTCCACGGAGCGTTGTGCATCGCCTACTCCGGGCGTTGCCTGCTGTCGGGATATTTCAACCGCCGTGACCCCAACCAGGGTACCTGCACCAATGCGTGCCGCTGGCAGTACAGCACGCAGGCTAGTGCCGAGAATCCCAATACCGGAGAGGCCATCGCCGTCAAGATGGACGCCGGGTTCAACTTCAATGCCGCGCAGGAGGAAGCCGAATCATCATTTGCGGCCTGCGGGGGCAGCCCGCGTCACCCGGAAGCCGACAAGGTCTACTTGCTCGAGGAGGCCGGGCGGCCGGGCCAGCTCATGCCCATCATGGAAGACGAGCACGGCACCTACATCATGAACAGCAAGGACTTGCGTGCCGTGGAACACGTAGAGCGCCTGGTCAAGATCGGCGTCGACTCTCTCAAAGTGGAGGGCCGCACCAAAAGCCGCTACTACGTGGCCCGCACCGCGCAAACCTACCGCCGGGCCATTGATGACGCGGTCGCTGGCCGGCCCTTTAATCCGCACCTCATCACCGAACTCGAAGGCCTGGCCAACCGGGGCTTTACCAGCGGCTTTCTGGAGCGCCGCCCCTCGCAGGACTATCAGAACTATGAGACCGGCCACTCGGACATTGGCCATAGCCACTTTGTCGGTGAAGTGCGCGCCATGGCCGATGGTTGGGCCGAAGTGGAAGTCAAGAACAAATTCCAGGTGGGTGACCAGATCGAGGTAATACACCCGAGCGGCAACCACATCGTCACACTGGAAGCCATGCGCAATCTGCAGGGGGAATCGATTGCCATCGCTCCCGGCAGTCCGCTGCAGGTGCGCATCCCCCTGGAAGCCCGCTACCAGGGTGCGCTATTGGCCCGCATTTTGCCAGCGGCTGCTTAAAAGTCACTCCTTTTTTGATAGCTACTCACGCTTGCCAGTCGGGCGATAATGGCACTTTTCGCTTGTAACAATTTGCATGTCCAAGACCTTTGATTTCTAGCCAGTAACTATCAGCTATTGCGATTAAGGCAGCAATCGCAAACCCAGCTCCTCCAGAAACTGATTGTGTCTTTTCTTTGCAGCTGCGATGGCTTCTTCAATCTCAACCAACTCACCGTGCGTGGCTTCCAAGTCAATCTCCGCCTCGCCCACCGCCGTGCTGATATAGCGCGAGATGTTCAGGTTGAACTCATTCTTCTCAATCTCGGCCATCCCCACCCGGCGTGAATAGCGCGTCTCTTCCTCGCGGAACTGGTAAGTCTTGATGATCTTGGCAATGTGCGCGTCCGTCAGCTGGTTCTGGCGCTTGCCTTTGACGAAGTGCACCGCTGCATTGATGAACAGCACGTCGTCCGGCTTCTTGCACTTCTTCAGCACCAAAATGCACACCGGAATGCCGGTGGAATAAAACAGGTTGGACGGTAGGCCAATCACCGTGTCAATGTGCCCGTCCTTCAGCAGCTTGGTACGAATGCGCTCTTCCGCCCCACCCCGAAACAGCACGCCATGCGGCAGGATGATGGCCATCACGCCTTCGTCTTTCAAAAAGTGAAAGCCGTGTAGCAAAAAGGCAAAGTCGGCCGCTGACTTGGGCGCCA
>JFJP01002178.1_pt1 | contig 27555 bp, 33 predicted proteins | sample 431651 | NCBI WGS metagenome assembly JFJP01 (sample SAMN02602958, study PRJNA72255) | Microbial mat metagenome, whole genome shotgun sequencing project. | biome: fresh water; feature: sink hole; material: water; isolation source: purple microbial (photo- and chemosynthetic) mats found in... | reverse complement strand
GTTCATAACACCCTACCGAGTGGCAGGGATTTCAACTCAACACCAGCCCGCTTTTCCGCTCCAAGCTAAGCCTTCCTGTGGGATGGCTGTGTTTTGGATCCTGTTTTGGTTCCTGCTCCTTCGTGGAGCGTTGTCGTGGGAGGTCTGATAACCAACGTTCGATCATTTCGGGGGTGATCGACCGCATTGCTCTGTCGCCCAGCGAACGAGCAAACAGGTGGAGTGGGGCGCGGAGGTTGGCGTATGTTGTGACTGAAAGGTCTGCCTTCCGGCTTGCCAGGTAACTTTCGATTCTGTCAGCAACAGCGGATTCCCCGGGAATAATTTCTGTAGCCAAGGAAGTCAGCGCACCGCGCACCAGCATTTCGAACGACGGCGTCTCCTTCCCGCCTTTGGCAAGCAGTGTGACTTGTTCCCGATAGAGGCGGTAAGCCGTATGAACCTCATTTGGCAACGTGCCATAGGCAGTTCCATGTTGCGTGATCTCTTCTGCTTTTTGTAGCGCAAACTGGTGAGCCGTCACCCTACTCGGAAACCTTTTTCGGGCACGCACTGGTTTGCCGTCCCGCTCGGTAGGGAAGTAGACGCACCACCCGCTGGAGTTGCAGCTGCAGGTCACGTTGCCGGGGTATTTTCGCCAATTGTAGCGGGATCTCGAATTCAAGTTCATGGTTAGCAGGGGTTTCAATCGCCTTGAATGGCGGCGACGTGGGGCACGATACATTGTTGGAGTGTAAATGCAAGAAAAAACCACTACAAGAACGGACGTAAGAAAGGCAAACGTAAGAATTGCTTGCGCATTCCTGTCGGCCTTGGGAGATTTTGGCCGTGGCCAATTTCGATCAAAAACGATTTTACGAGTTAGCGGGTGCGCGCATCCGCGAGGTTCGCGGGAAAAGGCTGACCCAAGAGGAACTCGCGAATAGCGCTGGGCTGAGCCGTGTCTCGGTCGTCAATATTGAAGCCGGACGGCAGAAGCTCTTGTTGCATCACGTGTTTACCCTCGCAGCTGCTTTAGGGCTACCGCCTGCTGAGTTGATCGCCCCTTTGCAACCTGCCCCCGCAGGTGGGCCGGATTTAAGTTCGGCTGGTGATGCCGCAGAGTTTGTTCGTGCTGCTCTCCACAACCTTTCCCAGGGGGTAATCCCTCATTTTAGACAATGATCCGTTGGAAATTGATCAAAGACACAGCGAATAAACTGCTTCTAGATGCGGGCATCACTGCACCGCCAGTAGCCATCGAAGCTCTCGTCAAAGGGCAGGGCGTATCGCTCACCAGTGCTCCAGGTGACGACCATATCACCGGATTCCTGTTGCGCACGCCAGGCTCGGAGCCTGTCATTGGCTTCAACTCAAACCACCTAGCTGTTCGCCAGCGATTTATCGTTGCTCACGAACTGGGGCATCTTCTTCTGCATGCAAAAAGCGGACTGCATGTTGATCGAGCTTTTGCCACGTCAGAAGGGCAAAAAATTGAAGAGAGGATCGACGAAGATGAGATCGAGGCGAACCGGTTTGCTGCGGAAATTCTGATGCCAGAGGAATTTCTTCGGGCGGATTTGGCGGGGCTTGGACCACTGGATGCGGAGCACAACGATACAATCGCCGCGCTGGCCGAACGCTACCGCGTCAGCAAACAAGCAATGACGATCCGACTGACGTCCGTCGAATTGATCCGGATGTAAAAAGAGATGAGCGCCCCAACCTCTATAGTGACGCTATCCAAGAGCGGATGGTGAAGCTCTGCAAGACGACCATATCAGTCCCGGACCCGGCCGCCACATTCGCTTTCGCGGGTACCTCGGTGGCGGCGTGGTTCGATCCGCTTCTGGGTGCGCCCTCGCTCTGCCTCTATGGCACGCCGGGAGGGGAACGCGCATTGATTGAGGAACTTGTATAGCTGCCCGCCGAGGGGGGCGAATGTGACGCTCTGGTTCACCCCCATTCCTGCTACTACCTTGAGCTTCGGTCCCTTTCCGAGCACTTCGAGAGTGCGACGATTACGGTGGCAAGGATGAGCCTTCCTCCTAGCCACTGATATTGCCCACTTCATGGAGCACTACATCCGCAAGTCCGAGTTGTTTGATGACACATCCCTCGTGCTGATGGTCGGCCTGGTGATGGTAATGCCCGTAATACCAATGGCGGGGTTTCACCAATTCAAACAACCGGTCATGGCGAAGTTGTTCATCCGCCAGTTCCTGCCGCAAGGAGTGGCAGCCGATGGCTTCCTCGCTGCGGATGAACCCTTCTACCAACAGGTTGGGGGGAGGCGACAACCATGAGGGGCCAGCGTGGGTGACAAGGACATCCGCAGGATGCGCGAGATCTTCGCGCAGAACCATTTCCTCCTCCACCCACCAGGTCTTTCCCACCTCCCGCTCGATGCGGTTGATGCTGACTGCTCCACCCACAAACAACCAAGATTCACCGTTGATCTCCAACCGGCTGTAGTCGGGTAGCAATTTGAAGTTCGGCAACATGATGGACCCGTCGAACACGTGCGGGTTCGAATGGTTGCCGCGGATGCTCAGGTATTCGATGCCAAGAGCGGCGAAGCCCTTATCCAGTCGCACCGCCGTCTCCTCGTCCCAGGACCCCGGATACCCCTCTTCGCCGTCACCCACATGAACGATTCGAACATTCTTCCACCCTTTGCGGAGCATGGCCCGCAACAAATCGTCGTAGTTCGTGTGGTGATCTCCGAGGAGATAGGTCTTCATAGCGCGGTTCAATATGCTCATGGGGCAGGCCGTCTTGCCAGCCAAGTCTGGTTTGAGGTTTTTTGAGCAGGGTGCCAAACGTCACCCTGCGCCAACCCTGTGCTTTAAATGGCGTGTCCGGAACAAGGGATGAAGCTCATACGTGTCACAGTCCAAGTAACGGGTCGGGTTCCGCCGATTTGCTGGCTGTCCTCAGAAGGGCCATTTTCACCCACAGTCAGAGGAAGAATTTCCCAGAGCCGCCTGCACCCTAGCTATTTGCCTTTTTCAAAAGGCAGCCTTCTGGAGGTGGTTGGATGCGCAAGCTGCCGAATCGGTGTATTTCTACCCAAAAGCGCTGAGGAATAGAGGCGGCTGAGATCCTTGGAAAAGCCTTTTCAGCAGGAAAACCACTAGGGGGCAATTTAGGGCACATACAATGTGTGTAACCCCTTGTTTTCCTTGATTTTACGAATGGTCGGTCTGGTGGGGTCATTTGCCCAATCAGCTCATCATCAATTGATTATGAAGTAAAACCGAAAAACCGGGGCAATGGTCCAGATAAGGCTTCGGACCAATTGACATCGCGTCCCGGGCCTATGTCCCAGAAGCGCAAACGCCGCAGCAGTGTCGTGGAATTCGGCAACGGTTCCACGAGAGTAAAGATCTACACGATCAATCGTAAGGATGGATATTCCGGGTTCACCCTGGTGTGGAAAGAGGGAGGTCGGCGGCGGACTCGAAGTCTGTCGGATATGGAGGAAGCCCGCATGGTCGCCCAACAGATCACGGTCCGTCTTGCCAATGGTTGGGAAGCCGGAGGTGAGGTCACCAAGCGCGATCTGGAACTCCTCCGGTATTGCGAGAAGCAGACCTCAAAATTCGGTGTCACACTCGCTGCCGCCATTGACGAATGGATCAGTGCCCGCAATGCGGTGAAGGGGATCACACTCTCCGATGCCGTTCGTTTCTATGAGGCGAACCGGACCGACCTGCTCAAGGTGAAGAACACCGCTCAGGTCGCTGCCGAGTTTGTGAAATCTCGTGCCAGAACTGGTGTGAGCGCGGCCTACGTCAACGGGTGCCGGGTGAGTCTGAAGCGGTTCACCGACAAACTCTCCGGCAATATCGGTGAAATAACGACTGCGGACATCAACAAATATCTAGCAGATCTCAAGGGGCTCGGCCCAGTCAGTCGGAACGGACACCGGAGAAACATCGTAACCATGTTCAACTTCGCCAAGAAACAGGGCTATCTCCATCCGGATCGAAAAACCGCCGCCGAGCAGACGGAGACATTCAAGGAACCGGAGACGGAAATCGAGATCTTCACGCCGGATGAAATCACAAGCCTACTGGTGAATTCCCACGCGCGGATTCTGCCGGTGATCGCAATCGGGGCGTTCGCCGGCATTCGGAGCGCAGAGATCATGCGGCTCGATTGGGAGGACATCAAATGGGATCGCGGCCACATCGAAATAGCTGGCCGCAAAGCCAAGACCGCAGCACGGCGGCTCGTCCCGCTGCCAGAGAATCTCAAGGCATGGCTTGCCCCCTGGCGCGAATCGACCGGCAAGATCGTAACGCTGACGGCGGTGGCCGGAGCGATGAGCGACTTGGCCGTGAAAGCCAAGATTCCCGGTGGATGGCGTCAGAATGCCCTCAGACACTCGTTCATCAGCTATCGCGTGGCACTGACAGGCGACGTAGCCCGGACGGCCTTGGAGGCTGGCAACTCACCGAAGATGATCTTCCGCCACTACCGCGAAGTTGTGACGGAGGAGGACGCCAAAGCGTGGTTTTCCATCATGCCGCCCGACGGATGGCTGCCCAAGGAGCTTCCTTGGTCGATCCGAGAGCGACTCCGGAGGCTCTGCATGCAGCTTGAAAACCAAAGAGTCGTTGACACCGCCAAAATTGCGTAACCATGAAAGCTACAATCATAACAAGCCCCGTCCGGACGATGAACACCTGCGATCAGATTCAGGAAGCAGGTCCCATCCAGCCCGTCCTCATCAAAAAGAAAGAACTCGCCAAGCGTCTTTCGGTCAGCCCTCGGACCGTCGATGGCTGGGTGGCCAAACGGATGATTCCCTACATCCAGATCACCTCACGGTTCTACCTCTTTGAGTTCGACGCAGTGCTGGCTGCGCTGAAGAAGCTCTACCAAGTGGAACCGAAGATTCGCGACTAACACCTGCAGTCAGAGGAGTCGGCACCGGAGGTTCTGAAATCGATTTGAGAACTCCCCGGTGCCGCATTTTCTGCGCGCGCTCAATATTTTTGGCGCATGCCCCCCGGACACTCTGGGCCGGCCATAGCAATTTTCTTTGCGCAACGACAATCGCTGGTTTTGCACAACACTCACTTGTCATGTCGCCATGACAATTTCCTTACGTAAGGAAAAGCACGTTGTTCACCCGCGCCGCAAACTCAGGCAGGCCAACGGTTGGGCGGCCCCGGATTCAGAAGTCATGGCACAAATTGCTCCTACATCGGGTGAGATTGGGGGAAAATGGATGGAAACTGAGGTGTTTTTTCGGGTGCCATGCTGCCACCCAGTAGCCAACCCTCGAACAAAATCCTTTGCCTGATCTCGTCCATCGACGAGTTCAAGGGCGAGTGGCGGGCAGTGGAGACCATCAAGTCGGAACGGCTTCAGTCTTTCCGTCGGGTAAGACTGTTGATGGGCATGGCACCCGACGGCGCGATTTTCATGTCGTCATGAAAATCTCAGACCCAGTAACCGGAAATTCTTACGCAAATCTACTTACGTAAGGAGAATCTGAGGTGCCCACCAGCCATCTGCTGTGAAGCGCGATGTGCTGTCGTATGCAGAAAAAGACGGATTTCGTCCATTTTTCGATTTTTCAGCACATGCCCGGAAAGGCTGAAGGTGGGTTTCAAGCCAACAGGAACCACAGCAAATCTCCTGCCGACAGGAGAAATGGCAGCACGAGGCCCCAGATCGCTCGCCATTGAACACCTATTCTCGTTCACGGAACGAGAATTCCGCTCGGGCTATGCGGCAATTGTTCTTCCGGCAGAACAATTTCCACGCATTACGCCCTGCTCCACGACTGCCGCCCTTGAGGCCTTCACCATTTCGTCGGGCCACCCGCTTGTCCGAAAAAATCTCCTAGGCTGGCGGAGCTATGAAGCAAAACCATACCAACTATTATGAAAACGGCCGCCGCATCGCTGTGGACCACAAGACACCAATCGATGTGCTGGAGCCGGAATCGGAACCAGCCCATGACATCGGAAGCGATCTGCTCACTGTGATCGAGTCCATCGCCGCCACTTACCTACGGGGCGACCCGGAGGTCACTCGCATCGCATGGCGGTTCCTGCTCAATAAGGAACCTAAATCCATCCGCTACTGCGCCAGTCGTATCGGCTGTTCCGCTGCCGCCATCAGCAAGCGGGTAGGTATCTTGTCGGAGCAATTTGGGCTGCCACTCAGCAATGAGAAAATCCGCCAGCTTCGACGGGATGTAGCGAAGCGTTCGTGGAATAAAAGAAAGCGGCGGGAACAAGCGCCCGATGTCTTTCCAGAAAAACATTCCCGCACCGGCGAGGCGGTGAATGTCTGACGGCAGGACAAGTGCCACACGGCGCTGACCGTGCGCGACCACACACAAATCGACCGCAGGCAAATCTCATGTCGCAATGAGATTTGCTCTGCGGCGATCAGAGTTGGTTGACACGGAGATAGGTGCATGTCCTCGCAATCCACAACCATGTCTTGTCGTGAGCGGCTGCTCACGGACCTCGAAGCCTGCGAATACCTCCGCATCCGCAACCGGCAACTTTATGCCTGGCGCATGCAAGGGTTGATCCCGTTCATCCGCATCGGCCGCGCCATCCGCTATCGCCAGCGCGACCTCGATGCCGCTTTGGATGATCTAACGGTGTCCGCGAATCAACCACTTGGATCATTCGAAGCAAAAGAAACCGAGGCGTAATTCCAGAAAATTACCTACAGCCACTTTTGAAAATGAATGCCCATACCACATTCCCAAAACTTTTCTGCCTCGAAAACCTGTCCGGCCAGCGGGTCACGCTGGGCGAACCATGGTCTCCACTCCTCAACGGTGCCCGTGCGGTGCCCTCCGGTCTCGACAAGGAGGGGTATCGCCAATGGTGCGCGTCACCGTCCACGCACAGTTTGTTCTTCTCCGGATACGAGGGCGCGAACTCGGCGCTCCGGCTCGGCGACCAGAACCCGCCGCAATTCATGCACGCGCTGGTGGTGGACTACGACGCCAAGGTGGCCCCCGGTGAGATCGACGCATTCCTCAAGAGGGCGAATCCAGAATACCCGCCGAACATGGTGGCGGCATCCTTCTCGGGCAACGCACGCGCCGTCTGGTTGTTCTCCTCCCCGCTGCCGGTGTTCGACCGGAAGTCGCAGAAGGCGATCATCAACCGGTTCAAGAAGGAACTGAAGCTCAAGAAGCTGTTGCCTGGGTTGGATGAAGAGGCGCTGGAACGTCCGTCACAGTATTACCACTGCGGCGACGGTTGGCGCGTCGTCCACAATTCTCTCATGCCTGTGGATCTGCTCCAGGCATGGGCCATCCAGGCATCGAAGGCGACGGACTGGCGCACCCTCGGTGAGGTGATACCAATCGAGCGGGTTGCCGACGAGGTGGAGCGGAAGTTCCCCGGCCGCTGGCCCGGACCATTCGAGGAAGGTGCCCGCGGGCCACGCTTTTGGGACGAAAGCGCCGACAGCCCAGGTGCGGCCATCGTCCGGCCAACTGGCATGCAATGTTTCACCGGCCCGAAACCGTTCGTCACCTGGACCGAAATCTTCGGCAGGAAGTTCACTGACGAGTTCCGTGCCTCCACCATCGGTGCTGCGATCAATGGCACATGGTTCGATGGTCGCGATTACTGGCTCCAGGTCGGAGGCGTTTGGCGGCCTTTCAAGAAGCCCGACATCTCGCTGCACCTGCGGGTCGCCCACGCCATCTCCGACGAGCGACCGGGCGGAGCCACGGCATCTCCCCTCGACATCGCGCTCGAACAGATTCACCAAAACCGGTGCCTCGACGGTGCCGCGCCGTTCGTTTTCCGCCGTGATCACCTCATCCAGTTCGGCGGCAAGCAGTATCTTAACATCAGCCGATCGCGCATCATCGAGCCGATGGCCGGTCATGGAGAATGGGGTGACGGCTTCCCATGGATTGCCGATTTCCTCGCCGGGTTGTTCGACCCGGACGAGCAGCTCGACTTCTTCCTGTCGTGGTTGGCATACGCTTACCGCCACGCATTGGCGGGCAGGCCAAAGAACGGCCAGGCGATCTTCCTTGCAGGTGGTGTTAACCAAGGCAAAACGTTAGCATCAAATGTCCTCATCGGCGGACTGTTCGGCGGCCACATGGACGCGTCGGACTTCCTGCTGGGTGAGTCGCATTTCAACAAGGAACTCTTCGAGGTGGGCGTGTGGTCGGTGGACGACACGGTGCCGTCGTCGGACCCGAAGAAGCAGCAACTCTACTCGTCGATGCTCAAGAAGATCCCGGCGAACTATGCGTTCCAATACCATCCGAAGTTCCGCGATCAGATCATGCTGCCGTGGGCCGGCCGCGTGGTGATCACCTGCAATGCCGACCCGGAATCGATCCGCATCCTACCGGATGTCGAGATGAGTATTCTCGACAAGATTTGCCTGTTTCGCATCCGCACCGCAAAACGTAACTTCACTGATGCCGCCGACCGCATCCGGGCCGAGTTGCCTGCCTTCGCTCGTTGGCTGCGCGATTACGAAATCCCGCTGCGTTGCCAGGGAGACGTGCGTTTCGGCGTCCGCTGCTACCACCACGCCACGCTGATCGAGACGGCCCGCCAGTCGGGCAACACGGCGGGCTTCATCGAGCTTCTGGAGCGGTTCCTGCGCTCATGGTTCTCCAACCCAAGCCAACTCGATTGGAGTGGTTCAGCAACCGACCTGCTCGCCGAGATGATGGCTGACGAATCCACCAAACACGTCGCGGCGAAATACACGCCAGACGCCATCGGACGTCGCCTCGGGCAACTCAAGAGCCAAGGATACCCGATTGATTACGCCCGCCAGAACGGCGGCAACCGAACGAGGTCATGGACAATCCGGCGTGATCGTAACCTCGCACCCCAAGCAAACGACAACAATGAGCCATTCTGATCCGCACGCTCGGCATGCCACGGTGTCCAACTCCCATAGTGGCCAGAGCACGTGTCCATTTCGCAATCCATTGAATTTACGTGGATTATCCAATCGTCGGACACATGGTCACTTTACGCGACGAAAACCATTCTTTGCGTGCGTGCGTGCGCATGCGCATGCGCGCACACGCATACATATATACTTATACATAGTGTCCAAAGTGTCCATGTGTCCGAAACCCATATTTTACAAGGGCTCCAGCGTCGGACACGTTGCGGACACTACAACCCAAGTGTCCAACAGCGGAAAGGAGGTCGCCTTTCCATGAAGGACGAATACTCCAAACGGCAATCCGCCAAGGATGCCGAGTACGAACGCGAATACCAGGCGTGGGTTGATTCCATGTCCCTCGATGAACGTCGAGAGGCAGAAAAACTCGGTCTGCTTAAACCATGTGTGCAACGCCACGGCAACGGCGCACCCGATCACGACATGGCTGATTCGCCACTGGCCAGTCATGAACCCGACATCGCGGCCTTGGTGGATCATGAGGACGACCACAAGGATCCGCAGACCCGTGAAGTCGCAGACGTGCTCCGCCACTTCGTTGCCGACCTGCTTTCCGAAGGCAACACGAGGCTGACTGTGGAGTGCCTGGCAGTCGCTATCGGCCTCAGTGCTTACGAGGGCGAAACGATGACCGAGATAGCCAAGCGCCACGGCATCACCCGGGCGGCCGTGGCGAAGAGGTGCGTTGAGATCACGGAACGGCTGAATCTTGCGCCTTCAAGGGCCATGCGAAACACCCGAGCACGCAGGATTTACCAGAGGGCTCAACTTAAACGAAACCGCCCATCCTTACCATGACCACGCTCGCCATCAACGACCCGAAATTCTCGATCACTCCCACCGGCATCCAGTTCCGCCAGAACCTCAGCTTCGACGAGTGGGACAACCTTGGACAGAAACTCGCCCCCATCGGAAGGTCCATCGGGTTCATCATCGGCGACTGGATCAATTACGGCGACAAACGCTATGGCGAGAAATATGAAGAGGCACTTGCGAATACTGGCCTGGCCTATCAGACGTTGATGAATCTCGCGCACGTCGCCCGGAAAGTTGAAATCTACTTACGTAAGGAGAATCTTGACTGGTCCCAGCACGCTACGGTCGCAAAGCTCAAGACCGAAGAGGAAAAGCGCTACTGGCTCGATATGGCCGATAAGCACGGCCTGAGCGTCCGTCGCCTGCGCAAGTCGATCAATATTGGTCGCCTCGCGACTGAGGAGGAAGTCCAGGGGGATTCCGCCGACCGCGGCTATGTGTCCTACTTCGCTCTCCTCAACCGCATCCGCCGCTGGTGGGTGCGTGAAACCCAGAAGGCCCCCGTCGATGAATGGGACGAGGATCGCCGCCAAGGACTCAAGAAAGACTTCAAGCTGATCCTCGACATCTACCAAGCTCTCTAACAAAAAAACGGTTGTGACGGATTCTGGCCACTCCGTTCCGACGGATCTCATGACTCCTCGTTGAAGGGGCGCGGTTCATGGTCTAACTCACGGAGTAATCGTCCATCGACTTCACTCCTGACCTGATCGCCGCGAGGGGACAGGTGGGCACTCAGCGCGAAGGATTTGAATCCTGAAAAAAGGAATCTATTACGGACCCGCTTCATGGCCGGGATGTCGCGACCCTCGTCCAATTCCCGTGAAATGTTCCATTTGTCATTTCCCACATAACGAAGATCGGGCGACCTTACTCACAGTAACTTATGACAGGTAAACCGGAGTTGGTTGATGGCGGATTCCAGAGCGTTGCGGCAGTCCGAGACGTTGAATGTACGCTGCACAGACGGCGGAAAAGTGGGAAGTTGGGTGCTCAACTTCCCATCAGCTTCTCATCGCTGCTCAGTATTCCTCGGGCAGGAGGACGCAAGTGCTCGACCTATCAGATTCCGTAATGATGTAGATGCGCCGGCCACCACCAACCCGGTAGCAGCTCAGGATGCGGAAACCCTGTTCGAGCGCCTCCTCGTTCGCCTGCCTGTCGCATTCGTCGAGGTCACCCCAATCGCCACAATGGTGGCGATGCATGTAGAATGTCAGGTCGATTCCGAGTGCCATCGCTCCGGGAGTCGCCACGGTTTTCCCCAGTGGGAAGCGTGGTTCCATGATTCGGTAGGCCATGGCGGTTCAGTCGTTGGAGGTTCCCCATTCCGGGTGGCGCTTGCCGGTGGCAATAAGGCCGGATGCAAGCATGTCCTCGACCAGCGCTTTCGGCGGCCAAGGGCGGTGCGGTTTGCCAGTCTGCATCTTGGAGGCACGGGCAGTGGCTCGGCAGTAGGATGGCAGATCATCCTCCGGATTGAAGCTATCGGCCCGGAGTTGGGTCATCAGGTCGGTGGCATCGGCGGCTGAGAATGTCGCGCCGTCGATCGTGTGGTATTCGGTGTTCATGGTGGTCATTGTCATAGGTGGAAATCATGCGGCCAGTTTTTTGGCGCGGGCGGTGTAGAATTTGGTGAGACCGCGGGCGTCGATGGCTTGGAAGAACCACTTCATGCGGCCCATTCCGATGCCGGTGTCTTCCGGGCGGTTGCGGACGGCGGCGGCAGATTCAGCAGCGTCAAACATGCGGGCCATCAACCGCACCCAGTTGGTGATCTTCTCGGGGCATGTCGTTCCGGAGTGGTGGCGGAAGTAGGACTGAATGTTCAGCTTGCGGTAGCGGCATGAGTAGAGAGTCCTCATCTCGTCCATGTTCTTGCAGGCGTCGATCCTGTTGAACAACCGGTGACATTGGCCCCGATGATCCTCACTATCAGAAACACCGCTTTCGAGGTTCGTGCGGCAGTAGGTGTTGTTATTGCCCCGGCGTGACTGCGGCTGGAACGTGTCCAGAACGTCCTCGAATTTCAGCCCGCTTTCGAGGTTCGTGCGGCAGTAGGTGTTGTTATTGCCCCGGCGTGACTGCGGCTGGAACGTGTCCAGAACGTCCTCGAATTTCAGCCAGAGTTTGAAGAGGTTTTTCACCGCTTTGAGATTCATCGAGCGGGCGTCGAAATGGACGTGGAGTCCGCACCGCCGGTCCACTTGGGCACCGGCGGCTTCCAGCGCGGCGGCGGCGATCCTGACTTCCTCGATACCGGCCTCACCTTCGAGGACCGGTGAGACGAGTTCCAAACCGCAGGAACCGTCAGTGACGATCTTCCAATAGGGCGTGGTGTCGTGGGTGTAGTAGGAGGATTCGACCCGGATGCCTGCGGCTCTCAGGCTCATCAGGACTCGCTCGGTGGTGACGGTGGAGAGGAATTCGATTTCGACTCCGAAGCGGCGGGACATCAGTGGTGTTGTCATGGTTAATATCTGCCATGGTGCCACCTCACGTCCATGGCTAAGTGAAGTTAGAAGAAAAAAGACATAATTTCTCCGTATCGATTCACTCATGAAGTGTGCCAATCAAAACAGATTAGGAGCGTGCGGAATGACGCCTGATTGGCACGCGTTGTGACTTTCATGCACCGTGCCAAATCGTTATCTAACGGACTAATAAATTGCCGGAAGAAAGACGAAAAAAGACATGGACTCAAGTTGTCAGACTGGCAGATGAAGGACGATGAAGGGGACTGCCAACTCCGGAAATGACACTGCATACGTCACCGGAATGTTAGTCCTGATCCGCCCCGAGTGGGATGGAGACAAAGCTCTCCATGTGATCGCCGAATGGAACGGCGACCGCGGATTCATCCGGCCTGTCGAATGGCCGCACGGCGGAATCATCCCGACCGAACTCGTTACCGCTGAAATGATCCAACCCGCAAACCAACCCCAATCCTGACATGAGCAAAATCGACTTCACCAACTGGACCGACGTCCAACTCAACATGACCCCGGACTTCATGTTCGGCGAACAACTGCCACTCGCAAAAGCCGAGATCCAACGCCGCAAAGACGAAGGCATTTGGCTCACGGACGGCAGCACTGAGCGGATCTCGCAAATGATCCGCGACAACACGCCCGCCAGTCGCCGCAAGTTCGCCCGCCGCGAACGTCGCTACCCCCCAACACCTGAGATCCCATGAAATCCGAATCCGACATCCTCGAAAAAATCCGCAAGCTCCTGCGATTGGCCGACCGATCCCGCGGTTCCACCGAGAACGAAGCGAAGGTAGCTCTCGCCAAGGCTCAGGAATTGATGACCCGCCACAACATCGACTCAGCACTGCTCCGCATGGAACGCGGCGAATCCGGCGGCGCGGGCTTCACCGTCAACAAGGGCAAGGTCGATCTGCCCAAGACCCTCAATCCTGCCGACCTGATGATCCTCTCGATCCTGCAGGCGCACTTCAACGTGAAGACGATCCTGATGCCCAACGGTCGTGGAACACCGGTGGACATCATCGGGGCACCCGCCGACATCGACTTCGCCATCTACGCCTTCAACTACCTGCGGCAGACCTTCTTCCGCTGTTGGAACGAGTTCAAAAGGACCCACGCCAACCCGGACAAGGCATCCTACTACCGGGGGCTGCGCGACGGATTGAACGCCGAACTCAAGGCGGCGAAGCAACGGGCCGAGGAATCCTACGCCGCCGACCAGCGCCAGGCATACGGGCTGGTCGTCGTGGATCAAGAGGCGGCGATCACCCGCTATGTCGAACAGGAATACGGCAAGCTCCGCACCCGGTCGCAACGCCGCCGCCACATCCATTCCGGCAGTTATGTCGCCGGGGAAACCAAGGGGCGCACCATTCAAATCAACCGTCCTCTCCCGTCATGAAAACCCGACAACAGAAAGACGAAAAAAGACATGGACGTGCCCGATCAGACCGGCAGATGAGGGACGCTATGACAAAAGCATCACTCCCTAACACCTACCTGAGCAAGGCGATGCAGCGAAGCATTCGCGGACTTGAGAAAAACGGCTTCACCGCCCGGCGCATCCTGCCGGTCGATTTGAAGGCCGGTATCCATGCCCGCGAGTTCCGCGCCGACTTCGCCAAGCAAACCCAAACCGGACTGCTGGTGTTCAGCGTCCGGATCGACACCGACGGCAACGTCATCAGCACCAAACCATAATCAAGTACCACGATGAACAAGCATAACGAACCTGAATGGGCAGATGAAAAATACATTACACGGATGTTCGGCATAACCCACATGCCGCTCTACACCCTGAGAAAAGCAGGAAAAGTCCGCTCCGTTTCTCTACGACTTGAAGGCCGAAACTACGGCAAGCGCCTCTATTACATCGGGAGTATTCGCGAGTTTCTCGCAGCACAAGAAGCCAGAGAGACTATGTGCGAAGCAAAACAGAACTCATCGCGCCAACTTCATCAAAAATAACCAAACACCACCATGAACAAACTCTATTGGATCGTCTGCGACGACAAGGAAACCAACGTATTCGAAGGCCGCTACCAAGGCCGCACCCGCGGTGAGGCATTGAAGTTCCTCAAGCAAAGCATCGGTCGCAAGACCCTCAACGGACTGGTCTTCACCATCACCGAAATCCCTGTACCGCTGATCCGCGAGATCGTCGCGGAAATCCTCGCAAGTGAAGACGTCAGCAATGTCGTGCCGCTCACCCCTTCCCAGCCCGAGGCCAGCCCGGGACGCTACGATGCGTTCGCCGATGCGACTGAGCCCGAACCAACGCCAGCGGAGGCCACGCAAATCACAAACGAGACATCCAAGCCAGCGAAGAAGGTCGGTAATCCCGGCCACGGTGACGACCACTGGTCGAAGGTCCGAACCCACTGGCTTGAATGCCGCAGCGTGAAGCAGACCGCGGAGCACTTCGGCCTTTCGCCCAACTCGATCAAAACCCGCATCCGCAGGGAGGGCTGGAACAAATGAGCGCACCCGATTGGACACCGATCGTAGGTGCTGGCGCGAGCGTTTGCCACTACTCCGACCGAACCGCCTGCACAGTGATCCGCATCAGCCCCAGCGGTAAGACACTCTGGATGCAGGAGGACACCGCCGTTCTCGACGACTGGAAACCCGAGTTCGTCGCCGGTGGATTCTCCGCCCATTGCGTGAACAACACCGAGCAGACCTACCAATACTCGCCCAATGCGGACGGGGCGACTCATCGCGCCAGGCGCCGCAAGGACGGTTGGTTCCGCACCACCAACGGCGAGCCGGTCATTCCCGGCCGCCGCCAATTCCACGACTACAACTTCTGATGAAGGTCGCAGTCGAAAAATACCGCAAACCCGATGGCTACGCCACGCACTACTGGTCGGTGATCGTTGATGGAGAACTGCTCGCCGTCACTCTCTACCGCAAGGGTGCGGTGGCCGTCGCCAGGGCCATCACCAATTCCAACCAAGATCCCCATGTCACAACTCTTCAAGATTCTGCCGAACCCTACACAGCGCCTCGCAAGCTCTCCGCTGGCGTGGCGACCTACCGGACCCGATGACCTATGTGGCCCAGCCGCCACTGTCGCCCGCCGACTCGTCGCTAAGGCACGCAAGCTCCACGATGATCCCGCCGTCCCGGTGAAGATCCTGCTCTACGGCCCGCCGGGTGTCGGCAAAACCAGCATCGCCGACATGGTGGCCGACGCACTGTCCGGCACGCGCTTCGCCATCGAGGAATTCAACGGCAAGCTCGTCACCGTCGAAACCGTGAAGCAGTGGATGGGCACGCTGGGTGTTTGTTCGCTGTTCGGAGTCTATTCCGTGAAGATCATCAACGAAATGGACCGCTGCACGCGGGATGCACAAGACCTGCTCCTGAGCTATCTCGACCGTCTGCCACCGGGCCGCGCCGTGGTCGGCACCAGCAACCTGCAACTCGACCTGCTCACCGAGCGGTTCCAGACCCGCTTCCAGTCGATCAAGCTCGCGGCACCCTCCACCGAGGAAATCGCCACGATGCTCCGCCGTCACTGGCCGGTCGATGAACAGACGTCATTGCGAATCGCGGTGGGCAGCGGCGGATGCGTCCGGGCCGCGCTCGCCGATCTGGAATCCTGGCTGGACGCGGAGGGGCTGTCATGAAGCAACAAAAATCCCATTCACCTCAGCGACCGATTATTCTACTTGATCTCAACTACACCCTCGTCGCCAACAGCCCTGCACATGGAAGCGCTCCAAAGCGCATGGAAAAACGCCTTGCCGATGAGCAATACCGCCAGTGGCTCGTGGAACTCGTGCAGCCCTACAGCGTCATCTTGATGACCGCCCGCCCGGAAACCTGGATCATTAAAACTCTCGCCCGTATCGAAGCTCAAACCGGCTGGCGACCACAACATGCGTGCTTCGCGCCGATAGGCTGGTGGAATCCTCCGGCGATCAAGCAACACTTCCTCCTCAAGAGAGTATTCCCATTGCACGGTGAGCGCGCTCGCTACATCGCCATGGAGAGCAATCCGAGGACTCGGATAATGTATGCCCGCCACGAAATCCCATGCCTTTGGGTAACCGGCGAGGGGACTTGCCTCACCAACGGCACGCGGATCGTGAAACGGCTGCCGACATAGCCCGACTGAGATGTGGTGGTGTATCTCGCCTTCCAAGCAGAGCACCCAGGTCGGTTGTCGAAAAAGCAACTCCGTGCGATGTCATTTCTTCACGCTCGGCGGCGTCATCGGCAGGCGCGTCCCGGTGGTGCAGCTGCCGCTTCCCGTGCTGGCTCCCGTGATGCGGCCGGATGCGTCGCGGCGAGTGCTTGATCCATTACCATGCGAGTTCTCGCTTCCAGTCAGGCGGCCGGAGGCATCCCGAAATTGTGTGCGGCTGCCAGAACCTGTTGACTGATTGGTTGTGGCGCTGCCAGCCAGTCGCCCGCTGGCATCCCGATAGGTGGTGCTCGTCGTGCCGGAGTTGGTCCCATGGGTCGAGGCCGTGCCACTGATCCCGCCGCTGGCGTCACGGAATGTCGTGCGCCCAATGCCTCCCGCCGTGGTCTGCGTGGTGGCCGTGCCGGTGATCCGCCCGGAAGCATCACGAACGACCGCCCGTTCCGTCCCGCCCGCCTGCTTCTGGCGCTCGATGGTCTGGACGACCCGCCCGGATGCATCGCGAACCACCTCGCGGCAGGTCTGTGCCGGGGTAATCGGAGACAGCATACAAGACAGCAGCAGGGCAGGGAGGAGGATCGTCTTCACATGGAAATAGACCTCTGGAGACGGGTATTCATTCGATCCTTTGCCGTTAGCCAGACTTGCTCATTTGCCTGCCCCCCCCTGCTATCCCTTCCCTGTTGAAACCATGATCGACTGGATTCTCCATCGCCCGCCGCACTTGAGCAACCAAGCCGAGATCCGGATGGCGGAGTTTCTCCGGGGGCCGGCGGATTCGCCTTGCCCATTCTTTCGCAAAATGAAGGTGCGAGTTCCAAATCAACGCGCGACTTCAATATTCACCAGCAGGTTTAATTTCTACTTGCAGGTTTAATACGAAACCTGCAAGCTCATCCACGTCATGAAAGCCCGTTCCAATCGCCAGGCTCAAACCCACGCCGATGCGGATGTGGACGCCCGCATTGGAAATGCCGTGATCGAGGTGAAGTTCGGCGTGGATGCGATCCGCACCCTTCGCACAAGCCTCATGCAGGTCGCCTACGCTGCCGGAGAAGATCCGACCGCCCGCGGCTTCATCGTTTTAGTCGATTCGCCCATTTCTGAGGAGCGTCTTCGACACGAATGGGAGAAAGCCGCCACCGTCCTGCGCGGTGATGTGCTACTCAGGCTCACCATTTGCCTGCAGACCCCGGATCGCTTTCTGGGTATTCCCCATGACCCGGATGCAAAAACCCAGAGGGTTCTCTCCGAGGTGGTCGAAACCGAGCGGGGCCGGATGCACACCACCCGGACTGATTATTCGTTCATCATCCAGAAGCTCCTGCTCCACCGTTGGCTGACGAACCCCGAGCCGGTCACATCCGAATGGCTGGGACGCACGGCTGGTTGCTCGTATCCCGCCGTAGCTCGTGCGTTGAACTCCCTTGGCAGCCTCGTGGAACGGACATCCGACAGACGTGTCACCTTGCGCTGGTTTCCGGAGGATGTCTTTGCCCGGATTGCCGCCACGGCGGATCGCGCCCGTTCCACCATTCGCTTCGCTGATCAATCCGGCCAGCCGCGCTCCGTGGAGTCCCATCTGCGTCGGCTGGAAAAACTCAGTCCTCCGGGTCTGGCGGTTGGTGGTGCGCTTGGAGCAAATCACTACGATCCCGGACTTGATCTCGTCGGCACGCCCCGGCTTGACCTCTCCCTGCACTGCCCCGGCAAAAAGCCCGATCTGGACTTCATCCAGCGTCTCGATCCCGCGTTGAAGCGCGTCGATGATCCACTCGCTCCGGCCAATGTCGTCCTTCATGCGGTAAGACATGCCGATCCGCTCTTCACGCCGCGCGACGGTGGTCTGGCCTGGGCTGATCCTGTGGAATGCCTCTTCGACCTGCACGAGGCACGGCTCGATCAGCAGGCCAACCAATTTCTCAAAACCCTCCAGCGCCAGCGCCCTGCCTCATGAAAGCCGATCCCAAAGAACTCTCGCCGCGAAAAGTGCTCGCCGAGGTCGCTGCCGCCATCCCGGCGGACGTGCATTCCAATATCATTATAATCGGTAGCCTCGCGACCGCATACTGGCTGTTTCATGGCGATGACGACTTCGGGGTTCGCACCAAGGACATCGACTGCGTCCTTTCCCCGCACTTGTCCGCCGTCGAAAAAGGCAGAGCCGTCGCCGAACAACTACTCGCCGCAGGATGGAAGCCCAAAACCGAGGGCGAATTTGGCAAACCCGGCACCAGCGACACCTCACCCGACAAACTGCCCGCCGTGCGCCTCTACCCGCCTCATGGAGGCGAATGGTTCATCGAATTGCTCACCGAGCCGGCTTCTGAAAACCAAACCACCCGCATCTGGACACCCCTGCCATTGACTTCCGGCGATTACTACGCGCTGCCCAGCTTCCGCTTCACCGGCATCGCGACGTTTCAGGCCACAGCCAGCGAATCCGGAATCCGCTGCGCGCTCCCGCTCATGATGGCTCTCGCCAACTTGCTGGAACATCCCAGCATCGAGCCCGACCTCATCGAAGGCACCCGGGACAAGCGCAGCAACAAGGACCTCGGCCGCGCCCTTGCCATCGCCCGCCTCAGCCCGGAAGCGAACGTCGACACATGGGCAACGCGCTGGCTCGCGGCATTGAAGGACCGTTTCCCCCATCAGTGGATGGAACTGGCGCTTCATGCAGGTGACGGCATCCGCGCCCTTCTCGCCAGTCCGCAGGATCTGCAACAGGCAGCGGAGATCGCCAACCGCGGCCTGCTTGCGAGCAAGCCCGTGAATGAGCAAACCCTCCGCGCGACGGCGGAGCAGATGCTCGCCTTCGTCATCACTGATCTGGAAACCCTCGCCAAATCATGACCGCTTCCCCTCAAGCTTTGGGATCACCGAAGTCCAACCCCGCGTGGTCCAAGCTATCGCTTTTCGACCGCAAGGGCTGGAAGCGTAGCCGCAGATGACGATTCCTCAGCCGCTTTTCATTGCTCAGCCAACCCCAATTTTCTCTCATAAACACATGATCCAGTTTGAGTCACCATTCCTCGCCGTTCCGGTGAGCGAATGGCTTTGCTCAAACGATCTGGCTTTTGCGATCTTCGATGGATTTCCCGTGTCGCCGGGACATGTACTCATCCCCCCCCGCCGCATCGTGGAAACGTGGTTCGATGCTTCGGACGAGGAGCAGGCTGCGCTGATGGCATTGGTAAAAGAATCCAAGCGCTTGCTCGACCTCCAGCTTTCCCCGAAGCCCGATGGCTACAACGTCGGCTTCAACTCCGGTGCCGCTTCCGGCCAAACCGTGCCGCATGTTCACATCCATGTGATCCCGCGTTATCACGGCGACATGCCCGACCCACGCGGCGGCGTCCGACATGTCATCCCGGACAAGGGAAACTACCTCACGGGCAAGAGCACGAAATCCGGTAATCCCCCGGCACTCACCCTCACCACCGGCAAGCCGCACTCGCCGTTGTGGAAAAGTATTGGCCAGCGCGTTTCCTCAGCCGTTGAGGTGGATCTTCTCGCTTCGTTCATCCAGCCCTCCGGCCTCGACCTCATCCAACAATCTATCTTCGCCGCACTCCGGGCCGAGGCACGCATCCGGATTCTTGTCGGCGATTATCTTTACATCACTTCGGCTGAGGCGTTGCGGCGTTTGGTGGGGTGGATGTCGCTGGCCGATGACATCGGGGGAAACAGCTCGCTTGAAGTCCGCTTGGCCGAAATCTCGAAACTCCCGTCCAAGCCGGATTCCTTCCACCCCAAGGCATGGCGCATCGTCGATTCCTCCGGTGGGCTGCTTGTTGTCGGTAGCAGCAATCTCTCCAAAGCAGCGCTGGAAACCGGCGTCGAGTGGAACCTGATAGGCCAGACCACCGGCTCCGAGCCTATCGATTTAGCGCTAGCCACTGCCTTCACCGATCTCTGGCAGCAAGCCACTCCGCTCGACGACTCGGTCGTTTCCCGTTACGCCGAGCATGCCAAAGAGGCGCACCGCAAATTCATCCCGCCGGAGTCCATCGAATTGCCCGCGATCCTCTACCTGCCGCGTCCCTGGCAGAGCGGAGCCTTGGAATCGCTCGATCAAATCCGGGCGAATGCCTACAGGCGGGCTCTCGTTGCTGTTGCCACCGGCCTCGGAAAAACCTGGCTCGCTGCCTTCGATGTTCTGGCCGTAGGTAAATCACTCAACCGCCCGCCCCGCGTCCCGAGGGGCTAACAGCTCTGGATAGTCAGCACTTCGACTACGCCGTCATCGACGAAGTCCATCACGCCCAGGCCCCCAGCTACCGGCGCGTCATGGCCCGGCTGAATGCCACCTTCACCCTCGGTCTCACCGCCACACCTGAGCGCACCGACGGCGTGGACGTGGCATCGCTCTTCGATGACGTGCTGGCATGGCAGGCCACCGTCGGCGACGGGATCGCAGAAGGCTCGCTGGTTCCCTTCCACTATCTGGGGCTCAAGGACGATGTGGACTTCGAGCAAATCCCGTGGCGCAACGGCCGCTTCGATTCCACCGTGCTTGAGGAAAAACTCGAAAACAGCGAGCGGATGGAACGCCTGTGGACGGCATGGCAGGTCGATCCCGATGCCCGCACGCTCGTCTTCTGCTGCTCCCGCCGCCACGCGCTTTACACCCGCGACTGGCTCCGACGCCGCAAAGTCCGCGCCGCCGCCGTGTTCTCCGGCTCCGGTGGCGATCCGCGCAGCGACAGTCTAACCGATTTCATCGACGGCAAACTCCAGACCCTCTGCGTGGTCGATCTCTTCAACGAAGGCCTCGACGTCCCGGATGTGGACCGCGTAGTCATGCTGCGCCCCACCGAATCCAAAGTCATCTTCCTCCAACAACTCGGCCGGGGCCTCCGCGCCGCGGAAAATAAGCTGCGGCTGAAAGTCATCGACTTCGTCGGGAATCACCGCGTCTTTGCCAGCCGCCTCACCCACCTGCTTTCGCTCGGCAACAAATCCGCGACTTGGACGGACCTGAAAAATTTCCTCAAAGGCGGAACTCCGGATCTACCCGAAGGCTGCCTGCTCGACCTCGAATTCGAGGCCAAGGAACTGATGTTGCGCCTCGTGCCTAACACCGGCTCCGCCGTCGTCGAAGCCTACCGCAGCATGCGCGACGAACTCGGCCGCCGACCCTCGCCCAGCGAGCTGTTCCACCACGGCTACTTGCCCCGCACCCTCGCAGCCCGCTTCGGCTCATGGTTCGGCTTCGTTTCCGAACAGGACGATCTAACTGCCGACGAGCGGCTGATCTTCGAGTCCTTCCAATCATGGCTCGCGATGCTGGAAGGCACCAGCCTCAACAAATCCTACAAAATGGTCGTCCTGCGCGTGCTACTGGATCGCGATGCGCTGTGGGGCGGCATGGAAATCGAAAAACTCGCCGCCGCCTGCCGTGAGTTCCTCCTTTCCCACCCGACGCTCCGCCACGACCTGCCGCCCACCCAGCAATTTCCCGATCCCGCCAAGGCACCGATCCAAGCATGGGCCGCATGGTGGCTGGAATGGCCGCTGTCCCGCTGGATGGACGAGCAGGCCGGACGGCATTGGTTCAAGCGCGAGGGCGACCATTTCATCGCCGCCTTCCCGTGCCCGGAAAATCTCCGGCCCGGCTTCGAAGCCATGACCGCCGAGCTGGTGGACTACCGTCTTGCCCATTATGCGAAAACCCGCATCGAGAAACCCGCCGAACTCACCGCAGGCCGCTTCGTCGCCAAGGTCAGCCATTCCGGCGGCAAACCCATCCTGCGGCTCCCCACCGTCGAGGAACTGCCCGGCCGCCCCATCGGCCCGACGACCGCCACTCTTCCCGATGGCAGCCAGTGGGTGTTCAAGTTCGTCAAGATCGCCTGCAACGTCGCTTTTCCGCTCGGCAGCGAGGAAAACCAGATTCTCCCACTCCTCCGTGGCTGGTTTGGTGAGAACGCCGGCACTCCCGGCACCAACTACCAGGTTGCCTTCACCAAATCCGAAACAGGTTGGTCCGTCGAACCCGTCGCCGTCGCCACCCCCTTGCGAGTTGTGGACGCCAGCCCTGATACCGAGGAGCGCAAAAACCGCAACCTCCCGGGCTTTGTCGAGGCACCCGCCGCCAAGGATAAATTCACCCGCCTCGTTCCCGTGTTCAGCCTCGAAGCCGCCGCTGGCCTGTGGGGACCGGAAACCGCACCCGAGGAAATCGGCTGGGCCGAGGCCGCCGGGGCGGCGATCAAACCCGGCATGTTCATCGCCCGCGTCTGCGGCCACTCGATGGAGCCCAAGATCAAGGACGGCTCCTGGAACCTCTTCCGCCCCTGCCCGCATGGCTCCCGCGAGGGTCGCATCGTCCTCGTCCAGTTCAATTCCATGGGCGACCCGGAAAACGGCGGCCGTTTCACCGTAAAAAAATACCACTCCGCCAAAACCTTCTCCGAAGACGCCTGGCAGCACGACTGCATCGAACTTCTCCCCTTGAACCCGGACTACGCCCCCATCCCCGTCGCCTCCCACGAAGGTCCGGAAATGGTGGTGGTCGGCGAGTGGGTGGCCTCAATCCACTGAATCAGGGAACGAAGGGACATGACGGTCGCTTGACCACGCCCCAGCCGAGCTGGATTCCATGCCGGGAAAGTCCTGAAATATTCCCTATTCGTTCGATTTACGGTGGTATGTCCGTGCCGCAATCTATTGACTGGCCATGCCATGCGGTATTTTTGAGATGCCGCGATTTTTCCATGAAACCAGAGCAACGAACCCGTCAGGAAAAAATCGACATCCAGCTCGGCCGGGCCGGCTGGTTGATTGGTATTCGGCGCTTGATTCGGTCGGGATGGGCAGGCCAGGACGTGGATTTCGGGAGATTTTTACGCATTCCCGAATGGGTGAACCCGGCCCGAATCCTGTCACAGCCTGCGGCAGAATGGGAATCGCCCGGCGCAGGGACATCAGAGTCTCGAATTCTTGCACGGCTTGTGCAAGAAACCCCATCCCTCGCCGAAGCCTGGCCCAGCGGGGTATTTGTGCAACCGGCGGTTGCACAAATGGGCGGAAATCCAATTGTGCAAGCAGCCCTTGCACAATTGCCTTCGTACCATCACACGATCCTTCTCAACAAACTCAAAACGGCCGAGGACCGCCTCTGGTATGCAGGCGAGGCAGTCGAATGCAGCCAATCAGACGATGCGCGCATTCTGCCAAGTTCTTCCCTCTTCACAGATGTCCCACACCTCCCGTAAAACATTTTTTTTGTACTGACCTCCTAACGTGTCCACCGAGTCCCATACCCGAAAAGCAATCATTGATCTTCGTCTTAAAGACGCGGGTTGGAATGTTTCGGATCGGACTCAAGTCATTGAAGAGTTTGTTCTCGCTCCGGGTTCCTGCTCAGGCCTCCGAGAGGATCCCGTTCCATACGGCTCACAACGCGAATTCAGCGACTACGCTCTCCTCGGCAAGAATGGCAAACCTCTCGCCATCGTCGAAGCCAAGAGATCATCCAAAGACGCCGAAATCGGTCGAGAGCAAGCGAAGCAATACTGCCTCAATATTCAGATTGAGCAGGGCGGCGAACTACCCTTCTGTTTCTACACCAACGGCCACGATATCTTTTTCTGGAACCTCGGTGAAGCGCCACCGCAACGAGTTCACGGTTTTCCCACCCGCCAGGATCTGGAACGCCTCCTACACATCAGGAAGCACAAAAAACCTCTCACCAGCGAGCTGATCAACACCGCCATCGCCGGACGCGACTATCAGCTTCAGGCCATCCGTTCCGTCATGGAGGGCATTGCCCAGAATCGCAGGCAGTTTCTGCTCGTCATGGCCACCGGCACTGGAAAAACCCGGACTTGTATCGCATTGGTTGATGCCCTGATGCGTGCTGGCTTCATACAGCGGACTCTTTTCCTCGTGGATCGCATCGCCCTTCGCAACCAAGCGCTCGACGCATTCAAGGAACACATTTCTGACGAACCCCGCTGGCCTGAGCCCGGTGAAAAAACCATCACTACCGACCGCCGCATCTATGTCGCAACGTATCCGACGATGCTCAACATTGTCCGTGATGAGGCCAATTCCCTATCTCCCCACTTCTTTGACCTCGTTGTCATCGATGAGAGCCACCGCTCCATTTATAACACTTACGGTGAGGTCCTCGACTACTTCCACGCCATCAAACTCGGCCTCACCGCCACGCCTCGCGACGTCATCGATCACAATACCTTCGCCGTCTTCAACTGCGAGGACGGTCTTCCCAGCTTCGCCTACTCTTATGACGAGGCCATCAATCACGTCCCGCCCTATCTCTGTGACTTCCGCGTCCTGAAAATCAAAACCAAGTTTCAGGACGAAGGCATCAGCAAACGCACGATCAGCCTGGAAGATCAGAAAAAACTCATCCTCGAAGGCAAAGACATCGAGGAGATCGTCTTCGAAGGCACCGAACTCGAAAAGACCGTAACCAATCATGCCACGAATGCCCTCATCGTGAAGGAGTTCATGGAGGAATCCATCAAAGATCCCAACGGCGTCCTGCCCGGCAAGACCCTCATCGTGAAGGAGTTCATGGAGGAATCCATCAAAGATCCCAACGGCGTCCTGCCCGGCAAGACCATCTTCTTCTGCATCTCCATCGCACATGCCCGCCGCATCGAGCGGATCTTCGACTCCCTCTATCCAGAATACAAAGGCGAGTTGGCCAAGGTCATGGTTTCCGACGATCCCCGTGTTTATGGGAAAGGCGGCTTGCTCGACCAGTTCACCCGCAGCGACATGCCCCGCGTCGCCATCAGCGTGGACATGCTCGATACAGGAATCGACGTGCGTGAAATCGTCAACCTCGTCTTCGCCAAGCCCATCTTCTCCTATACCAAGTTCTGGCAAATGATCGGTCGTGGCACTCGACTCTTGGAAACTAACAAAATCAAAGCCTGGTGCCCGGAGAAAGACGTCTTTCAGGTCATCGACTGCTGGGACAATTTCGATTACTTCAAGGTCACCCCCAAGGGCAAGGAAACCAAGCCCCAGATCCCGCTTCCCGTGCGTCTTGTTGGCATCCGCATCGACAAAATCGAAGCTGCCCAGGTCCTTGGCCATCCCACCATCGCGGAAAAGGAAATCGCGGCCCTCCGCGCACAGATTGCGGCCTTGCCCGCCAAATCCGTCGCCATCATGGAGTCTCGCGCCGATCTTGCCCGCTGCGATAATGATTCCTTCTGGCAGCCCCTCACAGCCGATGGACTGGCCTTTCTCCGGCATGTCATCCAGCCGCTTTTCCGCGTCGTTTCACAGGCCGATTTCAAAGCCATGCGCTTCGAAAAGGATGTTCTCGAAGCTTCCCTCGCCCAACTCAAAGGAGAGAAGGAGAAATACGCAGCCCTCACCCAAAACCTCACCGCCCAGATCAGCGAGCTACCCCTGTCCGTGAATGTTGTCGCGCAGGAAGCAGGGCTGATTCAGAAGGCGCAGAGCCTTCACTTCTGGGCCACCATGACGGATCTGGCCTTTGACCACCTCACAGCGCGCCTCTCACCGCTCATGCATTATCGGGACACCCGCCCGCCAGGTCCCGGCACCGCGAAGTTCAATTTCGCCGACATCCTGAAGTCGAAGGAATACGTCGAATTCGGCCCCGAACATGAATCCCTCAGCATTGCACAGTATCGGCAGTTGGTGGAGCGGAAGGTCAATGAACTCACCGCCAGCAATCCCATCCTCCAGAAAATCCGCGACGGCCAGTCGGTGACCGCGGAAGAAGCCGACACTCTCGCCGCACAACTTCACGACGAGCATCCGCACATCACCCTCCAGCTTCTTCGCCGCGTCTATCATCACCAGAAGGCCCCGTTCCTTCGTTTCATCCGTCACATTCTCGGCATCGAAATTCTGGAAAGCTTCCCGGATACTGTTTCCCGCTCGATCGATCAGTTCATCACCGAGCATCCCACGCTCACCAGCCACCAACTTCAGTTTCTCAGCCTGCTCCGCGATTTTCTCATCGACCGTGGTGGCATTGAAAAGCGCGACCTGATTCAATCACCGTTCACCGTCATTCATCCCAGCGGGATTCGCGGCGTCTTTTCGCCCTCCGAAATCAATGAAATCCTCGCTCTAACCGAACGCCTCGCCTCCTGACATGCTCCAACTCAACGCCAAGCTCAAATCCCTCATCGCCAAACTCTGGGACCGATTCTGGTCCGGTGGCATCTCCAATCCGCTATCGGCCATCGAACAGATCACCTATCTGCTTTTCATGAAGCAGCTCGATGAACTCGACCTCAAGCGCCAACAGGACGCGGAGTTTACCGGCGACACCTACATCTCGCGGTTCAGCGGCAGTTTCTACGCCCCACAGGATCGCGCTCGTGCATTGGAGCTTGAAACTCAAAAGCCCAAAGAGACTGCCGCCGAGAAGAAAGCCCGCTTGCAGGAATTGCAACGCCTCGCCATCGATAAATCCACCCTCCGCTGGAGCCACTTCAAGCAAATGCCGGCGGGGGAAATGCTGACTCACGTCCAGCAGCGGGTCTTTCCCTTCATCAAGGACCTCAACGGCGATGGCAGTACCTTCACCCGGCACATGGCCAATGCCGTCTTCATCATCCCCAGCGCCAATCTCCTCCAAGGTGCCATCCAGATCATCGAGGACATCTTCATCGAGATCGAGCGCGATGCCCGCGAGTCCGGCCACTTGCATCAGGACATCCAGGGCGATGTGTATGAAATGCTGCTTAATGAAATCAGCAGCGCCGGGAAAAACGGCCAGTTCCGCACCCCTCGCCACATCATTAAGCTCGTCAGCGAACTCGTGAATCCCCAGCTCGGCCATCGCATCTGCGATCCCGCCTGCGGCACCGCCGGATTCCTTTTGGATGCCTACCAATACATCGTCACCCAACTCGCGGTGAAGAAGGCCAAGAAAAGCCAGAAGTTCGAGCCGGACGAAGACGGCTTCATCCGCACCAGCGTCAGCGGCCAACTCACACAAGATACCAAGGACATCCTTGAGCAGAGCCTCCATGGCTTCGATTTCGACAGCACCATGGTCCGTCTCGCCCTCATGAATCTCATGATGCACGGCATCGACAATCCCCGCATCGATTACCAGGACACCCTCAGCAAGAGCTTCACCGAGGAGGGCGACTATGACATCATCATGGCCAATCCGCCCTTCACCGGCAG
>JFJP01032862.1_pt1 | contig 27557 bp, 20 predicted proteins | sample 431651 | NCBI WGS metagenome assembly JFJP01 (sample SAMN02602958, study PRJNA72255) | Microbial mat metagenome, whole genome shotgun sequencing project. | biome: fresh water; feature: sink hole; material: water; isolation source: purple microbial (photo- and chemosynthetic) mats found in... | reverse complement strand
ACAATTAATTCATCAATTCCCGCAAAGTTTTCTAAAAGGTTTTTTAATAAGGTTGGACAAGCAAAAATAATTGTTCCTTGTTGAGTTTGTTTTAAAATTGGCAAATAACGGAGAAACTGTAAAATATCGCCAAATCCTTGTTCAAAATGCACCAATAATCGCTTTCCATTCAATGGGTTACCATTCCATTGGGGTTTCTTTAAATGCGGCATACTTGGTGAAATGGCAATGCTTCGATGCTCATATAATGCCCACGCTTGTTGCCAATCCCCTAATTTGAATAAAAGCAACGCTGAATTAAATAAAATTTGCGAATAATCTGATTTAAAAGAAAGGGCTTTTTGATACAATTCTCCTGCTTTTTTCAAATCATTATTTTGATCATAAATGCGCCCTAAATTATTTAACGCTTCAGGGAAATTTTCTTTAGCTTCAATGGCTTTTTCATAACAAAGTTTTGCTTGATCGGTTTGATGTTTTTTCTCTAAAATTGCACCCAAATTTAACCAACCGTGTGGATAATTGGGACGGGTTTCAATTGCTTTTTGATACCATTGCAAAGCCTCTTCTAATTTGTTTTGTTTTTCTAATAACGTTCCTAAATTATTCATTGCCTCTACATAATCGGGTTTCAATTGCAGCGCATAACGATAAAATGTAATCGCTTGCTTTAATTTTTCTTGACGTTGTAGCAATGAACCTACATTTGTAAAACATTCCACATTCAAAGGTTGAAGTTGTAATGCTTTCAAATAATGTTGCATGGCTTCTTTGATATTTCCACTTTCAAATAAGCTCACCCCGCGATTGTGCCACGCATCAACATTTTTATTATTTAAATCAATCGCTTGCTGATACAAAGTTAAAGATTCGGCATAGTTTTTGGAAATATGCGCTTGATTGGCTTCTTTTAGTAAATTTTGAGCTTTTTGAGGATCACGAAATTGTCGATGTTCTAAAAGGGTTTTTAAGTCACTTTTAACGGTTTCAAAAACGCTGTTCCAATCTTGAATGGCGGGCTGCCGATAGACCTTAATCGTTGAATACCAAGGCGTTTCTGCGCCGCCCATTAACCATCGCCAATCGGGAGAAAACGGCAATAATAACCATGTTTTTCTTCCCAACGCCCCCGCTAAATGCGTCAAAGCCGTATCGACACAAATGATCAAATCTAAATTTGCTAATATTGCAGCGGTGTCGCTAAAGTCTTGTAATTGTTGATCTAAATCGATTAACCAATCGGGTTTTTCGAGGTTTTGATTCTTTTGGAGGCTATAAACCTGAATTTCGGGAAAATCAGCCAAAAAAGCAAACTTTTCTAAAGCACACGAGCGATTTTGATCATTGGGGTGTTGAGGGTTGCCCGCCCACACAATGCCCACATTAAATTTACTTTTATTAATCTTCGATTTCCATATTTTTATTTTGTTGGGATCGGCAAAAAGATAAGGAATATCAGCCACTAACGGCGGATTGATTTGTTTTGACAATAATAATGGCAAACTCAATAAGGGAATCCACAGGTCAAATTCCGCTTGTTTCCAACCTTGTTCTTTTGGGGCGGGAATGACCTGATCTGCGCCTGCAACTCCTTGAAAAATAACGCCTAATGCGGGTTGGCACACTAAAATCACCGTCCCATTTGAAATGTACGGCAAATAACGCACAAATTGAATGGAATCTCCATAACCCTGCTCCCAGTACACCAATAGCCGTCGCCCATTTAAAGGCTCACCGTTCCACTGTGGTTTGGGTAATTGTGGATAGCGATCAGCGTATTTCTGGATTCTCGATTCATAGTGTTCCCAACCCGCATACCATTGACCCCCTTTTAAAAGCGTCAACGCCCGATTCCAGCGCCCTGTCAAATAAGTAGGGTCTAATTGAAGCGCTAATTGATAGGCTTTGTCAGCGTGAGCAATTTGATTTAATCCCGCGAAAGCATTTCCTAAATTACAATAGGTATCAATCAACATACTTTTAGGTGCATGTTCTGGGTATTTCTGAACTAAAGAAACTGATTGCTGATAATATTTCACCGCTTCCATCGGTTTGTTATGACTTAAATAGAGATTTCCAAGGTTATTATAAGTCATGGGATTCTTGGGGTCTAAATGTAATGTCTTTTGATAACAATGCAGAGCATCATCAAATTTTTTTTGTTCCTGATAGACATTTCCTAAATTGCCCCATGCGGGTAAAGAATTGGGTTCAATTTCGAGTATCTTTTGATACCAAATAATGGCTTCTTCTAATTTATTTTGGGCTTTATAGGAAATGCCCAAATTTCCCATTGATTCCAAATGGTTAGGCTGTAATTGTAACACTCGATGATAGGTTTGAATGGCATCGTCCCAGCGTTCTTGAAGTCGATATAAATCTCCTAAACGCCCAAGATTTGTTTCATTAGGTTGTCGATGTGTAATTTGCTCAAAACAATCGCTGGCGGAAGCATATTTCTGTTGTTTATAAAATGATTGGCTTAAATGCTCAAATAAAGGGATTTGAATGGTTAAAGGAAGATGTTGTTGAGAAATGCGTTGAAGTTGCTCAATTACCATATTTAAATCGACGTGATCCCAGAGTTTCTGGACGCTTTCAATGGGCAAATTATTTTCCATGCGATGTTTGCGGTAATACGGCGATTCTTTTGCCCCCGCCAACAAAACCCCAATCACCGTCGGGTAATAACGAATTCTTAATGGCGGATCAATGCTGCTAAAGAGAGCAACTGTCGGAATATTAAACGCATCTGCCAAATGGTAAATAGCTGTATCTGCACACAAAATTGCATCACAATGCGACACAATGCTACATAATTCGTGAAAGGATTTTGAAATGTTTGAAATGTCGTGAAAACGCGAATGTTGAAATGTAATCGGGGTCGCAGAAATAATGACATAATCGGTTTTCTCAATTAAAAAATGTAAGAAACGCGAATAATGTTCGGGAGGAATACTGCGCGTTGGACTACTGGTTTGTGGATGAAAAAGTAACAATTTTCCTTTGCTTCTTAATTCACTTAAAGTTGGAATAACTGCTTGATCTGCGTCTTTATTTAGTTGTAAAAGGTTACGTTTATGTAAGGCGGGCACTTTGGCGGGATCAATGCCAAATTTCGCAAGATAGAAATCAACCATTGTCCAATTCGAAGCCCATTGATCATAACGGCTAATAATCCCTGAGAAATCAACAATCAAATCATATTTCAGTAAAGAACTCACATCAATGGGCATTCCACTAATTTGATCAATAATGTTATGCTGTTGATAGACCAATTTCAAACGATCAACCGCATCAAATCTCAAATATACATCTAATTGAATTTTCTCGAATTTATCACAGAGTATTTTATAGAAAGTTCGTAATGCGGTGAAACCAATGATTGAATCACCCATTGCCGATCCAAAACCATTCATCACTGCGATTTTAATGTGCTTTTTAGAGATTTCACTAAGTTGTTCTAATAATTGAGGTTTCCAAGCCGTTCCCGAGGTTGGCGGTGGATTTTCTGGAATACCTATTTCGAGAGGAAAGTTTGGGATATTTTTAATAGATAATGCGGTTAATAAACGGGTTTGAATATTGGCTTGTTGAAACGCTCGTTGAATGACTTCTTGATATTCCCCAATTGAGGTTGCATAAATGAAATCTGAATGCAGCGCATTTCCTTTAAAATCAGGGCACGCCCGAAAAGAATGTTGATAATTGCCTAATTGCAATTGTATTGATTTTTCAACCGTAAAAAAGATCATTTATTGTGGTTTTTTAGATTTGAGAAATAGAATAATCTTACTATAAAATTTCTTTATTATCAAATCCTTGAATTTTTTTCATCACATTCTTGATCGAGAAGGCGAATGCGTAACTCCGCTAAAAAAATGAAAAACGCGCTGTGGATAACGTGTTAATAACTTGTGGATAACTTGTGCATAAACTGTGGATAAGTCGACATCAAGACGAGAGCGACGCGAGTTTTCCACAACTATGCACTTTTTTTTCACAAGTTATCCACACCTCAACCCATTGATCTAATTCGTAAAAAAGGACTTATCCACGTTATTCAACATATCATTAACATTATCTTTTTAATTTAAAAATAAAAATAACGAACAAAATGAAAAAATAACGGGGCGGTGAACATTAAACTGTCTAAACGATCCAAAATGCCGCCGTGCCCGGGTAAAGCGTTGCCGCTGTCTTTGATGCCCACGTCGCGCTTGATGGCGGAAATGCTTAAGTCGCCGAGAAACCCGCCGACGCTGATGATTAAACCTGCTGCAAAGGCTTCTAAGTGCGTTAAAGGGGTCAAATACGGGGCAAACAACATCATTAACGCGATCGTCGTGACAACCCCCCCTAAAAAACCTTCCCACGTTTTATTGGGGCTGATCGACGGGGTGATTTTGTGGCGACCAACACTTTTTCCCCAAATATATTGCGCTATGTCATTGAATGCAGTGAGAAATAATAAACACAACAATAACCCCGCGCCCATTTTTGGATCGGCGGGCAATCGTTGCAAAAACGCTACATGGCTGACGCTAAACACCGTCATCATCAATCCCCAATGCAACCGTCCAGCGGCGTGTAAAAAACCTCGCGTTTGACCGCCACTCATCAATAATAACGGCAAAATCAATAACATATACACGGGAATAAAAATAATAAACATCCCGTACCATTGCGTTGCAACCCAATAATATTGCAAAGGAATACTCAGAAAACACGCCCACAAAGCAAGGCGATCAGCTTGACGCAGAGGAATTAAAGAAATATATTCTCTAAAGGCAAGAAAACTAATCATCGCCCATAAAACCGCAACCCATTGACCTTGCAGTAAAATTGCCGACAGTAAAACCGCCGCTAATCCCCACCAAGTATGTAAGCGTTGGCGTAATTCAACTGATTTGAAAACGAATCGAACTAGGATTTCTGCAATGAGCAATAAACCGATAATAATTCCGCTCGCTAGGTATAATGTGTTTTGCATTTTAAATCACTCCAGAATTGCCGCTTTTGAACGGTTAAGAATCGTGATTATTAATAATAAAATTGCTAATAATAACAATGTGTTAAAAAATAATGGATTAAAATAATTCAATCCGACTAACAAACCTAAAAAGCCTAACAAAAGTGCTCGATCGCTTTTGCCCATCGGTCCTTGATAATGGCGCGTGCCGCTTAACACTTGTCCTAACACGCCCGCCATTTCGCTAATGATTGATAACGCGATGATTAATATCACAAATTCTCCTCGCACGCCGATCAGCATAAAAAAGGGAAAAAATAACGCGGTGTCAGACATTACGTCGCCTAATTCGTTTAAAAGTGCGCCGAGTTTGCTTTGCAAATGATGTTCGCGTGCAATCATGCCGTCGATAGCATTTAATCCCATGCGAATCAATAACATAAAAGGCAGTAAAAACCATAATGCTGAAATGTACGGATAAATAGTTAAAATAAAGCCTGTTATAATCGACAGAAATAAAGCCGTTAAGGTAATTTGATTAGGTGTTATTCCTCGATGAGCTAATGTGTTGCTCAACGGGCGTAATAAGTTTTGAAAGGCGGGTTTTAATTCATAAAGGGTCATCATGCGCTATATTCCTCAAATCATTATGTGGTGGATATTAAGTATTCAACTGGTATTTGCAAATGTCGATACTTATCGAACTAAAAAAGGCGAGACACTTCTTAAAATTGCAGCTAAATTACAAGAACAACGCGAAGATGAAGACTTTTCAGATCAACAACTTGCATTTGCATTGTATAAACATAATCCTCTGGCATTTCAAACCTGCAATTTGTTTGCATTAAAGATTGGGTTTGTTTTAAAAATTCCTCAAGATCAGTTTATTGCTACTTTTAATCCACAATACGCCGCTCTTGAAATCAAACGCCAACAACAACAATGGAAAACGGCAAAAGGTAAAATTAAGAAAATTATTTGTCCACTTCTTCCCGATCCAGAAACGTTAGAAATGCCTTCATTATCCGTTTCTCAAACCAGTGTGGATTTATTGCCGATTTTGGAAGATGTTGAATTAAAAGACAATTTACCGTCGCCGCCTTCTCCGCCCTTATCGGCGATTTTAACTGTCCCTTTTAAACCTTTAACGCCTGATTTTTATTCTATTGATTTGATTGATAATTTACAAGATTTGCCTTCGTTGGAGTTAATTCCTTTCACGCCGTTTGAAGAATTGCCTTTATCTACAAGGCGTTGGGAATGGTGGCAACTTTTAATCACGCTATCTGGGTTTTTATGGGGTTTTTGGTTGCTTTTTGTTAATCGCCCGCAACCCTTTGAAAATAAAGAAGAATTGAATATTGCAACACCCCAAGTACTTGAAATTGCAACACTGGATACCGATAATTCAATTTTGGAGTTTGAATCTCCACACGCGGCAGTTGAAAAATCAGAGGAAAATACCGAACTATTTTCTCAAAGTAATCCTCAACTTTCTTTTGAGCATCTCTTAGAGGACGCATTTCAAAATTGGAATATTCCAATCAATGCAACTACACCTTTAAATACCGAAGAAATCTTGAGCAACGAGGAATTAGCGCAATCGACGACCAATGAACCCGTTATTGATCGTCAAATGTTAGAGAAAGTCTTTCAATTAAATTAAGGAGTTATGTATGGGTATGTTTATGAGAATCGGGCTATTTTTAATTACAAACTTAGCCATTATGTTGTTGGTAGGAACGGTATTAAAAATACTGGGTTTGCAAGCCCATTCAGTGGGTGGAATTGTGGTGATGGCGTTGATTGTAGGAATGGGTGGATCGTTTATTTCTCTTGCAATGTCGAAATGGTTAGCAAAAAAATCCGTTGGGGCAGAGGTCATTGAGAATCCCAGCAATCCAACGGAGAAATGGTTAGTTGAAACCGTGCGTCGTCAAGCAACTGCGGCTGGAATTGGAATGCCAGAGGTTGCAATTTATGATGCCCCAGAAATGAATGCGTTTGCCACTGGCATGACAAAGAACTCTTCATTGGTGGCGGTAAGTACGGGTCTGTTATCAGGCATGAATCAAGATGAAGTCGAAGCCGTTTTAGCTCATGAAATCAGCCACATATCAAATGGTGACATGGTGACAATGGCGTTAATTCAAGGCATTTTAAATACCTTTGTGATTATCTTAGCAAGAGTGGTTGGAACAATTGTCGATAATGCAATGCGCAGCAGTAATGATGAAAGTAGTGCACCAGGGATTGGATATTACATTGCATCATTTGTTGCAGAATTAGTTTTTGGCGTGCTTGCAAGCATTATTGTGATGTGGTTCTCGCGTCAAAGAGAATTTAGAGCAGATGCGGGCGCAGCACGATTAGAAAATCCTCAAAAAATGATTAAGGCATTGCAACGTTTGCAACAAGCCCATATTGCTCCATTACCAGATTCAATGCGGGCGTTTGGTATTGCTCAAGGTGAAAGCGTCGGTTTCTTCCAAAAAATGTTTATGACACACCCGCCGTTAGAAGAACGTATCGCTGCATTACAAAATATGCGTTAATTTTTTTCTTTTAAATCGATTTCTCACGGCTTATTAAAGTGGTGAGAAAATACTGGAGGTTTATGATGTTTAATGAGTTGAAAATTCCATTTGATGCGAAGATGTTATTCAATGTGGTAAGATTAAAGCCAGAATACACCGTCGAAGACGCAGAATTAGCAATGGGTGAAATGTGTAATGTGGTAAAGAATACTTATCGTGATGAAGGTGGTTTCATTGCGGGTCAAGTGTTTAAATATTCGGGATTTGTAAGCGACGAAGGTTCTTTAGGCGGTGCATTAGCGGGAAAACACGATAAATTAGCTAATGCTTTAACCGAAGAACATTTGGTGATCATTACTTATTGGCAATCATTTGAACAACACGAGAAATCCCACGCCGATGAGAAATTCAAAAGCAAATTCTCTGCATTATTACAAATGTGTGAGGATACCTTTGAAATCGGTTATAGTATGTTGTGGCAAGGTGAACCAGAGTAACTATTTAGAAATGACGTAGAATAAGATTTTTCTCTAATTTTCCTCTACGTCATTACCTAAAATCAAATCGTCACAACCACATGACCACGCACTTTTCCTTGTAGTATTTTCTCAAAATAAACCTCGTTGAGTTCCTCTAAAGTTGTATCAATTAAAATATCCTCTAAAACATCAACTTTCCAATCGTTCGCCATTAAATCCCATAATTTCAAACGCATATCCATTGGTCGTGCCGCCGAATCAATCCCCAACAAACTCACGCCTCTTAAAATAAATGGAAAAATTGGCAAATGTAATTCATTAGAAGTTACCAATCCACAACACGCAACATGACCGCCGTATTGACATGATTTTATGGCAGTTTCTAAAATATTTCCTCCAACCGTATCAATGACTCCAGCCCATCGACTTTTGAGCAACGAACGATTGGAATTGTCTTGTAGTTCCTCTCGGGTTGCAATGCCAGTTGCTCCAATTTTTTTGAGAAACTCAATTGCTTCTGATTTGCCAGTGCCCGCAATCACTTTGTAACCCAATTTCGCCAACAACGCCACGCCCAAACAACCCACGCCGCCCGTCGCGCCCGTCACTAAAACCTCACCAGATTCGGGGGTTAAGCCCGATTGTTGCAGCCGATAAATCGACCACGCCGCCGTAAATCCCGCCGTTCCGTAAATCATACTTTCTTTAAGTGTCAGATTTTGTGGAAGTTTTACGACCCATTCCGCTGGCACACGAATATATTCCGCAAACCCCCCGCGTGTATTCATGCCCAAATCGTAACCCGTGACAATCACTTCGTCGCCAATTTTAAAATTGGGATTTTGGCTTTCCGCGACAATTCCCGCCGCATCGATACCTGGTGTGTGCGGATAAGTCCTTGTAATGCCTTTATTTCCTGTTGCCGACAACGCATCTTTGTAATTCAACGCGGCATATTTTACGTTAATTAACACTTCACCCGCAGGTAATTCATTGATATTTCTATGAATTATTTGGCGTAAAAATTGACCATCGGGCATTTCGGTCACTTCAAGTGCTTTGAAAAGCGTCATAAAAAACCTCTCTTTGGATTGTTTTAGAATTGAAAAATTTTATTTTCCCATAAAATCCCTAAAAACGAAATCTTGATTAAAATCAATCAATTATTTATATTGAAACGTTCACCATTTTGTCATATTACTGCTATACTTTAGTTGTTATAAACAAAACGAAAGGAGGTTGTTATGTTAGATTGGTTTATTTCAATTAAAGGTCAAGATTTCTTAGTTTATTTCTGGACGCTTTCTATTTTAGCTATTTTCATTGGAAAATGGTTAATGAGTCGCGCTGATGGAAGTAAGCATTTCTCAATGCCGTCGCCCACGCAATTAAATACATATGAAATTGCCGCCTTGCGTGAAGAAAGAAAAGGCGTAATTCATACCGCGTTGTTTAATTTGTGGAATGCGCAGTTAATTGAGGTTTCTGGTAAAAACCAAGATGCGCAAGTTCAAATCACTTCTAAAAACAATCTCGCGCCTAAAAATAGCTTTGAAGCAATGATTTATCGTTTTATTGCTCAACAACCGAGAAACCCCAAAGAATTTTTTAATCAAGCGTCTTTTCATTCACAAATGGATGCTGAATTAGAAACCGTTTATCAAAAATTAGAGAAACTTCATTTGCGACGTACTGAGCAACAATCTCAATCTGCAAAGAAAATCTTTAAAACATTAATGTGGTTAATCTTTGGAATTGGGGGAACTAAATTAATTTTTGGTTTTTTCTATGGTCGTCCTCTTACATTTTTAGTTCTTTCGATGTTTGCAATGTTTATAATTATGATCATAGTTTTTTCTGGTGAGGATTCTCGTATAAGCACTTTAGGAAAACGCTATTTGCAAGCCTTAAACAAACATTTTGAATGGGTAAAAACAAAAGGGCGTTCTGAATTAGCAAAAGCCACAGAACAAAGTAGTTTTGATCCCGCGTTAAGAGTTGCAATATTTGGGATTTCTGGATTGGCTGGATTTGCAATATTTTCGGTTTCATCTGAGAGTGGAGGCGGAGGATGCGGCGGCGGTTGTGGGGGAGGAAGTGATGGTGGCGGCGGAGGATGTGGCGGCTGTGGTGGCGGTGGGGACTAAAATAATCCCCAATCGCTTATTTTTCAACGAGTTAGACCAGCGTATAATTGCGGCAGGCGTTCGGGAAGGCGTTCGACGTGATCTAAAATGAGATAGTTGCGTTGCCCAAACATTCGAGAAACATATTGATCGGCACGCGGATCGAGCGTCAAACAAAACGGCATGATCCCGACTTTTTTGGCTTCTTCGACGGCTTTTTTCGCATCAAAACGCAAATATTGCGGATCACGCACGTCCACGTCGGCGGGTTCGCCATCGGTGATGACCATTAAGAGCTTTTTAGTCGCCCGAATTTGGGTCAAATGATAGGTCGCGTGACGAATCGCCGTCCCCAATCGAGTCGAAAAACGCCCTTCCATGCCCGCCAATCGCGCTTTCGGTAAATCGTTCCACGTTTGCGTAAAGTCTTTATATCGTTGATAAAAAACGTTATGTCGCCCGTCCGAATAAAATCCATGCAACGCAAAACTATCGCCAACCTTATGAATTGCTTCAGATAATAACACCGTCGCGGCGCGGGTCAAATCTAAGACCGTGTGATCTTGCCCAGTGATGCGGTCGTTGGTCGATTCGGACAAATCCAACAACACCAATACGGCAATATCACGGGTTTTGCGGATCGATCTCATCATGACACGCGGATCGGGTTGATTGCCGAGTCGAATGTCGATAAGTGATTGAATTGCCGCATTAATATCAATCTCGTCGCCTTCTTCCAATTTACGAATGCGTTGAACACCTTGCGGTTGGAGCGCGTCGAGCAAATGTTTGAGTTTTTGGGTGATCGGGCGATGATCGTCGATAATGCGTTGAATTTGTTGAAGATCGCCTAATTTGGGACGTTTTTCGAGCACGGTCGCCCACATCGGACGCGATAATTGAAGGTGATAATCGAATTCATCGTAACGACGAGGTTCAGCGACGGGTTCTTTGCCTTCTTTTTGGTTGAAACTGATGCCATCGTCGTCGAAAAACTCGGTTGCGCAGACCCAAATTTCTTGGGCATCGTCGCCAGCCGTTTCGACCTCGACCTCATTGACCATTTCGGACACGCTCACATATTTGCGGATTTGCTGCTCTTTTTGATAGCCCGCGCTGATTGCTGCGTCGTAATCGTATTCCTCGAATTCCCACACATAACGATTGTCATCTCGATACAAAGCGGCTTGCACATCTCGATACGGCGAAAACGGCAGCGAACGTTGTTGAATGTGGGCGGCGAGTTCCAATCCTAAACGCAGAGATTGTCGAACATCTTGAAGATCAATCGTGGCAAAACTTTCTCGCGCCCAAACGATAAGTTGATGATTATCCTCATAATTTTCGTCAAGCAACGCACGAGCGATCCGATTCAAATAATCGACCGTATTTTCGCCGACGGGCTGCGCTCGATGGAATTGTCCCCACAAATGTCGCAAACGCGGAAACCGTTGAATTGCCAAGGTTTCGACTCGTGCGTCCTCAAAAATCCCCACGCAAGTTTGTTGCAATGCGTTCAAACGATCCGCATCGATGCGCTGTTTGGTGGCGATGACGTGTGCCGCACAATGTGCCGCCGCCGCTCGGTAAATCTCTGATCCGCTTATGTTTTCCCAATCATCATACGCATCGGGCAAATGTAAAAAATAATCCGCAATAAATGGCTTAAATCCATCGCGTGAATCGAAATCGCCCGCCGTCGGACGCATGAAAAAATCCCGTCCCCACAACGCCCGCAAATACATTCCAATCCGCCGATGCACGTCGACAAATAATGTGCCTTTGCGTTCTTGTTGGAGAACCGCTTTGGCTTCCGCCGACTCGAGTCCAAAATAACGCAACTGTTCGTCAACGTTCGTGCGATGCGCTTGCGCTCCCCATAATGCCCAGCGTCGCAACCCCCCTAACGTTAAAACTCCCAATAATTCATCAAGATGCGACAACATCGGACGCAATCCACGCGGGGCTTGTCCCAATAAAACGTTTAAAAGTTGCAAATAACCGTTGAATAATTCGGGATCGCCCAATCGACGCGCAGCAATCGGCGAAGTCGAAATAATCAGCTCGATCACCGCTCCCGACGTGCGCGAGGAAAACAACAAACATTGTTGCGCAAAATCAGGGATCACATCTTCGCCGACTTCACGCGCCACGCTCGGAATGTCGCTGATCCACACCGTCACAATGTCGCCGCCGCGCCCCATTCGATGCAACGCATTGGCACTTTTGAGCCAGTTGTCCAATCCTCGAGGCGACAACACCCGCGCCGCTTCTAACCATTGGGCTTGCAACAGTTGGCGATGATTATCGGATAAGTCGTTGATTAATTCGGAATAATCGCTGATATTGACGCTCATGGCTGGACTCCTTTAAAAGAACGTGGCAACCGCCGCATCGAGGGCATCACGCATATCGGGATCATCGGTGATCGGTCGAACCAACGCCACTCGACACGCTGCAATCGGCGTAACCCCTTGAATAATCAACGATCCCGCATAAATTAACATCCGCGTTGAAATGCCTTCATCTAAACCGTGACCTTTGAGATTGCGGGCGCGTTCGGCAATCGACACTAATTTGTCCGCCGTCGACGCATCGATGCCCGTTTCGTGTGCGACAATTTCCACTTCGACCGCGTGATCGGGATAATTGAAATCCAATGCCCCAAACCGTTGTTTTGTCGATTGTTTTAAGTCTTTCATCAGGCTTTGATAACCTGGGTTGTACGAAATCACCAACTGAAAATCAGGGTGCGCTCGTAACAATTCTCCTTTCTTTTCAAGCGGTAAGACGCGACGATTGTCGGTGAGCGGGTGAATGACGACGGTGGTATCTTGGCGGGCTTCGACGACTTCGTCCAAATAGCAGATCGCGCCAAATCGAGCGGCAATCGCCAAAGGTCCGTCCTGCCAACGTGTGCCGTTCGCATCGAGCAGAAACCGTCCCACTAAATCTGAGGCAGTCATGTCTTCGTTGCAAGCCACTGTAATTAAAGGTTTTTGTAATTTATGCGCCATGTATTCGACAAAGCGGGTTTTGCCACAACCTGTCGGACCTTTGAGCATCATCGGCATTTTTGAAGAATACGCGGCTTCGAATAAAGTGACTTCGTCGGCGACTGCACGATAATACGGGGTTTCTTTGATGCGATATTGTTCGATAAGATTATCCATGATGAACCTCCAAAGATGAAAAAAGGGGGTGGGTCGCCCCAAGTATGTCGTTGCCTATTTTTCAAATGAATTCAAAAAATTACCCACCACATCATCATCGACAACGACATCAGGAGTAGAACGGTTTTTTAACTCATTTTGCCGCGATGAACGACCATGCTTGCGCCTTGAGTTTGTTTGAAATTATCGTAGCCAATCAAGCGGATATGGTTGTCGGGATTGGCTTGGCGACAGGCTTCGATTTCTGCCAAAATGCGGTCGATGTCGGTTTCGCCAAACATTGGCAATTTCCACATATACCAATAACTTAGCGACGCATATTGATGTTCACTGTGTTCGATGGCGGGATTCCAGCCGTTTTTAACAATCCACTCGATTTGTTTGCGAATTTGATCGGTGGTCATCGGCGGCAAATACGAAAAAGTCCCCATTTTGCGGCTGCTTGAATCAGACAACCGTGATTGATAATCTTGAACGCTCATGATGTGATCCTCTTAATAAAATGAATGGGTTAGCGATGTTGAACATCTAATTTGTCGACGGTATCGAATTCAAATTTGATTTCTTTCCACGTTTCCATCGCGACTTTGAGTTCGGGGCTGGATTGAGCCGCAGAAATGAGAATGTCTTTGCCTTCTTTTTCGAGGGCTCGACCTTCGTTACGCGCTTGAACACAGGCTTCGAGAGCGACCCGATTTGCCGCCGCGCCCGCTGCGTTGCCCCAAGGATGTCCAATCGTTCCGCCACCAAATTGCAACACCGAATCATTGCCAAAAATCGCCACCAACGCTGGCATGTGCCAAACGTGAATGCCACCCGATGCAACTGGGATCACCCCTGGCATTGCGCCCCAATCTTGATCGAAGAAAATCCCTCTTGAACGATCGGCTTTGATGTAACGATCGCGCATGATGTCCACCCAACCGAGCGTGGCTTCGCGGTCGCCTTCGAGTTTTCCAACGACCGTCCCCGAATGCAAATGATCGCCGCCCATCAAACGCAACATCTTGGTTAATACGCGGAAGTTGATCCCGTGATTAGGATTGCGGTCGATGACACCGTGCATGGCGCGATGGACGTGCAACAACATACCGTTCTTGCGACACCATTTGGACAACGAGGTGTGCGCCGCCCAACCGACCGTCAAGTAGTCAGACATGATGATTGGCGTACCGATTTCTTTAGCAAATTCAGCGCGTTCGAGCATTTCTTCCCAAGTGGCGGCGGTGACGTTCATGTAGTGACCTTTGCGCTCACCCGTTTCGTTTTCGGCTTTGTCGATGGCTTCTTGGCAGAATGAAAACCGATCTCTCCAACGCATAAAGGGTTGAGAATTAACGTTTTCGTCGTCTTTGGTGAAATCTAAGCCGCCGCGTAAGCATTCATACACTGCGCGACCGTAGTTTTTCGCGGATAAGCCCAATTTTGGTTTGATTGTGCAGCCCAACATCGGACGACCATATTTGTCCATTTTGTCGCGTTCGACTTGGATTCCGTGCGGAGGACCTGGGCAAGTCGTCACAAACCACAACGGAAATCGCACATCTTCCAAACGCAGTGACCGTACTGCTTTGAATCCAAACACATTTCCGACTAATGACGTGAACACGTTGACGACTGAACCTTCTTCAAACAAATCCATCGGATACGCAATGAAAGCATAAAATGCGTCGTCGCTACCCGGTACGTCTTCGATGGCGTAAGCGCGTCCTTTGTAGTATTCGAGATCGGTCAATAAATCCGTCCACACGGTTGTCCAAGTGGCGGTTGAGGATTCGGCGGCGACGGCGGCGGCGGCTTCTTCACGCGGCACACCCGTTTGAGGAATCACTTTAAAAACTGCAAGAATATCAGAGTCTTTCACTTGATAATCGGGTTGCCAATACATTGTGCGGTATTCTTTCACGCCCGCATCATATTTTTTCGCGCTCATTGGTGTCTCCTTCATGGGAAAATTGAAACCCTCAACGTCGTTGAGTTGTGCTAAGTATGACAAAATCAAACGATAAGTAAAATTAGATGTTTTTATTTTTAGCATAAGTAAAGATTTATGTATTTAATCTTATATCTCTTTGAAAAACATAGCTTTTTGAGAAAAAACCTGATCCAAAAACACCCTCATTACAATAAAAGAAGAATTTTTTAGAAATCCCCTCAAATTGTCACATTGCTGTTATATTCTGAAGGGGAATTTTTTTAAAATAATGAGGAGGTTGTTATGCAGAATTTATTGGCTTATTTCTGGGCGTTTTCTATTTTAGCTATCTTTATTGGACGATGGTTAATGCTTAATCGTGTCGAGGGAAGTAATCGTTTTCCAATGCCGTCGCCTACGCAATTAAATACCTACGAAATTGCCGCTTTGCGTGAAGAAAGAAAAGGGATTATTCATACCGCGTTGTTTAATTTGTGGAATACGAAGTTAATCGAAGTTAATCAACATTTCTGGTGAAAATCGAGGTGCTGAAATTAAAATCACATCTTCAAATAATCTTGCCCCTAAAAATACCTTTGAAGCAATTTTATATCGTTTTATTGCAGAACAACCGAGAAAACCTAAAGAATTTTTCTATCAAGACTCTTTTCATCAACAAATGGATACTGAGTTAGAAACTACTTATCAAAAATTAGAGAAACTCCATCTAAGACGCACCACAGAGCAACTTGAAAATATGAAAAAGATTCCTAAAATAGTTTTGTGGTTAATTTTAGGGATGGTTGGTGCGGTATTCGTTCTTCCTTTTTTTGGTATTATTCCACTATCAGATGGTTTGCCACTTCTAATTTACTCTCTAATCCCTTTATATATAATTCTGAAAATTACTTTTTTTACTACGTACTACCGCATGAGTGTACTGGGAAAACGTCATTTAAAAGAACTCAAGACATATTTTGAATGGGCAAAAACTGAAGAACATAAAGATTTTGATCCCGCATTAAGAGTTGCAATCTTTGGAATTTCTGGATTAATAGGATTTGCAATGTTCTCAGTATTTCAAGAGACTTTTATTTACGGAAGTGCTAGCTTCTATGATATTAGTGGCGGAGGATGTGGCGGAGGATGTGGCGGTGGTTGTAGTGGAGGAAGTGATGGTAGCAGTGGAGGATGCGGCGGTTGTGGAGGCGGTGGTGGTGATTGAGGAAATCCCTAAGCATTTTTTATTACAATGGCATATCACCGAACGTTGCAATTTGCGTTGTCAGCATTGTTATCAAGATAATTACAAAAATAACGAATTACCTTTTGAAACGCTCGTGAACATTTTTGAGCATTTTAAGGGATTTATTTTTGAATTAGAAAACATTGCAAATCGTAAAATAACTTCGCATATCAATATTACGGGAGGAGAGCCTTTTATTAGAAAGGATTTTTTTGATTTATTAGAGCTATTTTATGAGAATAAAAACTGGTTGAGTTTTGGGATTTTAAGCAATGGGAGTTTTATCGATGAGAATTGTGCAATTAATCTAAAAAAAATAAAGCCAAGTTTTGTGCAAATCAGTTTAGAAGGCGTTGAAGAAACTCATGATCAAATTCGAGGACAAGGGCATTTTCAAGCATGTATTTCTGCGTTAAAACATCTTCAAAAACAAGGCATTAAAACGTTGATTTCATTTACGGCGCATAAAAATAATTATCAACAATTTCAACAAGTTGCAGAAATCGGGCGACAATTAAAAGTTAATCGAGTGTGGTCAGATCGATTAATTCCTCAAGGAACGGGCGCAGAATTACAAACCCTTAATTCAGAGCAAACTTTGCACTTTTTTCAAATGATGGCAGAAACCCAAAAGCGGTTTAAAAAGAAATGGTTTAATCAAACCGAAGTTGCTTTACATCGGGCATTACAATTTTTAGTCGGGGGAAATCCCTATCGATGTAGCGCAGGAAAGAGTTTGCTCACCATTCAACCTAATGGCGATGTTTATCCGTGTCGTCGACTGCCAATTAAAGTGGGAAATGTTTTAGAAAGCCCTTTATTTGAAATCTACCAACAACATTCTCTCTTAAAAGAATTGCGTGATTCAACTAAAATAAATAAGGGGTGTGAGAAATGTTTTTATGAAAAGCATTGTCGCGGGGGGTTGAAATGCCTTTCTTATGCGTTAAAAGGTGATCCTTTTCAAGCCGATCCGAGTTGTTGGTTAGCTAATTCTCACTAACTGCATATTCTAAGGCTTGAGTAGTAATTTTTCCTAACCATTCTAATTGTTCTTCTGTAATAATATATGGCGGCATGAAATAAATGACGTTTCCTAATGGTCGCAATAAAACGCTATGTTTCAAGGCTTTATTGTACACTTTTAAACCGCGCCGTTCTCTCCAATCAAAAGGGGTTTTTCTTATCTTATCTTTAATGATTTCAATTGCCAAAATCATACCTGTTTGACGGATTTCTGCAACATTAGGATGATCTTTTAAATGCTCAACGACTTGAAACATTTTTTTAGCTAATATCTTATTGTTTTTTAAAGTATTTTCTTCTTCAAAAATATCTAACGTTGCAACCCCTGCTCGACATGCCAAAGGATTTCCCGTGTAACTGTGTGAATGTAAGAACGCGGTTAGATTATTGTAATCATCATAAAAGGCTTGATAGATGTCTTCAGTGGTAAGCACCGCGCACAACGGCAAATAACCGCCCGTCAAACCCTTCGACAAACAAAGAAAATCAGGCGTAATTTGCGCTTGCTCACACGCAAACATTGTTCCCGTTCTTCCAAATCCTACCGCGATTTCATCTGCAATTAAATGCACTTCAAATGCGCTACAAATCTCCGCTAATTTCGTTAGATAAATTGGCGGATACATTCGCATAAAACCCGCACATTGCACTAATGGTTCTATAATAACGGCGCAGATTTCTTCATGTTTTTCTTCTAAAATATGTTTTAATTTTTCTAATTGAATTAGCGCATATTCCTCACAACTTTGTCCTTCCTCACGATTAAAACAATCAGGTGACGGTGCAGAAATCGTTTGCATTAATAAAGGTTGATAGGTTTCTTTATACAAACTAACATTTCCTACCGCTAACGCACCTAAGGTTTCACCATGATAACTATTTTCTAAGGTAATGAAAGTTATTTTCTTTGGTTTGCTTTGGTTTTTCCAATAGTGAAAACTCATTTTAAGAGCCACCTCAATTCCCGCCGATCCATTATCTGCGTAGAAACACCGTTGCAATCCTTTTGGAACGATTTCAATGAGCTTTTCTGCTAATAACAAAGCGGGTTCATGCGTATAACCTGCAAAAATCACATGCTCTAAATTATCCAACTGTTGTTTTAGAGCAAAATTGATTTTAGGATTTGCATGACCAAACAAATTAACCCACCACGAACTAATCGCATCTAAATACTGTTTTCCATTAAAATCTTCTAACCAAATTCCAGAGGCTTTTTTGATAGGAATTAAAGGAATATTTTCTTCATGATCCTTCATTTGTGTGCAAGGATGCCACAGCACCGATAAATCACGTTGAATCATTGAAGTTTGGCTCACTATTTCTTTAGTCATGATATTGCATTTGAATGGCTAATAAATCGGGTAGTTTTTCTTCAAAAACTTTAACTATAGTTGGATCAAAATGCTTACCATTTTCTTCCAAAATATATTTAACAGTTTCTTGGATTGTCCAAGGCTCTTTGTAAGGGCGATGAGATAACAACGCATCAAATACATCACAAATCGCTACAATTCGGCTAATTAATGGAATTTTCTCACCTTTTATGCCCAAAGGATACCCTGTTCCATCCCATCTTTCATGATGTGTTCGAGCTAATAAAGCAGCAGCTTGCAATAACTCAGAATTACTTTCAGAAAGTATTTTTTCTCCAATAGTGGTATGTGTTCGCATAATTTCCCATTCATCAGGTGACAAACGCCCCCGTTTGAGCAAAATATGATCTGGAATACCAATTTTTCCTACATCGTGCATTGGTGCTGCATTTACCATAATTTCTTTTTGAAGTGTATCGAGTTGCAATGCTTCTGCTAAAACACCGACATATTTGCTAATTCTAACAACGTGCATTCCTGTTTCATTATCACGATATTCTGCTGCTTTACCCAAACTTCTTATCACATGTAATCGGGTTTCTTCTAATTCTTTGGTGCGTTCTTGCACACGTTGTTCTAAAAGAGCATTTTGTTGCTTGATTTCTTCTTGAAGATTTCTAATGGTTAAATGGGTATTTATTCGAGCTAGAACTTCCTCATGTTGAAATGGTTTTGTAATGTAATCCACGCTACCTGCTTCAAATCCCGCTATTTTATCAAAAGTATCATCTAATGCACTCATAAAAATAACAGGGATTTCTTTAGTTTCTGGACAGGATTTCAAACGTCGACAAACCTCTAATCCATTTAAACGTGGCATCATCACATCTAATAAAATCAAATCAGGTGGTGCAAGATTAACTTGCTCTAATGCGTCCACGCCATCTTGAGCAACTCGAACCTTAAAATTAAAGTTTTTCAAATAGCTTACTAACACACGCAAATTAGCAGGTACATCATCAACAATTAATAATGTACTTTGAGGAAAAATTGGCATATTCATCATTGTTTATCCATTTGACTGTAAGAGTTTAACAAATCCCGAATTTGTTGGATTTGAAATTGTTCTGTAAGTGTTTTGAGTTTCTCAGCAAATGCTTGATATAAAGGATTTTTCTCTAAATCAACCAGTTGTTCTTCTAATCCACCCACATCGCCTGCTCTCGCCATTTCTTGTAATAAATTTAAAACATTTGGTAAAGGTACAATCATTTGTTGAGAATTAGAAATGGGCGCTTCAACAATAGCATTTAAAGGAAGTTCTATTGTTCTTAAAACATCATTGGCAAGCGATTTTTCTTCTACTAATTCCAAATCAAACCAAAAACGACTGCCAATCCCTATTTTGCTTTCTAAATGTAATTCGCTGTTCATCATATTTAGAAACCGTTGACTAATCGTTAATCCTAAGCCATTACCCGGTTTTAAACGATGTTGTCCTTTATTGAAAGGTTGAAAGATAATGGCTTGCAAATCTAAAGAAATTCCACTCCCTGTATCTTCAATAATAAAACGAGTTTTTGTATCTATTATTTCAATTTTAAATGTCACTTGTCCACCCGCTTCCGTGAACTTAATTGCATTACCCATGATATTAATCAAAACCTGTCGCAAACGGGTTTCATCTGCATGAATAAAATTAAACAAATTAGCGGGCAAATGATATACAAAACGCAAACCCGCTTGTTGTGCTTGCAATGTGAACATTTCTAATATATTTTTTAAGAAACCAACCAGATGAAACATTCGAATGTGTAATTTTGTTTGTTGGGCTTCTAGTTTCGCCATTTCAATAATGTCATTCACTAACATTAGCAAATGATTACCTGAGGCTAAAATTGTTTTAACTCGTTCTAATTGAACAGGATTAAGTGATTGATCTCGCTCTAAAATTTGAGAAAATCCTAAAATACTATTTAAAGGCGTTCTAACCTCATGACTTACATTTGCAAGGAATTCACTTTTAGCTTTATTAGCGGCTTCAGCTTTTGATTTTGCTTCCACCAAATTTAATTCAGCTTGTCGCCTTTCTGTAATATCTAATAAAGAAATAATAATATGTCCCCAATCTTTTTCATAACTAGGCATAATCGAAACTTTCATCACACAATAACGTTTGTGACCTTGCAAAGTTTGAATAGCAGTTTCAGTAGAAAGTTGTTCTTCGCCTTTATTTAAAGCTAGAATCACTTTACAAAGAGTTTCTAAGGTTTCTTCAATAAAAAGATTAGATAATGAATGATGAAGAGTTTCTTTGTTATCTGCCCCAAAAAGTTTCAAGGCGGCTTGATTTGTATCGATAACTTTTAATTGCGTTAAATGATTAACTAAATCAACCATATTTTCCTCAAACTTTTGACGAAATTGATCAGGATATTTTTCTTTTAAATCCTCTAAATAATCTTTAATATCTGAGAAATCATCTTCAATTAAGGCAATCGGTGAATTTTCAAATAGTCCACGATAACGTTTATAGTTTTGAATTCGGGCGTTTTCTATTTCGTAATAAATTGACATATCGCGCAAAATAACTGTAAATAAAACTTTACCACGCAAATGTAATTTAGAAATCGTGCCTTCGGCGGGAAATTCCTCTCCATTTTTTCTCTGTCCAAATATTTTACGACGTTCATTCATATTTTCACTCGAACGACTTGCGGTATTAGCAAAGCTATCAACGTGCAAATGGTGAGCATTAGCATAACGTTCTGGCATTAATTTGTTTAAAGGTTTTCCGAGGATTTCTTGCATTCTAAAACCAAAGATTTGCTCTGCACCTTGATTAAACAAAACAATCTGTTGTTTTTCATCGACCGCAATAATCGCATCTCGAGCTGTTTGTAATATGCCTGCAAACCGTTCTTCGCTTTCTCGTAACGCTCGAGTTCTTTCAGTGACCCGCCATTCTAATTCTTGCTCATTTTGTTTTGCAGTAGAAATGTCGGTGCAAGAACCTACAAACCCAATTACATTACCAGTTGAATCAGTTTCTGGCAAGATTTCGCATAACACCCATGAAATAATATTGTTTGAGGTTTGAAATCGGTATTCTAATGAATCGGCACGGGCTTGTTGAATGCAATTTGCCCAATGTGCAATCACTTTTGCTCGATCTTCAATGTACACTGAATTTAACCAATTACGACCTTTAATATTCTGTAAGCCACTGATTTTTAAGTATTTATTATTAGCATATTCACATTCTCCTTGCGCATTCAAATAGAACAACCCGACGGGCACTAATTCATCAATTAAATGCAAACGCCTACGATAACGTTCACCCGTTTGATCAAGTTGACGCACCCATTGATAAACATACAAAGGCGCTAATCCTGCGCTAACAACTTGAATTACATGCCAAATCCACCAATCCAAATGATTATAGTGATTTTCATTTAAAAAGAAATCCGCACTACCCATTAATAGCGCATAACAACCTAAAAGGAAATGCCCGTTATCTTCTTGATAATACTGAAAAAAATACACCGCTCCACCAAAAAAACCCAATGCGCTCACTAATGATATTTGATTAATAAAGGTTTGTAAGGTTAAATCAGAAATATCCGACAAAATAAATGAAATCAATCCCATCACAATTATTAATATCACACTTGCAATAATAAATTGTTTAGATTGAGTTAAGTTTCTTTGCAAATGAATCAACCAAATTGAAGAAAATCCTATCCCACCACATAACATCGCAACGGTATGCAAATAAAATGCTGCGAAATGCGCTTCTTCCAATCCAACATACACAATTCCTAACATGCCCATGCCAAACAAACCCGCCGAAACGGGTAACAATTCTCGGGTAGGAGAATGCTCAATGAAATAACGCGCCATTAAGAAAATTGCTAAGGTTAATGCCGACAATGCAATAACCAGTTCTAATCCAGAATGCAAATTATTATTCAACCATTGAATCTTAGGTGCAATATTAGTGGTTGTTAAACCTATTACAATCACTAAAAAGCTAACAACTAATAATAATGGTTTGAAAAATAACGGATTTTTTTTAGAAGACAAACCATTCTCCTCATTAAAAATAACGGATCGATTAAAATACATTATAATTTATGTTCAACATCTAATACTTCGGGAAGAATAAAATAAAAAGTATTTCCAATTGCGGGTTCACTTTCAACGCCTGCTCTTCCGCCATATTGCTCAACAATACGTTGGACGATGGACATTCCCAAACCTTCTTGAACTTGATCAATATCTAATGCACTAAACATCACGCGACGTTGCTCTGAATTTAATGCGGGTCCATTATCTTTGATCCATAATTTTACAAATCCGCCGCCATCTGAGGTTGCTCCGATTTCCAAACGTGGGGGACGACCGCCGTTCTTTAAAGCATTAATAAAGAAATTTTCCCAGATTTTTTCAATCCAAGGCGCGTATCCCCAAACTTTAGGAAAGGTGGTGGGGATTTGTAATTTTCCTTGGTATTTATCGATCAAATATAACAACCGTACTTTAACACGTTGAACGATTTCACTCATATCTAATTCTTCCATTGTTCCACCTTGTGCGCGGACTTCGGCTAATAAAAGCAAATCATCAATTGTACCGACCATATCGCGTCGTGCTTGTTCTATTTCGTGGACAAACTTCAAATGCTCTGGGTTTTCAACGCTCATGCTTAAATCTTTCAATAAAATTTTGGTTAATCCTGATAAACGAATTAAGGGTTTTTTCAAATCACGCGCAACGATTTTTGCGTAGGCTTCCAAATCACGATTACGTTGTTCTAGGGCATGATTATCTTGTTCACGCATTTGGATTTGTTGTTCTAAAAGTTTCTTCATTTTGCTCAAACTTAAATGCGCGCTAATTCGAGCTAAGACTTCTTCTTGTTGAACGGGTTTAGTCAAATAATCCACTGCCCCGATTTCAAATCCTTGCACTTTATCGACGGTATCGGTGAGCGCGGTCATAAAAATTACTGGAATATCAGCGGTTTCTGGGTTAGCTTTTAGGCGGCGGCACACTTCAAAGCCGTCTAATTTTGGCATCATCACATCTAATAACACCAAATCGGGTTTTGAATAGGCGATTTGTTCGAGCGCGTCCTCGCCGTCTTGCGCGATTCGAATCTTAAATTCTCGATCTCGCAAATAAGTAAAGAGCATTTTTAAATTATTTGGCACGTCATCTACAATCAAAAGCGTGCCTTTTGCAAATTCTTTGGTATCCATAGAGGGTATCTTGTGTTGAGAAAATGAATTGAACAGTGTAACAAATCTTTGAGCTACTCTAAAATGAGTGTCTAAAATTAACCCTTGGGTATCACCATGAAAAAAATAATGATGAGTTTGTTTTGGCTAAGTAGCGCGGCGGTTGCTGAGGAGGCGTTGCAATGGCGATCAGAACTGCTTAGCGGTTATCGTAGCTTAAATTACTCGGCGGGGAGCACTGAACTCAAAGGCAACGTACTCTCGGCTGGCGTGGGTTTAACGGCTGTTTACCGACACTTCTACAGCAGCCTATCCGCCGAACGCGACATTCAGGCATCTTCCAAAACGCCCAACATCGATAAGTTTAATCGTTCCGATGCGGCATTATCGGTGGGGTATGGCATTGGCGATAATATTAGTTTATTTATTGGCTATAAACAAGGAGTTACTAAATTAAACACCACCGAACTTCAAGCCAAAGGTTTATTTATGGGCGCGGGGGCGGGATTACCAACCCGTTACGGCATATTTTCGTTTAGCGCCGCGTATGCGGATTTGAGCGCTGATTATCGAGATGACAAATTTCATGCCTACAGTGGAAACGCTCGCGGCACTAGTTTGAGCACCGCATGGCACGGAAAACTTTCAAATTCATTAAGTTACGGGCTTTCATTGGTGCGGCACGAATATTATTATCAACATTTTAGCGCGTTGTCTTTTAACGTGAATGAAAACATTGTATCGATTCATGCGAGTTTGCAATATCATTTTTGAGGAATATCGTTTTTAGCCGATCATTTTGTGCCTGCCCGCATATTGACGTTGCTTTTTTTGATGCAGTGCAACATAATAAATTAAGCCAATCCACAATTTAAGGATATATGTATGGGTAAGCATTTTTTAAGCCCCTTGTTTGCACCGCAAGCAGTGGCAGTGTTCGGCGCGACGGATCGCGAAAACGCCGTGGGGCATATCGTCTTCAAAAATATGTTAGAAAGCGGTTATCGAGGGCAATTGTTCGCGATTAACCCCAAACATCAAAAAGTTCAAGGGCAACCCGCCTTCGCAACGCTCAAAGAAACTGGACAACACATTGATTTAGCGGTGATTACGACTCCCGCCAAAACCGTCCCAGACATCATGGAAGAATGCGGCGAACAAGGCGTGAAAACCGCTGTGATCATTTCTGCGGGGTTTCGTGAAACTGGCAAAGTCGGCGCAAAACTCGAAAAACAAGTCTCCCAAATCGCTGAAAGATATGGCATTCGTTTCATGGGTCCGAACTGTTTAGGCATTATGCGCCCGTCAATTGGTTTGAACGCAACTTTTAACAAAGGCTCGGCGCGCGCAGGAAGTTTGGCGTTGGTTTCTCAATCGGGCGCGTTGTGCACGGCGGTTATCGATTGGGCACAAATGAACGACGTGGGCTTTTCGTCAGTTGTATCGATGGGGATTTCGGCGGACATTGATTTCGGGGAAGTCCTTGATTTTCTTGCCTCTGATCCGCAGACGGGAAGCATTATTTTATACATCGAAGGCGTTCAACAAGCGCGAAGTTTCATGAGTGCATTAAGAGCCGCCGCTCGCATGAAACCCGTGATCGTGATGAAGGTCGGGCGCGAAGAAGCGGGTTCAAAAGCCGCACAATCCCACACTGGGGCTTTAGTCGGGCGCGATGACGCATTTGATGCTGCGCTGCAACGAGCGGGCGTGGTGCGCGTCGAAACCTTCGGACAAGTGTTCGCCACCGCTAAAACCTTAGTGTCACGTTATCATGCGTATGGTCGTCGATTGGCGATCATCACGAATGGCGGCGGACCCGGCGTAATGGCGGCGGATCGGGCTTCGGAATTAAAAATCCAACTCGCCACTTTATCTCCCAAAACGATGGAAGAATTAAACAAAGTGCTTCCGCCCACGTGGTCGCATGGCAATCCGATTGATGTGATTGGAGATGCTGATCCCGAACGTTACAAAGCGGCGTTGTCGATTATTTTGAAAGACGAAGGGGTCGATGGCGCGTTGGTGATGCTGACCCCGCAAGCGATGACGCTTCCACAAGAAGTCGCCCGAGTTGTTGTTGAAATTGCTGAGAAATGCGTTAAACCTGTTTTAACCTGTTGGATGGGCAAGAAAGAAGTTCAACCTGGTCGGGATTTATTCAATCAAGCGCGGATTCCCGACTTTCGAACCCCCGAAGCGGCGGTCGAAGCGTTTTCATATTTGGCAAAACATCATCATAATCAAAAACTTCTGATGCAAACCCCGGGGTCGTTGGGGACGTTGGAAGAACCCGATGTTGAAGGTGCGCAAATCATCATCGAAAGCGTGCTCACCGAACGTCGTAAAGTGCTTTCTGAAATGGAATCAAAGGCTTTGCTCGGCGCGTTTCAAATTCCGACCATCGAAACCGCGATTGCGAAAACCCCGAATGAAGCGTTGGTGTTAGCCGAAGCGATGGGTTTGCCAGTCGCCATGAAAATCAATTCGCCCGACATTACCCACAAATCTGATGTGGGCGGCGTGCGGTTGAATTTGAACAACGCCCAAGCGGTTCGCACTGTTTTTAAAGAGATTTTAGCCGATGCGGCGCGTCATCGTCCGAGCGCACGTTTAGATGGTGTGACGGTCGAAAAAATGAGCGCGAAACGTCACGGTCGAGAATTAATGGTCGGGGTGATTCGTGATCCGATTTTTGGACCCATTATCACGTTCGGCGCAGGCGGCACGAAAGTCGAAATTATTGCGGATCGAGCCGTTGCGTTGCCCCCGTTGAACCTTTATTTGGCGAAAAGCCTCATCCAAAATACCAGAATAAACAAGATGTTAGAAAATGTGTTATTGCGGGTTTCCGAAATGGTGTGCGAACTCCCTTGGCTGCACGAAATGGACATTAACCCCTTGATTGCAGACGAAAATGGAGTGATTGCGGTCGATGCGCGGGTGGTGGTCGATTATTACACGCCGTCGCCCGATCGTTATGCGCACATGGCGATTTATCCCTATCCAAATCATTTAGTTACGCATTGGCAATTGGCAGATGGCACGGATATTACGGTTCGTCCGATTCGTCCCGAAGATGCCGAGATCGAAAAAGAATTTGTCCGTAATCTTTCGGATGAAGCGAAGTATTTTAGATTTATGCAATCTTTACAAGAACTTACGCCAGAAATGTTGATCCGTTTCACCCAAATCGATTACGACCGTGAAATGGCATTTATCGCAGTGACAAATACCGACGGACGTGAAGTTGAATTAGGCGTGGCACGTTACACGATCAATCCCGACGGTTTAACTTGTGAATTTGCGATTGTAATTGCAGATGAATGGCAAGGTCGCGGATTTGCGCACAAATTGATGGGCACATTAATGGACGCAGCTCGAGCGCGGGGTTTGAAATACATGCTGGGCGAGGTTTTAAGCAATAATCCTGGAATGTTGAAACTCGTCGAGAAACTCGGCTTCGAATGCCACGCCGATACCGAAGATCGAACCATCACCCACGTTACAAAATCTTTATAATT
>JFJP01039069.1_pt1 | contig 27559 bp, 31 predicted proteins | sample 431651 | NCBI WGS metagenome assembly JFJP01 (sample SAMN02602958, study PRJNA72255) | Microbial mat metagenome, whole genome shotgun sequencing project. | biome: fresh water; feature: sink hole; material: water; isolation source: purple microbial (photo- and chemosynthetic) mats found in... | reverse complement strand
AGTGCACAAAAAAAACACCAAACAGCCTTCGGTACCAATACATGCCAAAACTCAAAATATTCTATTACCAGTCGAATTTTTGATTTTTTTCTGCCTTGATTCATTTGCTGATACTGTCCTTTTCCGTTCGCTGTGGTGCAAATATCTTGCACCAATATAATCGACACCAATGATTTATTTCTTTACACCTTATAGTTTCGAGAAGAAACTTTTTGAAGCTTACGACAAATACATGATGCTCATTCCCGATCCGGAAGATTGGGGCTGCCTGATGGATGGCGACATGGCATTTTTACATTCTGATTTTGGTAATCAGCTTCAGGAGCATATCGATGCTTATCCAAAAACCGCTTTGTTTACCTGCTACGGAAGCCGTTGCCCATATGATCATCAAATGGCCCCGGGCGTAAATTACGAGAGTGATTCAATTCGCTATATTTACGACAATACCGTTAATCTTCGCAAAACAAACCACCTTAAAGTTTTGCAGTTAAACCAACGAATTGCCGGCCACCTGATGCTGATTCAAAAAAAAACATGGCTTACCTACCGGGCCGCCATCGCAAAACATGCCGTATCTGCCAATATTCAAGCCGTCGATACAGCCATTAGCGATGTGCTGCTGCAAAATAAGGAAATCATCCTGCTCATGCAGGGATTACAGGTATTCCATTATTACCGCCAGTACAGCTTCACAGAAAAACATATCCTGAGCGATAAACTGACTGTGGTAATCAGAACCCATGACAGACCACAGGCTTTCAAAACCTGTATTGAATCAGTCCGTAAACAAACCCATAAAAATATCGATATCGTGGTGGGCGTTGACACGCCCGGAAGTTATGACTATGTGCTCCCCTATAATGTAACCCGAATCGTTAAATGCCAACCAAGAAAAAAAATTTCCGACACTGATTTTCCTGCCAATGCTTATGTAAGCCAACTAATTGCCGATATTAACAATGGCTATATTCTTATTCTCGATGACGATAATTTTATCAATGACCCGCAAGGAGTTGAAAAACTGTTTAACCAAATTGATAAAGAATATTGCCTTTATATCATCCGATACCGTTATGCCGATGGCAGAAAATTCCCAAACGATTCACAGTTTGCACGAAAATCAATCGAAAACGGTGGCATTGATTGGGCCAGCCATGTTTTTCATGCACGATTTAAAAACATTTCCATCAGTCAGCCTTTATACAACGGCGACTTTTACTGGATTAACGCAATAGCCAATTATGTAAAAACACAAAAATGGATCGACCTTGACCTGGTTCATACAAAAACACCCGGCCAAAACGGAAAAACCGAAACACAGCCACCAAAACCAAAACCCATTCCGTTTAAAACCAATCCAAACGGGAATATTGATGTTGTTTACGTTGTCGGTTCCGGAAGCAACTGGTCCGATAACGAACTCCGCTTCAGCATCAGAAGTGTTGAAAAAAACCTTGCCGGTTTCCGTAACATTGTTATTGTCGGCAATTGCCCTGATTTTATCCAGAACGTCATTCATATTCCCGCCGATGATATTTTTCAACCTGGTATCAATGCCGATGGAAATATCATCACCAAAGTGCTTGCCGCCTGCCAAAATGAACGTGTCAGCGAAGATTTTCTGTTTATTAACGATGACCATATTGTAATAAAGCCGATTCAAATAACCGATGTACCACCTTTCCATAAAGGAGATATGACAGATTTCCCGGAAAGTTTTTTTAAATTCAACTATTGGCGCTCCCGCCTTGAGGCAACCAAAAAAATTCTTCTTGAAAAAAACATGACCTGCTTCAATTTTGACTGCCATACGCCAATTTTAATGAATAAAACCGCATTCAAAGCTGTCGCCACTGAATTTGATTATGCAACCGGCGTCGGCCTTACCATGAAGTCGATTTATGGCAATTCGGTTCATCCGGAAACAGGCGTTTTTTTACAGGATGAAAAACGCACCGTCTTTCAGCATTATAAACTTTCCCAAATCAAGGAACGTCTTTTCCCATGCACTTTCATGGCTTTCAACAACCAGGGATTGAACGATTCGCTCATGTGGTGGCTGATTGATAACTTCCCGGAACAATCCTGTTTTGAAACCAACCAACCCAAAGAACGAATTTTCGATTTTTACCAATGGGTGAAAAATGGCGAAACTTATCAGGAGGGCCTTCAGCTCTTTAAAATATATTTTAAGTACCATAACATGTTGCGGCTTTTCGAATCCAAAGAAACTGAAACATTGCGCCTAAAACTCAATTCTAAACTTCATTTATACCTTAAAGAATTATGACACAGCCACAACTCGAAGTATTAACATGGTGGTATGGCCAGCGCGATTACGCCACCGGATTGCAACTGCTTTCAAGCTATTGTAAAAATAAAATGCTGGTGCAACACCTGGGAAAACCCGGAAAAGAACAGTTTTTAATACATGTCAATAAACTTCATTATGAAGTTACCAGAGCCGTTAATCTGGATTGGTTGAAAATGCCACCGCTGACCGATCAGTTATTGCAGGTATCGGCAAACAGTCCTGCGGACACTTCGCCGGAAAAACAGCCAGCCCAAGGACAGAAACCCGAGATACAGAACCCTCCTGCGGATAGTTCTGTATGTATCAAACCAACAACTCCATCAATTCAGGATTTTGATCAATTCCCAAAGGTGATCCGGAGATTGAAATACGAATCTTCTGAATTGTACAATCAGCGGAGTATTTTACATACCAAGCTACGTTCATACAAAAACAATGATTCCAATTCCATCGCTGCACGAAAAGATATCATCGAACAGATTAAAACAATTTCTGCGAAATTGAACCTTTATTATGTATTTATCGCTGAATACGAAAAAACAGGCATAGTCCCGGATGAAAACACAGTCTGGCCAGAACAGGCAAAACCGGATCCGGAAAAACCAAAAACTGCCGACGAATTAAAAAAGGAAAAATGGTCATTGCACCGTGATAACAACAAGGATCGATGCAAGCTACTTTATCAGCAACGCACCAAAGCGGAAAAAGAAAACCCAATGCCTGAAGGCCCCAAACGTGATGCCATATTACAGCGCATAAAACTCCGTGAATCAAAAATGGCAGAAATCGAACACCAACTAAACGCAATTGAAAATGCTCTTAAAGCCCAGTAATCTTATTGCCAAAACACAGGCCGCTGCCGTTGTTGAATCCGATTCAAAACAACAGCCCGCGGTTATTGTTGCCAATGATGCTGCCAATGCTTTTGCCGACGATATCACAAAAACACTGATCAAGTCCATTGGTGAATTACAAAAAGGCAAAACCACCCATTATTACAGCTACGGTAACTTTAACCTGGTGCGCCTTTTGATTCATGTGCTGAAACAAACCGGTCCGGCGCATATTTTTATGACTTCCTATTCTTTTTCGCAGGCCAGCATCGAACAATTACTCAACTACCGGCAGAAGGGTTCAATCCTTTCCTTCCGGCTGATTGTGGACAACCGCGTAAAAACAATGAGCCCGATTCCCTTTCAAATGCTTTCAACCGCTTTTGATTACCGGTGTACTTCCATCCATGCCAAAGTTGCGCTGATATGGAACGACAGCTGGAATATCTCAATCGTTACGAGCCAGAATGCCACCGACAATCCAAAGATGGAACGTGGCACCATTTTTACCGATATCGAAACTTTTAACTTTGATAAAAACGCACTCGAAAATGAATTTCAGCGAGGAACAGCTTAAAGAGGTCGAATCAATGGCTTCATTGTTTATTTCGGTGGAAGATATCATGATCTGCCTCGAAATTTCAAACAGTGATATAGAAGATTTTCGGGATATACTTGAATTTCACCGGGAACACCCATTGTTTAAAGCGTATCACTCCGGGCGTATCGCCGCCCTTGTGGAGCTTCGCGCATCCATTAAAATGGCCGCACTCAACGGAAGCAACCCCGCGCAAACTTCCATGCTCAACTTTAAAACCGAATCTGAACTATGAAAAAACCTGCCATTCGCGATCTTCCTTCTGAATTAATTAAGGCCCATATTCTCGATCCGGATAATTCACCCCTCCCGGATTACCTTCAACAACCGCTGACAAGAGCTGTTTCTATGTTTAAGTTGTTGGATAAACACCCCATTGCCAAAAATGCAATCAAGTTTCATCGCGTGCTTTATCCTGATATTTCAATCGACACTGCTTACAGGGACTATAAATTAGCGCGGGAGGTTTTTAGTAGTTACCAGAATTTTGATTTTGATTTCTGGCTCAATTGGACCCTGGCCGATATCACCGACAACATCACCAGGGCACGAAAAACCAACCTGCCGGCCGACCGCAAAATTATCGCCATGGAACATGCCAACCTTGGCCGAATCCTGGGCAAACGCCCGGAAACTCCTGTCGATCCGCTTCGCAATGAAAAACACGAATTTTATATCATAGTTAATATTGGAAAAACACAGATTAAACTCAACATCGATGCTCTCGATAAATTACCGTTAAATACAATCCAGGAATTAAACAAGGCGCTTTTTGTTGGTGAAGAAATCGATGAACAGGGAGCTGCCGAAATTATGAATTCATAATGAATGAATCCGTAACATACCCCGTTAATCTGAACAGTCCACAACTGCTTTCAGTCGTTAACCGCGCAAAAAGCGAAGTCAACATTGAAGGCCGCGGTACCGGAAAATCCTACAAAATCGGCTGGGAAATCAATCAGATCGTTCGCAAAATGCCCCGGTCTGTAACAGCTATAACAGGCCGCACTTTTGGCCAGATATATACGCGAACGCTACCATCTTCCTTGAAATTCCTTGATACGATAGGGTTTAAGAAAGACGAAGATTATGTGATAGGTGTTAAGCCGCCAAAAGGCTGGAAGACACCACACGAAACAATTACCAAGTTCGAGAACTTCATTTCCTTTTCAAACGGCACCGGCTTCCTTTTACTTTCACAGGAAAGGGAAGGCTCCGCCCGTGGTCCAAACATCGACCGCGAAATTGTGGACGAGGCTATCACTTTGCTCAAGGAACGCTATGATCAGGAAGTTTCCCCGGCCAACCGCGGCAACGAGGAACATTTTGGCTACACCAGCAACCGACCCATTCCACAGCATCATGGTTTCCGCTACGTTTCATCCATGCCTTACGCGCAGGATCAGAAATGGCTGCTCGATTTTGGTAACTACTACCAGGAAGAAGCCGGCATCTTACTATTCGATATCTGGAACCGCATTGTTAAAATGCAAATACAGCTGATTGAAGCCAAACAGGTCAACGACACAGTGCTGTTTGCAAACATCTGGAATGAAATCCTTCGCCTGAAAAAGAAAATCATTCCCTTTGTTTCAAAATCCGGCGTGCTCTTTATTTTGGCCAATGCCTTCGATAACCTGCAAAACCTCGGTTTCTCCTACCTTGTGCGCGAATACGAAAAACAATCAATGCTCACCTTTCTGGTCGAAATCCTGAATTGGATTATCGACAAAGTGGAAGATTGCTATTATCACCTCGATACACAAAAGCATATTTACTACGATGCTTACAACGATGATCTTATCCATAACATCGCAACCGAATCCGGATGGGACCGTTCCACGATGCAACCCAACGATTGCCGGTTTGACCTTGACTGTGACCCGAACCGCCCGCTGGAAGTTACCCCTGACTGGGGTTCAAAAATCAATCTGTTTTCAGTAGGGCAGGAGCGCAACTTCAATTTTGTGACAAAAATAGTTGAACGCTGCGATTGCTTCATCAATGAATTTTACAACAAACCACAGGAAGTAAACAAAGTAATGATTACCGACCTGGTGGATCAGTTCTGTAATTACTATGAAAACCATGTAACAAAAAAAGTAATTTATTTCCGCGATAAATATGGCGATAACCGGCAACCCAACGTAAAAAACTCATTGTCATTCAACAACCAGGCCATCGAGCATTTTAAAATCAAAGGCTGGATGGTTGAGCCACGTTCACACCGGGGAATGGAACCGCCGCAACATGATAAATACCTGCTCTGGATGAACATTCTCAAAGCCAATGATCCGCGCTTTCCAAAGGTCATATTCAACGGGAAAAACTGCAAATACACATTGATCTCGATGAATAACACAAAGGTTATCGAGCGCAACGGAAAATTTGATAAGGATAAAAAGTCTGAACGCGATAAAAAAATACTCCCGGAAGAAGCAACCCACTTTTCCGATGCTGCCGATAAAAGGATATGGACAAAATATGGTAAAACCCTGTATTCAAAAACAGGTACTTACGTCGATCCAAGATTGTAACAGCCTTCAGAATCTCAGAAAGAACTACACTCCATTAATTGGAACAAAGATATTGATCGCCGCCCGGAACGGTCAAGGGTAATACAAGCGCCCTGTACCTGTTTCTCCTGCGGATGCGCCCTTGCCCTAATCCGCCCGGCTCAATAAAGTGATGTTCAAATTAACAGGCGTGCCAGATGCCAATACAAACCTGCAGGGCAGCAGTAAAATCAATGAGTAAACTCATTCCCTTTTCGAAAACAGTTATTGATGAAATCTGTGAAAAATCATCAACGTACATGGATGCATTTATTGCATTCTACAAAGTTGCAGTACCTGAATTCGACACAGTCAAACACATTGGCGGTTTCCCGGTAGTTTCCGATGCAACAGCTCAATACTGTATCGACAAACTGATGGAAAAAACAGATGATCCCTGGAATGTCAACAGCCTCTGGCTTAACAAAGGGTTTTCTTCTGACAAATCAATTCCGGATTGGAATATCTCTCTTGAAAGTGTTGAATTAACCTTTTAAATCAAATCAAATGAAAAAAAGAAATTACACCGGCGTTCCAAAATATTACATTGAAACGCGAATGCCAAAAACAAACAGGCTTATCGATATCTCAGAAGAAGGTTTCGATACAATTGAACTCTGCCAGGCTCAGATTGATGCCGAAAACAAGGAAGACGAAGAAATCCTCCAGGAACTTGATGCAAAACACGAACAGGAACTAAAGTGTTTTATTCTTGATCTTGATATCACCGATCGCCCACCGGTTAATCCGCGAAAATTTTATATCAAATATGTCAAAGTGCCACATCTTTACATTTATGATGAAAACGGCCATCATGAAATCACCGAACACTGCATTAATGATCTTCACTTACTCAATGCTTCCGGAGGAGAAATTCATAAGATTAATTCGATATTAAATGGTACGCTCGATCCGGAAACTTTCCAATCGGTTCAAAGCTGGGTTTCGCAATGCGTCAACAAGCCATCGACAGAGGAAATGCAATTACATGCAATCAATCAAATTCTCGAAGGTTACGGCATTGAATCGCTACGAACTACAAAAAGGAAAAACGGATACTGGTGCGATATCCTTTGCACCTACGTCAACATGGGCGATTCTTACACTGCTACAATGATCCGTCACCGCAAACATGGTTTCATGGTTGCCTCTGTTGGCGATATCATTGAAAAAAACAAACATGCCATTTAAGCTGATAACCATGGAAAACAAATTCACCAAAGGAGAATGGTTGGTTTCAACTTTAATGAAAGCCAAAATAGTCAAGTCAAAAGAAAACGGCTGTATCTGCCTTTTGGATTTTGACAGGGGCGATGAAATTGAACACAACGCAAAGCTGATAGCTGCAGCACCTGATATGCTCGAAGCACTGATCGGAACCACAAAAGCGCTTCAGCGCATCCTCTACGAATACAATCCTGATTCAATTGAACACGAATGGATCGCTGAAGCTCAGGAAGCTGTTAAAAAAGCCACAGGCAATAACTTAAATGATTAAAACAACCGGCGTGCCAGCTGCCAATACAAGTCCCCAGGGCAGGGGCATTTCACAATGAAAAGTTTTAAAATTCTTGTTTTTCTTTTTCTTGTTATAAGTATTTCCTGTGATGCCTTTCCAAATTTTGGATATCACGTTGTATTAAAATCAAACCATAAAATGGTTGTTTTTCAGCTAACCGCAATCGAAAAAGTTGATTCACTGATAATGTCACATACAGGGCATTTACTCACTAATCCCCGAAATCTTTCTTTAACCAATCCTTTTTTCGAATACCGTGACGGTATAAGCTATTTCTATTGCGAATTAAGATTGCTTTTTATATCCAAATCAGGAAAAACAAAATTTAAAAAGATTAAAAAACTAACCGGCGTGCCACATGCCAATACAAGTCCCCAGGGCAGGGGCACTATACAATGAGATATTTTGCAAAATTCACTTCAGGCTCACAGCCAAAAAACAAAGCACAGGAACATGCCGTAAAATTCGGCTTGCGATTTAAATCGACACTCATTGGCAGTGATGCCGCGCTCGATAAATTTGTCCAAAAATTACAACTTGGGCTCGACTTAATCAATCACCAACACCATCGTTGTACTAATATTGATTACAGATATAATAAACATCATGATTTAAATACTTTCGAATTTTATGTAGGCGATAATCTTTTCAATTTCTCTTTCTACCCTATACAGGATGAATTTGACGTGATACAATCGGCCGAAAAAACAATTTCTGATGTTGCAAATAACTCATTTAATTTATAACAACATGCAAGAATATTATTTCCGCTATGTGGTTACTGACCACTTTGCGCATGAATGCAATACATTCAGAAAAGCAAAAAGTCTTTCCCGAAAACTTGGTGAAAAGATTTATCTGACCACATTCAGTAAACTCAATTCGTATAACGAACCCTACCACGAAGAAGAAGTAAATACTATCAAAGAAGTACCTGCGCTGAAAAAGAAAATGATCCGTCAGTTTTACGAAATCACCAATACCAAACCGATGTCAAGAAAAGATTACCAAATCGCTTACAAATTTTTGAAAATAAGAGCATCGGAATCCGGCTTTATTGAACCATTTCGCACTACCATTCAATTGCCACCTGAACAACAGGTTCGTATTCACCGCTTTTTACAACACAATCATCAAGTCAGATTTCTTTAAAATAACCGGCGTGCCAGATGCCAATATAAACCTGCAGGGCAGCAGTGAAAAATTATGTCTGATAAAGTTTCGAAAAATTTCAAAGATGTGGTGCAAAGAGAACTACAACTTCGCGCAGATGCCGATCCATTGTTTGCCGCAAATTTTGCCAAACCCGGCAAAAACATCGATGAATGTATTTCTTACATTCTCAATACCGTAAAGAAAAGCGGTATCTCCGGATTCACTGATGATGAAATCTTTGGAATGGCTGCTCACTATTACGATAAAGATGACCTCGGTAAAATTTCTAAAACGAACTGCAAAGTGGTGGTGAACCACCAGGTTCAGCTTACCCCGGAAGAAATCAAGGCTGCAAAGGATGAAGCAAAAGCCAAAGTGCTTGCCGACGAAATGGACCGGCTTCGTAAAAAACCGGAAGTAAAGAAAACTCAAGTTGAACCAACTCAAAATTTTCTGTTCTAATGAAATCAAAAACAAAACTCCAGAAAAAGGTGGTGGCGCAATACGCGCTGCTGCCTAAACTTACGCAACTGCAACATAACCTGGTACATCAAAACTGTTTCCGGTCCCATTATACGAGAACAAAAAACATGGTTTATTGCCTTGAATGCGGCCATAAATGGAAAGAACCGGGAACCTTAATAACTGCCATTATTGGCGCCGATTGCCCCAAATGCAGCAAACATCTTGAAAAATGCAAGAATTATCAACCCTATATGAGAATCAACGCCTATTGCGCCCAAATCACCACGCGCGACGATATGCAGATTGTAAGAATGTTTTTTGCTACAAAAGTCCTTCACAAAAACCATCCCGCAAACTATTCCATAAACGAAGTTATGCAACACTGGATTAATCCAGATGGTAGAATTGTAATGCTTTCAAGAAAATGCATGGGTCAATCCATATACTACGATCAATGGGCAGAAGATCCAATTCTGACAGTCAGCGGCAATTCCGAAAGATCAACCATGCGGTTTAATACCCATCCTGATTATATCCTTCCCGGCCTAAGGATTTTACCAATCATCAAAAGAAACGGCTACAAAAACACTTTTCACGGTTTTACTCCACATGCATTATTTTCAATGATACTTCAATCCAGCGAAGCAGAAACACTTTTGAAAACCAAACAGATTCCCATGCTTGATTACTTTTCACGTGGCCAATCCAGAGTTGTCAAATACTGGCCAAGTATTCGGATATGTATCCGTAACAAATACATTATTAAGGATGCCTCGATGTGGTTTGATTATATTGTATTCCTTGAATACTTCCGAAAGGATTTAAACAGCCCGAAATACGTTTGCCCTGATAATCTAAAAGAAGTACACGATTTTCTCCTGGAAAGAAAACGGAAACAGGAATCGAAAATCAAACGGGAAGAGCTCTTGAAAACCATTGCATCAGCAGAACGCCAGTACCTGAAATCAAAAAAGAAATTCCTGAAATTACAGTTTACCAAAGACAACCTTTGTATTCAAACCTTCCAATCTGTAATTCAGGTTTACGATGAAGGAGAAATACTGCACCACTGCGTTTACCACAGCAATTACCATACAAAAAAGAATTCCATTTTATTGTCTGCAAGGATTAACAATGTTCCTGTTGAAACAATCCATGTGCTGACCAGTCCACTAAAAATCGAACAATCCAGAGGATTGCAAAACAAACCATCACCTTACCACAATGATATCATCAATCTGCTTCAGGAAAACCTGCATCAAATTAAGAAATACATTTGAAAAGAGGGGCTTGCCCCTTTTTTTGGTCGTTTTTAATCCAACAGCCTTCTGAATCTCAGAAAGAACTACACTCCATTAATTGGAACAAAGATATTGATCGCCGCCCGGAACGGTCAAGGGTTTACAAGCGCCCTGTAGCTGTTTCTCCTTTGGATGCGCCCTTGCCCTAATCCGCCCGGCTCAATGTTGTGGTGTTCAAATTAACAGGCGTGCCAGATGCCAATATAAACCTGCAGGGCAGCAGTGAATTACAATGAATAAGTTCGATGTATATGAAATGGTTACAAAACTGATGATTGAACGCCTCGAAGCGGGCGTTATTCCATGGAAAATGCCATGGAAAACTGCCGGTGGAATGCCTCAAAACCTTGTATCTAAAAAGAGATACAGAGGTTTTAACTTCTTCTTCTTGTTGAGTTTTAATTTCGAACAGCCTTACTTTCTCAGTTTTAAACAGGCACAGGATATTGGCGGCCATGTGAAAAAAGGCGCTAAAGCCATTCCGGTGGTTTTCTGGAAAATGCGCGAACACATCAACCAGCAAGGTGAATCTGAAAAAATTCCCATGCTTCGTTATTACAAAGTTTTTCATATCAGCGATGTGGAAGGAATTGATGTTTCCAAACTGCCACAACTGCAATCACACGACCACGATTTTACTCCGGTGCAGGTTTGTGAAAATCTCATTGAAGCATGGAAAGATAAACCGGTAATTCAAACAGGCAAGAATTTAGCCTGTTACAGTCCATTCGAAGATATTGTTCAGGTGCCCGATCCGCGAACATTCTTCGAAGACACCGAATTTTATTCTGTGCTTTTTCACGAATTGGTTCACAGCACAGGTCATTCAAAACGCCTCAAACGTGATTTGAGCGGATTTTTTGGAAACAATTCCTACAGCCAGGAGGAACTAATTGCCGAAATGGGAGCAGCTTACCTCTGCGGAATTTGCGGTATTCAAACAACAACCATTGACAACAGCGCAGCATACATCAAAGGTTGGTTGTCGAAACTCAAATCCGACAACAAATTCCTGATAATGGCCTGCTCAAAAGCCCAACATGCCGTTGACTACATTACGCAAACACAGTTTGAAACAGTGGAAGCCGAAACTGAAGAAACAGCAAACGAAACTATTCACACCTTTTAATTGATAAATTATGCAACGAGTAACTTTTGAATCTCATTTAAACAATTTAAGCCAGCGCCACGGCGTTGGCACTGTTTTTTCAGATATGATGACAATGATCATCTGCGCCATGTCGATGGGCAAACAGGAAGATTTGTATTTCGAAACAATCAAACCGTACAAGAAACCTGAACTCCTGAAATTTTCCGAAGCATTTGCAGCCCTTGTTGTGGAAATGACCGGCGACGGTTCCGGGATGGTTGACGTACTGGGTGAATACTTTATGCTCAATCTCAGCTTTGGCAAAAACGGCCAGTTTTTTACACCAATGAATATCTGCGATATGATGGCCCGGATCACCAATCCAATCAAAGAAACCAACCGCATTCTCGATCCGGCTTGCGGCAGCGGACGAATGCTGATGGCCACGGCAAAACTTAACCGCTTCGCTACTTTTTACGGTGCCGATAACGATCAGAATTGTGCAAAAATGGCAGTAATCAATCTATGCCTTAACGGGATGTACGGAGAAATTTCGTGGATGGATAGCCTAAGCAATTATTGGTTTGGCGGCTGGAATATCGAACGTACCATTCACGGTGTACCCTGTATCCGTAAAATTACGGAAAGCGAAAGCCTCATACATCTGAAGCTCCCGGAAGTACACCAAATACAACCAGTGCCACAACCTCTGCCTGAAATCGTATTAAAGGCAACCAAACAAACACAGCTTGTTTTCGAATTTTAATTATCAATCTTTAAATTTTATACCGTGTTTGGAATACAATTTTATCCAACTCCGGAAGATGTTATCGACAGAATGATGGCATCTTCCTATATCACCGACAAGGTGATTCTCGAGCCCAGCGCAGGCAGCGGGAACATTGTTTCCTGGCTTACGAAAAACGGCGCTGCCGAAGTAATTGCCTGTGAGATTGACGATGATCTTCGTGCAATATTGGCCAATAAATGCCATATTGTTGAGAATGATTTTTTCCAACTGAAAGCGGAACAGATTTCGCACATCGATTTTATCATCATGAATCCACCGTTTTTTACCGCTGAAAGACATATCATGCACGCATGGGACATTGCTCCCGATGGCGCTGAAATCATTGCCCTTTGCAACTCAAACAGCCTATCCAGAACCTATACCAAAATCACAGAACAATTCAAGGAACTGGTTAAAGATTATGGCTTCTCTGAATCCTTTGGCAACTGCTTTAAATGGGCAGAACGTGAAACCGCAGTTGATGTTTCAAAAATACACCTCTTTAAGCCAAAGAAAAACGAACAGGAATTTGAAGGGTATTTCGATGAAAACGAGGAATTCGAATTTTGCGAAACACCCGGGATGATGACCTACAACGTGATCCGCGATATTGTCAACCGGTACGTTGCCTGTATTCAGGAATACGACAACGTGCTTGAATCTGCTGTAAAAATCAATCAGTTTTCCGGTCCCATTTCCATCGACCAGCTCACTTTTACCTGTACTGCTGACTCCAGGCCAATACAACGCAAAACATTCAAAAAGGAATTGCAAAAAAATGCCTGGCGTTATATTTTCGCACAAATGAACATGAGCAAATATGTAACCACGTCAGTAATGAGCGACATTAACCGTTTTGTGGAGCAGCAAACCCAGATACCCTTTACCATGAAGAATATTTACAAAATGTTTGAATTGATTGTGGGCACTCATTCCGGGAGAATGGAAACAGTACTTGTTGAAGCATTTGATTTAATTTGTAGCTATTCAAGCGAAAACTCAACCGCAGGAGAGAAATGGAAAACCAACTCCAATTACAAAATCAATCAGAACTTTATTATCCCTTACATGACAAGAGTAAGCTATAGCGGAAAAATGGAACTCAGCTACAGCCGCGACAATAAAATGGAAGATGTAATGAAGGCGCTGTGCCATTTAACCGGGAATGATTACAACGATACAACTCGCCTTTACCAGTTTATTGACAACAACTATATTGAATGGGGAAAATGGTACAGCTGGGGTTTCTTTGAAATTCGCGGGTACAAAAAAGGTACAATGCATTTCAAATTTAAAGATGTAAAATTGTGGGAAAGATTCAACCGCGAAGTTGCACGCATCAAAGGCTGGCAGCTACCAAAACAAACCGACCGCAAAACTTCCGGGAAGGAACATGCCAAATCATCACAACTTGAAGTATTCGAATTTTAATAATAACTTTAAAAAAAACATCAAAATGGATACAAAAGAAAAGATCGAAAAACAATTGTTAATTGCTATGAAATGCATGGAAGAAATGCAGCATTTGGTACATCAATTACCTGAAGAAAAATATCAAGATTGCTTTATGTCAAACCTTATTGATATTAAAAGCAGGCTGAAACATTTTTTGAACAATGATTTTGACAGGTTAGCACGTCAACGTAATAATGCTTCCAAGTCAGATCAACATTAACTTTAAAATAAAAACATCATGGCTTACACAGAACCACGAAAAATTTCTGCAACAGCATGGATCGGCGATATCCAGGTTTCATTTACCGGAGTACAATATTCCGGACTACCAATTCTCGATACCACAGTGTCCATCCAAAATCAACCTGTCTGTGCTATTACCTGGGCAGACAAAGAGAAATTCATTGAAGAAATCAATGATGCAATTAACAAATACATAATTTAAGGAAAGGGGCTTGCCCCTTTTTTTGTCGTACCTCACTCCAAATTAAATCACAAAGGTAATTGCGCTTTTCGAAATGGGAAAGGGTATATAAACTCTCAAAACTTGTTTCTCCGTTGGTTCCGCCCTTGCCCTAATTCGAAAAGCTCATTGTGTTTGGTTCATAATTTTTCTTGATTTTTTAATAATAATAAATGGCGAGCCAGATGCCGAAACAAATCCCCAGGGCAGGGGTAAATTACTTATGTCACAAGTGGCACAAAAACAGATCGCAGCAACTGAAACAAAAGCTGCAACAATGACCGTGGTGAAGGAAGAAGTTAAAACTCCGCAAGCAGCCGCCAAAGAAGTGGCAGCAGCACCAGCGCCGGCACCGGAAACGAAAGTAAACCCGGTACTCTCTCTCGAAAAGAGAATTGAAAAGGTGGAAGAACTCACCATTCTTATCGACAAATGGCGGAAACTCAACGATGCACGCAAAAACCTGAACGGGTTTAAGCTCGGCACCGACGGCCTCAGCTCCACGATTACCATCAAGGATGCTTCCGGCCAGCAGTTCTCAACCTCTCACAACATTGTTGTTGAAACCGTCTTGATTAACGTCAAGCAGATTCTCAACGAAAAAATCGCAGAAGTTGAAAAAGAAATCGACTTCACAACCTAACAGGGTTGTACCAGATGCCGAAACAAATCCCAAGGGTATGGGTAGTAAGAGAGGGAGCTTCGCTCCCTTTTTTTTGTGTCGTTACCTGGGTTTTTTTTGTCCTTTTCTGAGCAATACCCACACCATATTTTTGAAATAAAAACGATGGCTGATAAAATCAGAAGAAACCTGATGCTTCACGAATACGATGTAAAGGAAGCTCCCCTGGGAAAACAAAACAGTTTCAGTATCAAATTCATTACTAAAAACGGCGAACTTGTTTTTGTCCAGCGTGCTGTTGCCTGCGGTCTTACCGCCAACATGAGTAAAAATATGCTTCGCGGAGTATTACCCATCGACATCAAAGGAAATAAAATCGGCCACCCAATTCCTGTCAATATCGATTCAATAGTAGAATGGAATGGCATGGAAGTAATTCTTTAACTTAAATAAATATGGCAAACATTCAATTTAATAAAAGCGGTGTTCCTTTAATCGGTTACGGTAGCCGTGGTGTTTTTTTGAGTACAATGGGCGCACCGCTGGAAAAATCAAAGAAAACCGCAACACCGCAACAGGCCGATCCTGATAAAACCACGGTTGGAAATGTTCTAATTTCTGATTGGGGTTCAGGCAATAACTTTCCCTCGAAAAGCGACGAAATCATTAACAGCGTCAGTGTGCTAAACAGCGGATTAAAGTTTATCCGGAACTTTACACTCGGCCAGGGAATTTTCCCTGTAACCGTGGAAGGCTTCGATGATAATGGCAACGAAGTTTTAAAACAGGTTGCTGATCCCAAACTCAGGGCATTTGCCAACAGCCGCATGGTGCGCAAATACCTCGAAAAAGCTACACGCGATTATCTGAAATTTGGTCCTGCTTTTGTTCAGCTTTTACCGAATGCCGATGGCAGTCAACTTGTTGGAATCAACACCATCAACGCCAAGTATTGCCGGCTTTCGGTAGCCAACGCCAACGGAACCATTGAAAAGTGCATCGTTTCAGGAAAATGGCCTGATAATCCTACCGAATCAGACATGACCATTCATGATGTGCTGGATGAATACGATCCGGAAAACGATTTACAACGTCGCAAATATGCCAGAAAAATAACAGGCAAAAGTTTTATTCAGGTTATTCGCGACAGCTGGAGCAACAACGAATATTACAGCTCTCCGGTTTGGTATTCTGCCTATACTGCCGGATGGATTGATGTGGCCAAAGCCATTCCTTCGTTTCTGAAACAGGCTTACACTAACCAAATCACCTGGAAATGGCATGTACAGATTCCTTATGCTTTCTGGGATCGGAAATTTCCTGAAGGCGAATATCCGGATAATGAGCTTCGCAAAAAAGCCATTGAGAATTTCATGACTGAAATAGAAGATAACCTTTGCGGTACAAGCAACGCCAACAAACCTGTTTTCACCATGTTTGAAGTTGGTCCCAACGGTAGAACCGAAGAGCAGTGGATCATCACACCGCTACAAAATAAACTCAGCAGTGAGCAGGATTTAATCTCAAGCGCCGCTGCCAATTCCGAAATTCTGTTCTCACTGATGGTCAACCCGAATGTGTTGGGCGCAGGAATGCCCGGAGGAGCTTACGCAGGAAACCAGGGAGGAAGCAACATCCGGGAAGCCTTTCTTGTTAACATCGCCAATTCATGGCTCGACAGACAAAACCTGCTCGATCCACTTGAAACTTTCGTGCGATTCAATGGCGCTCCGGAAAACCTGGAGTGGAGATTCAGAAACACAATTTTAACCACACTGGATACCGGTGCCGGTACCAAAAAAACTTTAAGCTAATGCTTTTCAAAAACACAAACGAAATCAAAAACATCTTGCCCATTGGTGTAGGAAATGATTTCAACCGGTATAAACCACACATCGATAACGCCGAAAAAAGATTTATCGTACCAATCATAGGCATTGATCTTTACACCGATCTTGTTCTTTTTTACGATTCAGAGCAGCCTGCTGAACCCACCGCTTCAGAAAAACTCAAAATTGAGTTGATCGGTAAAGTCCAGTTTGCCATTATCCATCTTGCCTTTTTTATCGGTTTTGACTTTTTGAATATTTCTGTAACCGATGCCGGATTTCAACGCATCGAGTCAGAACGCACAAAAGGTCTTTTCAAATACCAGGAAGATTCATTGAAAAGCTTTTTTTCGGAAGCCGGATTTAATGCGCTCGATGATATTCTTGTATTTCTTGAAACCAACGTCAGCTCTTTCGAAAATTACATGAATTCTACCAACTACACCGCTTTTGCAAAATCATTTCTCCCAACGGTGAAAGTTATACAAGAGATTCCGTTCAATATTCACAATAGCCGGCTAATCCTGCTTGCCCTGCAACCTGCCATCGCTTTTTTCGAAGATACCACCATCAGAACAATTCTCGGTACAACTATTTACGATACAGTGAAAACCGAAATGGCGAAAGAAACACCCGATCCAAAAGTTGAACTGATTTTACCTTGGATTCGCAAAATCCTGATCTATTTATCCACAGCAATGCTTATGGAAGAAACCGGTGCTACACTGGAAGATAAAGGATTGTATTTTCAGAAAAACGAGGATCAGCAACGCGCGAAAGTAGTAAAAGGCCCAACGCCAGCCGACCGTATTGCCATATTGGTTTCCAGGAATAAAAATATCGCCAACGGTTACATCGAGTTCCTGAAATCGCTGCTACTTGCCAATTGGGAGAATTACAATGGCCAAACCGGGTCAATTTTTCGCAGGGATAACAACGGCAAAAAAACATTTTGGACATGAAAACTGCAAGCAATTTAACAGCAAAACAAGCAAAGGAGATTTCATTTGCAAATCCAAACGAACAGCTCCTTGCAATTTTAAATGATATTAAAGGTGCAGCCTTGTGTGGAGCTTTTTCAATTGATTGTTATGCGGCCATATCTGAATCAAATCTCAAAGAACTGCATGCAAGAGGATTTAATGTTCGTCCAAAATTTACTGAGTATGGCGGTCAACAAGTGCATTATTTCAGTATTCAGTGGATTCTCGCATGATCGAAATTAAACTTACCTATAAGCCATTTCGCTTATTGAAAACAATCCGCGAAATTAATGGCCAGTTTCCTTCTGAGTTTGAAGAATTGAAACCAGAGCAGCTTGTGGCTATTTCCAAAGTAATCAATGAAACGATTTCCGATATCGATTTCCTGCAAATCATGACAGGCATCAAGAAAAACAGGATAAAAAAACTGGATCAATACCAACAGTACAAACTTATCCAGTTGTTTATGCCTCTCACCGAAATCAAACCTTACCACGATTTTATCATTCCTTTCATCTGTTCCGGGTCCATTCAGTATTTTGCTCCGGGAGCAAAACTTTTCGATATCACCTTTGGTCAGTTTATTTTTGTTGAAAGCTATTTTGCTAATTACCAAACCGACAAATCAAAGCCCGATCTTCACAAATTTGTTGCTTCATTATATCTCCAGGAATCAACTCCGTTTGAAGAAAAAGCCATTAAAACGGATATGGTGCAAATTGGCAAAATCGACGAAAACGTGCTGGAGGCAATCTCGCTCAATTATATTTTTATCAAGGAATGGCTTGCGCTTGCTTACCCGCTGTTGCTTTCTCAAGCCAAAGCGCAAGAAGAAAAATCAGAAAACCCAAAACGAATCAATAATTCCTCATGGGTTAAGGTTTTTGAAAGTGTGGTTGGCGACGATATTATCAACCAGGATAAATATGCCAATCTTCCCATTCATACAGTATTCAGATGGATGACCAATAAAATCAAGGAAAACATGAAACGCAAATAACATTTCATCACATGAAAAACAACTTTTCTGAATTGGTGAGCTATTTCGAGAACATTGCCAAAAGCCACCTCTCAATACAACACAGCGATGCCGAAAAACACTTTTTCCGTTTCGAAATCAACGAGGTGCTTGGAGGCATTCAACGAAGTGATGTTGCTTATCCAATGCTAATCCTTGAAGGATATAGTTTTGATTACACCGACAACAAAAGCGACAACCTCATAAAAAACCGCTCCGGGGCGTTTATCCTACTCGACCATTGCAAGGATATCAGTGATCACTCCCTCGTTCATGAGATATGGGACCGCCTTGAGGTTATTGCAGACGATATTCTTTTGAAAATAAAATCAGATAAGCGAAACTCATTGACTCCCGTGGTGCGTGGTTTTGAGTTTTCCAACGTCGAATCCAGATTAATTGCCAACGAAATTGGCAACAGCATCGGCATTCGAATCACCTTTACAATTTCTTCTCCGGTTTCTACCGATATCGATATGGATCGCTGGAATACAGAAATTGAATCCATCTGGCCACCAAGCAATCCTATTCAATCTTTATAATATTTCAAAATGTCATTGAGCAATGATTTAGTTCCCGTTCAAAATAATGTTATCCTTCGATGGGTTCCAATGGTTGCCAGAAAATTGCGTTCAAGCGCAGCCTGGTTTCAGGATGGTAAAACAGATCCTTTTGTTATTCGCGGAACAGGAAACAAACAACGTACCGAAGGCAAACTTGTCAACAGTATTCAGCCATCAACACGGAAATCATTTGGCGAAATCGACCGTGTTGCTTTTTCATTTGAACGTCATGGCGTTTTTGTTCACAAAGGTGTTGGCCGTGGATATAAAATGACCGGTAAAAAAGTTGTTAGATATGCCAAAGGGAAACCCAATCCCGAACGCTACGCCGTTGAATGGTTTAATCCAATCCTCGATAAAACTGTTCCTTTGCTTGCCGATGAAATTGCACTGATTAACGCCGATGCAGCCGTTAATGCCACCCGCATGAAAATATAACCCCGTTTTTTTGTGTCCTTTTCTAAACCCTTGCTTCAAATTATTTTTATTCTGTAAATATTCTATATCATGTCAGCAAGTTATACACGCCGAATAAACCTTTATATCAACGGCAAACAGGTAAGCAATGATCTGGTAAGTATCCGCCGTGAAATGTCGAAGCTGATTAACGAGCAGGCCCGTATGACTATGGGAAGCAAAGAGTACGTTAAGCATACGGCCGAAATCAAATCACTAAAAAAAATCATTGACGAACACAACCAGGCATTGAGCACAACCCATAAGGAATGGAACTGGTTCCAGCGATTGTCCGATGCTGCCAACCGTTATTTTGCAGCCATTACCGCTGGTATTGCTGCTATTGCCGGAGGTGTAATGATGGTTAAGTCGAGCGTTGATGCTTTTGCCGAATACGACGACAAGCTGGTTGACGTAATGAAAACCACCGACCTCACCAAACAGGAAACTATTGCCCTTAGTAAAGAGATTTCTAAAATCAACACTCGTACATCACAGAACGATTTGCTTTCACTTGCCCGCATTGCGGGTAAACTCGGCACCAGAGGGAAAGAAGATATTCTCGGCTTCGTAAATGCCACTGACAAAATCAGGGTTGCGCTTTCTGAAGATTTGGGCGGAGATACCGAAGAATCGGTTCGCCAGCTGGGTAAACTTGTAGATATTTTCAAGCTCACCAAAGAGTATTCTGTTGAAGAATCCCTGCTAAAAATCGGTAGTGCAATGAACGCCCTGGGCGCTTCAGGAACAGCCAACGAAGGTTATATGCTTGAGTTTTCAAAGCGGGGCCAAACCTCTGAAGTTTCTGCAACCGCATTTAACCAGGTGATCAGCAATATGTTTAAGAAAACACCTGAATTTGCCCGCATTGCAGGTGTTTCACTCCAAGAATTTACCGACCTCTTAAATAAAGATGCCAACGAAGCCATGATCCTTTTGCTGGAAGGCGCAAAAGGAAGTTCAGGTGGTTTTGGAGAAATGGCAAAAAGTTTAGACGAATTGGGCATGGATGGTGTTCGCGCCACTACCGTACTTGCTTCACTGGCTGCCAACATTGAAAAACTTCGTGAAAATCAGAAATTCAGTAACGAGGAATTTGTAAAAGGTACTGACTTACTTAAAGAGTTCAATAAAAAGAACAACAGCGCCCAGGCTGTACTTGAAAAACACGCCAAAACTTTCAAACAGCTTCAGGTGGAATTGGGAGAAAAACTCACCCCGGTTTATGCAGGCGCAATCCACAAAGCATCCACCTTATTAAAGATTTTTGGGACCACGGTTGATTTTCTTATCAAACATGGCGCTGCGCTTGTTACATTAACTTCGTTAATTATAGCTTATACCTTAGCTGTCAAACTCATGGCTTTTTGGGAAACCCGCAAAAACGAACAAATTGGTCTTGGCCTTATCCTGGCCAAATTAAACACAGCTGCGTACAGCGCACAGTTTGCCGCCATCGCACTTTACAATGCCGGCGTTGCTTTACTTTCCGGAAACCTTAAAAAAGCTGCGATATCCGCCAGGGCATTTTCAGCAGCACTTAACATGTCTCCTATTGGCTGGATAATAACCGGTATTGCCGCCCTTATTGGTGCAATAAAAGCATACGACAAGTACAGCAGCGAAGCAAAGCAAAATGAAAAGGCCAAAGCTGAAGCTTTAAAAAACCTTGGTATTCTCACAAAAAGTTATACCGACAATCTCGACAACCTGAACAAAACCATCAAAACATCCAATGCGCTTACGCTCGAAGAAAAAAGGTTGAGAAAAGAAGAAACCGACGATTTAATTGAGCACCTAAAATGGGAAATCAAACGCCAGGAGCTGGAGCAGGAAGCAATCCGTCAACGATTCCAAAAAGCTACTTTGTGGCAAAAAACAGTAAACCTTTTTAAAACAGGTTGGAAGTTTTATAGCGGATCACAGGCATTAAACGATATTGATGCATTGAAAAACGGTGAAGAAGCTGCTGCTTCAATGACAGAAGGAATACAGCAATTGGCAAGTATTTTGGATGGAACTTATCAATCGGCCAAAGAATTGAATGAGATTTTATTTGCCGAAAGCGCCGGTGATAAAATTGGCAGCGAATCGCTGGCCATGATGAATGAAAAACTGGCCAAATACCGAATTGCACTTGATAACGCCATTTTTGGCGGAGAAGATTATCTGCGAATTCAAAAGAAGATTCAGGCAGTGGAAGCCAAAATAAACAAACCTGTCTGGTCAACCGATGATGAAATCAAACGCCGGATTGACCTGCTCGAAGCTTCATTCAATAAAGAACAGGCATTAATCAGTCAAAATTATCTCCAGGGATTGATTAACGAAGATGAATACAGCCATCAAATGCTTGTTTCTGAAATCAAATTTCATCGCGACAAACTCAAAATTTACAACATCGGCACCAAAGAGTATCAGGGAGCAGTCAACAAAGCAATGGAGCTTCAGGTGAATGTTAACAATAAACTTCGTGATATCCTGCTCAAAGCAGAACAAGAGCTGGCAGAAGCCAAGATTGAAAATTTTCATGAGGAATTCCAACGCCAGGAAGAAGCCGAAAAAACCCGCTGGGACATTGAAAAAGCAGCCCTTGAAGAAAGGCTCATTAAAAAGGATGTTCTCAATAAAAAAGAACAGGCTATTAATGATGCCATTCATGCAATTATCCAGGAAAAAGAAAAGGCACATCAAACAACTATGAATAACATTAAGGCCGGTAAAAATCTTTCCGACCTTAATAATCTGGCTGATGCTGCTTCACCTTTCAATAAGGAATTTGCACAGCTTGAAGAAATGCAGAAATTCTTTGATGCAAAGAATGAACTTCTTCTTGCACAATACGAAAACGAAAAAGTTTTGGCTGCAGGAAATCAGGCTGCACTTCTTGCCGCTGAAAAACGATATAACGATGGCGTGCTCCAGATGAAGCTTGAGGCTATCGATGCCGAATATTTGCAATACGAACAACGAGTCGCATCGGCACAATCCTTTGTTACCGCGCTCGCTGGTATAGCAGAAGAACATACTGTGATGGCTAAAGCTCTTTTTCTTTTCAATCAGGGATTAGCCGTTGCTGAAATATGGATGTCAGTAGCAAAAGCCAACGCACAAGCATTAGTGTTTGCAGCAGCAACAGCCGGTCAACCTTTTATCGCCATGAATACCGCTGTAGGAGCCGCACAAACCGCCCTGGTTCTCGCTCAAACCGTAAAGCACTTCCAGAAATCAGATAAGAAAAAAGGTTATTCCGAAGGTGGTTTTACAACTCCCGGAAATAAAAACGAACCTGACGGCATTGTACACAAAAGTGAATATGTGATTTCAAAGGAACAACTTTCCAATCCACAGATCATGTACATTGCCCAGGTGCTTGAAGCCAGCCGCCAACGAAAAACTTCACTCAGCGGCCACGCGCTTCCGCTTTTAAGCTCTGGTGGATTTTCAACAACAAACAGCTCACAAAGCAATGATTTCTTTAAGGGTAACAATGATGCAATTCAGAAACAAACCCGCGTCAACCGCGATTTAACACAGGCAATTAATAAACTTCTCGAATACAGGCCGACCGTTGCGGTTGAAACCATCGAGAGGGAAAGAGAAAAATACATCAGAATAAAACAAACTCACGGTTTATAATTATAGACATGGCAATTACAGCAACAGTTACAGGCGGATTGGTCCAGCTTACCGGGAACCCGGTTTTTATTAATTGTGAAGGTGCAAGCATTCCATTCGGCGCCAGTGAATATATGATCCTGCTCCGCATTATCAGTCAGGATGGAAAACTCGAAGGCGCTCCTTTCGAGGTTGGCATGTCACCCGATGCCACAGGAAAATGCACTTTCAATATTTCTGCCTACCTCGATGCACCGCTTCCGGTGACTTTCGATAATTATATGTCAGCAAAATACATGACTTATCCCACCCGCGCATTTAATATTCAGATACAACCTGGAGAGCGTTTCATCAATTCTTCTAATCAACTGGAAGAGAATTGGTTTGCTGTGTCGTCTGTTTTTCAGATGGTCAAAGGCGGATTAACACAGCGCCAAAACGCCATGATGAAAGCCGAAAACAAAAATTTCTACTCAACTTATATCGAGGGAAAGAAATTTCTTACACCTCGCCCTGACGGTGATCTTGTACATCCCTCCCAACCGGTGAAACTCTGGTTTATGCCAGTCGAAAGTGTTGTTGCCAATATCAACCTAAAAGTTTATTATGATGATCTTACCGACACCACCGTTTCAACTTCTGTTTCAATCAGCGCCGATCATTTAAATGAATTTAACTGCAATCCTGCTGTTCACGGTTTGCAAATGGAAACTTCAACCAAAAAAATTATTTACTATGAGTTTTGGATTTCTTCCAATTCAACACTCTATTCCGATGTGCGCCGTTTCAATGTTGATTGGACGTATTGCGAACGCCCTTATTTCCTCTTTTTTGCCAATTCGCTTGGTGGTATCGATGATGTTTATTTACGCGGTTATGGTACAGATATTTTTAATGTAACCAATTCTTTGGCTTATCGGCCAGTACAACCCGAAGATACAGTATTTACACCCACCATTGTTGCACCCAATAAATCAGGGCAAAACAAATGGAAAATAAATTCAGGCTGGAAATCCATTCCTACAATACAATTTTACCGCGATCTTATGCTTTCAAAACAGGCATGGTTTCTTTATTCCAACATCTCAATGACAAGCCAAATCATTATTCCAATCATTATTACCAACGCCGATGTGGAACTGGTAAATCGCATGGATGATCAGTGGAGTATAGATATCGAATTTGTCGAAGCACACACCAGTCGTTTTTCATTTGATAACCGAATGTATTAATTATGCTTGCCTATTACATTAATAATATTCCATTGCACCTTGCTGCTGAATCTTCAGTAAGAATCGTGTATTACAATCCGGCCTGCTATTTCGAGGAAATCCCCGGCGACGTTGCCATGGGAATCGAAATTCCGGTCAACGAACACAACCGGGCTGTCCTGGGCAATCCTGAACGATTCGAAAAATACAACACCACAAAAAACGACAGGGAATTTAAAAACTTCGAAATCCGCTTCAGTGGAAAACTTTTGCTTTCCGGAACATTGGTAATCCAATCCACTTCAGCCGAATCGTACAGCGGATGGGGTAGGAACAACGTCGGCAACCTGGGCAAAGAACACAGGGATAAATTTATTTATGATATTCCGGCATTCAATAAAGAAATTGAATTTGTCAACAAAGCCAACTACAACCCGCTTACCGATCCTTACGGCTGCCCCACGCATTTCAATCCGGATTTTTTTAAGGAAAAAGGCCACATCGTTAATCTTACCCGCAAAATTCCAAATCCTGATTACGTTGATTTATCCTGGTGGGAGGATTTATTCGAAAAACAACAACCGGCGTTTATCGACGAACCCTATAAAACCGAAGCGCTCACTGAAGCTTTCCGCAGAAGCGCCGCATGGTTTGTAAACAAACTTAGCCCCGACAATAGCGTTGATACAATGGGATCAACCGCATTGATTAAAAAACTGGAAACTGAGCTTTTTGTCAATGTGCTTTCACCCATGCTTTTTTTAAATTTTATAATAGAAGCATTGCTTCGCGATGCTCATTTTTTTGTAAACAACAGCGCCATTAAATCGGATCCCGATCTGCAAAAACTTATTCTTTATAACAACTTCGATATTACCCACGTTGAATTTGTTACCGAATTTCAATATGAACCTGCCATTTACATTAAAAACGATTGGTTCGAAGGTTACACCCAGGAATCCACTTCCGCTTCCATCCAATCCATCAAACGCAGCTATGACCAAAAGTTTCTTTACAAGGATTTACTCCCCAAAATCAAACTAAAGGATTTCTTTCTTTCCATTCAAAACCTATTGAATGTATGTTTCCATTTCCGGCCTGATGGAAAGGTGGATATTGTGGACCGGGAAAAAATCATCACATCGGCCCCCATTGATATTTCGAAATATCTTGTGGGCGATTGGAATATGGGCGAGCAAAAAGATGTTGCCCTGAAATTCCTTTTCAGCCACGATGATAACGATGTGATGTTTTCAGAACGCTGGACAGATATCGACGACCGGCGTATTTATGAAGGCGATCCGGTTGCTAAATGGGATGATCTGGAGAGTATCACAAATCCCATCATGGGCGAAATCCGCTACCTTATTGATGTTAATTTGTATGTGGAATATGCCTGGATCCAGCGATTACAAATTGACCCGAAAACCGGCGACGAGGTTTCAGTGGATGCTCTTGGATGGAGGCACCTTACTTCGGGTTTTCAAAACGGTTTTTTCAACCGCAAAAAAAACGAAGAGGAAACCATTAAAACAGATTTCAGCACTTTACAGGGCGATCAAAATACAATGACCCAACACAGAGGAAACCTGGAAACAATGAAGTTTTCCTATGAAAATTTTACACCGCGGCTTCTTTTCTATCTGGATAACAATATTGCCAAAAACTCAACAGAAAATATTGCACTCGATTGGGAAAAAAAAGACAAAGGGCTTCTCGCTACACGATGGCCCAAATGGAGCCGCTTCTGGTGCCAGCGCCAACCTGTTTCCATCCCCGCCGCCCTTTCAATTAATATGATCGATTATATCGCCCGGAATATCACAAGTAGATTCCGATCCAATGAAGGTGACTTTATTATCGAAACCATGGAAACAGAATACAATCTCGATACCATTGGCAATACTACAATCAATGGATACAAAGGTGCTTACATGCCTCCCGTTTTTGAGCTTGATGATCATTGGGCTCCAGGCAACCTAATCCCCGATGATACACTTATCAACTTTTCAAAAATCAATTTAGATTTTAATACCGATCCAGATTTATTTCCATTTAACAATTAATAATTATGAAAAAAATTGCTGAAGGTCCATCACGTCGCGTTGGAACAATATTCCAGGAAATCGACACCAATTTTATTGAAGTATGCAATGCCATTCTTCGTATTGCTTATCCTGAACTTACGATTCTCGGCTACGCTGAAACTGAACCTGCCAATCCAACAGCTGGAGATTCTTATCTTGTTAAAGAAGCTGGTACAATATGGGAACTCTCGGTTCAAAAGGATCACATCATACACTGGCTCGATTCTTCCTGGTACATTCTACCTTATAAAATCACCGAAATCAATGATGCTTTTCAAGCTGAATTTTTTACAGCCGACAAAATTACCATTGGCCAGATTTCAGGCTTAACTGCCGATAATGTTCAGGAAGCCCTTGCTGAAATTTGTGCAGCTCTTGTAACTGAAGGAATTTTATAACAAAAACAATGGCACAGCTGGTTTGCAAAAACGCTCCAATTTCAGGGCTGAGGACTGGAACCGAAAAATACAACAAGTGGGTTTCCTATTGTGTCTGGACGCAAATCGGAAAGTTTTCTAACCTTCCAGCAGCCCCGAAGCTTGCGCTTCGGTTTACGTCACTCCAGAATTACGCGACAGATTATTTAACTGACAGGTTCGCACGCGAACATCAATAATGTATAAACAATGGC
>JFJP01037529.1_pt1 | contig 27572 bp, 21 predicted proteins | sample 431651 | NCBI WGS metagenome assembly JFJP01 (sample SAMN02602958, study PRJNA72255) | Microbial mat metagenome, whole genome shotgun sequencing project. | biome: fresh water; feature: sink hole; material: water; isolation source: purple microbial (photo- and chemosynthetic) mats found in... | reverse complement strand
CTCGGTAATACCTAATAGGCACAGTTTCAGGGTCGGTAATGTAACCACCATCAACACCTAGGAATATAGGTTGTCCCTTAGTCAAACCAGTGCTAAAGTTCTTTAGTAAGTCACCAGTTTGTACAGATATAGTCTCTCCAACAGACCCACCATACATAGCCACACCAAACACTTTAGCAGTGGTTTCTAGGGTGTAGTCGGCATGTTGTAAACCGCTGGTCGCCATATAGACAAATTTGAGTGTAGTAACCGCATTTGTTCCAACAGTAAACTTAGGTGCTCCACCTCCACCAGCGAGGTCCCAGTGGGTGTTGGTTGTGTCATTTGCGGGATTCGTGGGGGCACCCGTTGTTCCGTTTGCTTTACAGGCATAAATAACGCCATTGCTATTAACAATAGCGTACTGAGCATAGGTAATTGAGGGGTCCCACAAAGGAACACCCTTATCCACATAACCACGGGTAGCAATGTCCGCAGGAACAGCCGGGTCAGCAACTTGTGCCCTACCCGAAGTATCCCGCTTTACAACAACGGAAGCAGTCGGTGCATTGGTAGCATCAGTGATATCCAAAGAAGCAATAGCGGCAGAGGTTGTATTAATAGTGATATTACCTGTGCCGTCAAAGTTTACTCCAGCACCAGTTACCTTACCCGAGATAGCAATGGACCTGGGACTTAGTAGGGCTGTAGTAGTGCTGGAGTTTCCTGTTAAAGCACCAACAAAGGTAGTAGAGGTAACAGAAGTTAATCCAGCTAAAGTTGTAGAAGAAGCTCCAAGTGCAATAGCGGTTGAACCAATAGTGAGTGATGGATTAGCTAATTTTGCATTAGCAATAGAACCAGCAAGCATAGTATTGGTAACGGTTGAGGTGTCCCCGGTAGTAACCACTGTTCCAGTGACAGAGGGTAAACTAAGGGTAAAGGTACCAGAAGCAACAGCTACAGTTTGCAAGGTAATAATACCACTGGTAGCACCTGCAATACCAAGGCTGGTAATCCCGCTGAGAGCCATATTGGCAGAGGCTCTGTTAATAGTAACTTGAGAAGTACCAATGTAGAAACTCTGGTTGTTAAGGGGTATCGTTCCTGTGGTTGAAGGTAGGGTAATGGTTGTACCATCGGTTCCATCCAGAGTAAGGGACTTGTTTACCGTGAAGGTCTTAGCATTAGCTATCGACAGGGTGCCTGTAGAAGCTGTTATATTGAGCCCACGGATAGAAGTTGAGTTAGACAGTGCCAAAGGTAGAAGGCTCGCCAAAACGGTTCCTGAGGTCAAATTAGAGGCATTTGAAGCAAACACCTTAACTGCATTCTCAGTGGGAACAAAGGTAGAACGACCAGCCGTAACATTGTTGTTGTCTACATAGTAAGGAATCTCGGCAAAGACGTTGGATATGAAACCTAGTTTAAGAGTAGAGATGGTCGCACTGGATGTAACCCTATGCAGAATAAGTCTGAAATCAGAAGAGACGCTATAGCTCCATGGAAAGTTTAGCTTCTTATTAGAGCCATTCTTAATCTGTACATCTCCAGCAATGGGGTTTATTAGTACAGTACCAGAGGACTTATCCAGTAGGAACACTTTCCAATCATTATCCGTACCACTATAATCATATGAAAATTCAATTAGATTAGGGACGCCACGAGATGCTTTAGGGAGAGTAAAATCAAAAGATACACCTTGTCCACGGGCATTGGATAACGGAGAAGAAATAACAATGTTGTTGGAACCATTGAGGTTGGTTGCTTCATTGTTGGACCATGTGTAGGTAATAGTTGATGCTACAGCGACATCAATACCATTAATGGGTACTGGTGTATCTCCATCATCATAAAGGTTAACAACCCTTAGTCCAGGAGCTTCGGTGTCAACAATGGTAGTTCTATTACTTCCTATTGAGCTATCACCAGAACCTTCAGAGGAGCCTAAACCAAGGACAGGGTAGCCAACAACCTTGCTCCCTACATACTTCATTACTTTATCAGTTGGCATTATTAAAGGTCCTTTAATCTATTTCGTAGAGTGCTCTTTTCTTCCATGTTGGCTACATTGTAGGGTTGCATATTCAGACTGACATATAGGTCTTCTACAGCCCTTGGCAAATAACTATCTAATTCAATTAGTCGATTTAAGATTTCAGACCTTTCATCAATAGGTGGGGTTATAGAAATAGAACTAGCTACATTACCTTGTTTACACCATTCTAAGTACTCTTGGTAGAAAGGACTTTCTGGTATTTTCTCAAAAAGTATTTTTTCATCCTTCAAGACAAAATTCCCAGCATCTTGGAAGGGTATTGGGGGAGTGAATTTTTTCATCTTTTAATATCCTGTATGCACTGCACCAATTGCAGTACCACTACTATCATCCACTACCGCTTGATTAACTGTTAACCCCGTAACAGCAGTAACAGTAGCGCCAAAAGTGGTTTTAGACATTCGGGGTGTTCCTTGGTTCCAACTATTCCATGGGGTCGGTCCAGAGGCTCCATGATACCCTATCAGTGTTGTAGCCAGTTTAGTGAAAGCCAGTGTATTAGTTCTCATTGGAGGATTAAGCGGAGAGACAATATTCATTGTGGTTGCGATTGCCACACTACCTGTCCAAGAGGTAATAAGCTGATAATCTCTTTTACAGAGCATTAATTCAATACCATAATCTCTTGTCTCAAAGGAGGTAGCACCTGTTCCAATCTCTAGCTGAACACGAGTTACTTCAAAATAGTTAGCGGCAGTAGTCCATGGGGTTGTGCTATAGGTAACTCTTTTATCCCCTAAAACCCATGTGTCGGTCTGAAGAGAAATAATATTAGTCCCTCCATTGGAACCAATATATAGGTATCCACCTACACCTTCCCCAAAACTTGCATTCCATTTTGTGGGGTCAAAGTAAACGGAAAGGGTTATAGCAGTGGCTACATTTATATTAATCATTGTAAACTCAGAAATATAGCTATAGGTTCTTGCGGCGTTAACAAAACTGACCGTATAAACTCCTGCTACATTGACCTTGCATAAGAAGCTAAGGGTAGCAACATTGCCTTTCATTGCCACACATGTAGTCCCATCCAGCATCTGGTAGAAGCCAACTCTTGCATCCACATTAGTTAGGTTACTAGGGGGGTTTGTTGTCATACGGTGAGAGGTATAAACTGTATTATTATAAGTTAAATCATTTCTTTGTTCGGAGAGAATCTGTAAAGAACCGGCTAGGTTTATGTCTAAAGCCCACCTATCCACAGTCTTAACACCGCTTGTGGGGTTGGATGCTGAGGATGCCCCTCTTTGTGCAATTTCCATACCCCCATTAATAATTTTGTTTTTATATCCGGTAGTGTAGAGTGGGCTATTTATTGTGGAACCAATTTTCAGTACTTTATCTGCCATGGAGTTTACACCCCTAACCTTACAATCTGAATAAAGGTTTCTTGGGTAGGGGTAGCCTTTACTACCGCAGTAGCCCCACCACCTGCGTCTACTAGCTTTATCTTGGTATAGATAATACTACCAATATTGGCAGTTACTATGGCAGTTATGCTTGCTCTACCAACACCCCCGTTGTTTGTAGTATCATAATTTAGGGTATGGTATGATTCACTACCACCAGCCACTTCCAAAAGGTAACTGTTAACTCCAGCAGTTACAGTGGAAGTGATAGCTACCGAGCACGTAACAAGATAGGTACCACCAAGGGGAACAGTGAACGCCCCAAAACCTGCATTAAAAGCATTGTTTGTATCAATAATAGCGGGATTATTATAGGGGATAGCAACAAACTCTGAAGTATTAAAAGTAATCCCGGGACTACCAATATAGGAAATTCTAACCGATGCTGGAACACCCGGGTCTACAACTTCTGAAGGTTCCTCAATAGAAATCATTACATCTGTACTGTTGACGGCATACCCTACAACTTGGCGGTATTGACCATTATTAATGGAGTTAAAATCCTGTGTTAGGACACCTAAAGAACCCGTAAACATAGGTTCTGCTGTGGATAACCCAGTTGTATAATTCTTAACTAAACCACTACAAACAACTCGGACACTCTGGTCAGCACCACTGGAGGCGTCAAGGGCAATACCCATAGTTCTGTAGTAAGAGCCACCTGCGGACTTATCTGACCTAAATAGCTTTCCAGAGGAAGACAAGCTAACAGCCGTCATAGCAGGGAAGGCTTCTCCAGAAGTAAAGGTTGGTGTAATAGTGAATCCACCAGGAACTGATACCTCGTTGCTTCCGAAGGTAACATTACCACTAAAACTAGTATTTCCTCCAAAAGAAGAGGCTCCAGTTGTATTAACTCCGGTAACAGATAACTGCCCACCATAGTTGAGGGTTTTAGTCCAAGTGGAAGACGGAGCCAGTGTGTGATAGTATACTACTCCGGGGGAACCAATAGAGATTCCAAAGCTGTTAAAGAATGTTCCAAAAGAGAGGTCAGAGATACCATCAATAAGAGCAATATCAGCGTAAGAGTCTGTTCCAGAGGCTACTAAGTTACCTGTGTTATTAAAGGAAAATTGAAGTACTTTAGCATAGTCATGAACTCTAACTGTAGTAGAGGAATCGGGAGTTGCCTGAGGTAGCCACCCTAACCAGTTTAGGATAGGGTCGGAACCGAACTGCTTTAGTGTACATTCATAAACACTGCCAGAGGCTCTAGTCGTAGAGGTTTGTGGGAAAGCATTAATAGTAAACTTAAATGAGTTAGTTACTGTGTCATAATATGTATTAACAGCAGTGTTTGAGAGGGAAGAGTCTGCTAAGGTAATAGCTGAGAGTATGGCGCTGTTAATTACCCCTGCAATATATCCTGCATCCTGAACGGGTATGGAGTTAAGCGTAATGGTGGCTTTCTTTAATGTACCTGTGCTTCCAGACTTTGTTTCCTCAAGATATCCATCATTCCAATAGATAACAAAGGATTGGGTTGTTACATTAAGATTACCCCAGGTAGTGCTCCAGTTAGTATTAATATTTATCCCTGGGGAACCTGCAAGTGTACCCCTCTCCAAAACATTACTAGTACCAACACTCTTGTTGAGCGTCTTATGGAGATAAGACAGCATTGCTGTTTGGTCGGCAAGACCTGCCCCAGAAGATGTGTCTCCTAAAAAGGGGGTACTTCCATCTAATTTAATATTTGTCCATATGGTATTATCAACATTGGCAATACCGGAGCCACTGTAGCTAATAGCCCCGCCTACTGCAATCTTAAACCCATACTTGTGGGTAGAGGTATCAAAGGAATATGGGAATACTGGGATTATAGATGAACTCTGTGGTAGCACCAATTTAGGACCACCATAGAACATACCCTGTGCTTCTTTTCTACCGTAGTAAATTACATATCCTGAATTCGAGGATTCTGAGATTACAGGTTTTCCCTCAAGAATAGTAATGCGTTCTGTATTGTCAACAGCCGACTTAGCTAGATTAAAGAAGTTAGCATTAACTTGGGACTTATCAAATAGACCGGAAGGAACAACACTGGTTATTCCTTTGTAGGTGGTATTATCTCCCACAAGAACAGTGGAGGGTCTTAGTAAGTGTGATGAAATAACGTAATCAAAGTATGCCATTGTTTACAATCCTAAGTCAAATGACTGGTATATCGGAAGCTTTACACGAGAATAATTAAGAACAGAACCAATATAATTGGACACCTCGTCTTTTATAACCAAAGTGTACTCGGGCCATATGGTGTTTGAAGAATCAATAGACAATCTTGGTCGCACCACAATTGCTAAAGTTATGCCGTCATCCACAATAGGAAAAGCATGTTGTTTAACATAGCCTTTTAGGTCCTCTGGTGTCAGGGCAAAGTTAACGAATCCAAGCTCTGGGGCAGGCTTAGGTTTTAGAAAACTCTCCCATACAATTTGAGCACTACCCGTGTCATAATTTCTTTTTAGTCTCAAGAAGTCTATCTGATAATAATCTGCTCGGGTGTTAGTTGCAATTACATCAATGAGCGCCCCATCAAAAGCGGGAGTTGTATAAAACCTAGCTCCAACAGCAGGAGCAGTGATGCCGGTCGTAACAACAGAACCCGTAGCCTTACCTCTTGAAGGGTACGGAAGCGAATTATACATGTTGGAAGAGTAGTCAATGAACTGACCCCCAATGAGGGTAGCTCCACCACCAACATAAATACCAGCACCGTTAGAATCAAAGAACACCTGTAGGGCTTTAGCCTCTTCTTCCTCTCTGCGTAGTTTGTTTTTTACAGGTACAAAGTCATAACTGATGTGGTAGTTTTCCAAAGCCAAATTTGTAGTTATGTCACCTTCTATCTCCTCGATGGCATTATCAGAAAAGTACCTATTGTTTAATAGGGAGGCTACTATGATTTTATGAGAGGTGGTACCATCTTGAGACTTAACATCGGCAAGACTAGCATCTCCAATAATCGAAAAAGCAACATATTTATCAGAAGGAAGATTAGGGTCAAACGCCCAGTCGGCAACAATGTAAATGGTATCGGTGGAACTGGACCAGAAGGACAATTTAGAAATTTCTACTGTGGCGGCGGTAAGAAGAGTAATCTTTCCTACCAGTTTAAGAGTATCAACATTGTTATTGGGGGTAATGGGGTTTACAGCGTCTCTTTCAAAATAGAAGGTAGCACCTGCATCAATAGTAACCGTCACAGAGGATACATTATCTGCTAGGGAAATATGTACATCAGAGGCTCCTGGCAATACAACATCTTTTAGCATAGTGTTTGCATATGCTGAAGATAATTGCTGGTAGGGATAGATTGTTACCTGTTGGGTACCATTAGATACTGTGAAATCACTCATACCTAATTAGTGCTTCTTACTGCTTCACGAATAAATTAAATGAGATATGATTGCTAGATTGGTTATAAATAACCGGAGGAAATGTACCATAAGCTACCATAACATCATCACTATTAAACAGCCCAATTTCAGATACTCCAACTGTAGTATTAGAGTAGCCCGTTTTATATGTTACTACCGATTGGGTGGAAACTCCCTCATAACTGCCATCAGGAAATGTATCAATAGGGTGCGTTTTAACTCCATATGGGTTATATTGCATTCTGGTAACAATCTTACCTGTGGGCTCATCTATCCAACAGGTTAAAGGAGTATTGGTGGTATCCCGTAATAGTGTCTTTCTGGTAAAAGCAGTACTACACAGATTCTCTAGTTCTACTAAGGTCATATGGGTGTCATAGATACAAATCTCTGCAATATCTCCAACGTAGGAAGAGGCAATAACAGGATTAGTATAATCAAAATCCGTAGAACCAACAGAGACCACTTCAGTATCGGGAGCCACCAAAGTTCCGTTGATAATAAACAGAGGGAGTTCACCCTTAACAGTTAGAGCAATATGTTTCCATTCACTCCCATATTCTCCTGTGAATGTCCAAACACCATTAATTCCAGAAACTACTTTTTTAGTGACAGTGTAGGTCTCAGAAACTCCGTTAGTAACATACTCCATCTTCCAGTAGTTCATATCCAAAAGCACAGAAGCAGGGTTTGTTCCATTTGGTCTGATAAGGCAAGAGAATGTAAAGTTGGTTAGCCCGGTTGCCGGGATATTACCAAACAGGTGGTTTCCATCAGTAACAACAATGCTACCACCAGAGGCAATGTGCATATAGTTACTGGTTATTCCACCACTGGGGGAGTTAAGTGTACCATTAGTTACCACAACAGTGTTAGGACTAATAGTAGGTGTCATTCCTTGATATGCCCACATATCTTGGATGCTTGTATTAGTAGCAACATCCATATTAAGGTTTAGAACTTGGTTTGTGTTCAAGTACCAATACTGGTCTTTCTTGTTTAGGGAATGTAGGATTACTGTCTGTTTCTGAGAAGAGGGGAAGTAGTCCATGGAATACCCGGCATAGTCTGCATCGGTAGTGTAACCATCCAATAGAGCCCCAGAAATAATGGCAACATAATTACCCAAGCTGTCTAGTTCTTGATATTGGTATCTGGGATTATAGGTATTGTTGAAATCTTCTTTTTCTTGGTAGAAGAATAGTCTTTGTTGTACGTTGGAGCGGTTTGGGTCGTTGAAATCAACTGCAATGTTAACGCCCGTAGATATTGTACCTCTTGAGATATCTCGATTAACCAAGTCCACATAAGTAGGAAAACAAGTATTATAGGTATTGTTGCTACAGCTAATTAAGAGAGTTTCTGCCCTATTAGTATTAATAATACTAATGGGGTTAATCATAACTGATAAATAATTGTATCCACCGATAGAACCCTTCTCATTAAATCCAACATAGGTTCTAAACAATGGGGACATAACATCAGATAATACAACCTTACCGATGGCGTTAGGCTCAACTCCTACAGGTATTAGAACATTTGATTCCACGTAAGAGTCTTTGTACCCACCATTTCCTAATTTTACATAGCTAACATTCAACATGCTGGACCATGCGTTTTGCTTAAATCCGGGGGAATATTTGAATGTTTGAAATTTAGCAAGAATATTGGGATGTGTATAATCACTACCAGAAAGCGTGTTGTATCTACCATCTGAGGAGGTTACTAAACTCATTTGAGTTCCTAAGAAAAGAGTATCCTGGGACCTCTTCAGATATGGCAGGAGGGAACTTAAAGTTTCTAAAAACTCAATGTCCATGAGAGATTCACGGGTGCCTAGGGTGTTAGTATGGTACAGAACCCTATCTAGAGCTAACTCAAGCATGATACCTTTACCCGAGAAATTAAGGGGGATTTTCGAATCATAAGTTAGGGTGTTATAAGAGGTGTACTCTACAACAATAGAGTTAACCGGGGCATCATCGTAACTAGCTCCAGAACCAGGACCGCCTAAATGGGAACTCCAGTTAACAAAAGGGGATTGAGATAGAATCTTGGCGATAAAAGCAGAGGTGCTGGATATATCAGAAGCATTAACCGAAATGGACTTTCCCAGGAAACTAAACTTACCGACATTGGCACCAGCTACCGATAGAATTTCTATATAGTACTTGTTAGATACGAGTCCTGGATAATTCTTAAACACCCCAAATACCACATTGATATTACCGGGGTACATGTTGGGGGTGGCAATAATCTGGTCATCATAAAGTATACCAGTATCATAGGTATAGTATGGTGCCGTAGCATCATAAATAGAAGTAATCCCATCTAAGTTAAGTGAGTTCGGAAAAGTTGGGGAGCCAGGAAGAATACTCGCTACCTTTGAAGTATTGAGAAATCTAAAAGACCTGCCTGTTAAAGTTGTTAGTGAGGTGGAGCTAGGATACAAAATTCCAAGGTTAACTGCCCCGGTTCTATTAATAATCTTGAACGGGAAGGCATACCCCGTACTAGAGCCTGCCCACTTACGGATAAACCCAACAGATTTTATCAGTCCTCTGATGAAGGAGTTCTGCTTTTCTACAGACAATATGTCTCCGTTCTCATAGTTTGATGCTTTTAGATAAGCTAGGTTAATAACCATGCCAAGCTGAAAAAGAATGTCCTTGGCAGTTTCTTGATAAGTCGTCTCATCACCGTTGAAGAAATCTACGTTCCAGAAGTTTCTTATTTGGTCTCCTGCATAGATTATGCCTTGTAGCTCAGAAGCCACTGCATTAGACAATATTGAATAGAAACGATGTTTTAATGCTGAATGATACCATTCATGTGGCTGACCAGCGACTGGGGTTCCTGTTTGTGACAAAGATACCTTATCTTGAATTATCGTTTGCTCAGTAGCGTTAGTTGAGTAGCGGATATCGTCCTTTGGAGATACCTCAATAACGGGAATATTGTTTCTACTAGTGTTGTAGGGTAGGACATCTCTATATGGGTCGCCAGGGCTGTTTACAGACGGGTAGGGAATAGTAATGAGAATTTCTGCATCCGCAGTAGAAGTGGCGGTATAAGACGTTGTAGAGGCAATACCAGAGGCGAGGGCTTGTGCAATAGTATTTATACTTATTGTGTCTGAGGGTGATAAATCTACAGTAATACTCTTAATCTTATTAAACGTCACTAGGACTCTTCCGGGTTGAACTAACACATTGGTAGGAACAGATACCTGAACCCGTGTGCCTGAGGAACCCGTAAGGGCGATTTCAGAGTAGTTATAGAGAATGTTGGTAGCGGTAATATTTTGTAACTCGACGTGGGGCGTTGAAACCGGAACTAATGAGTCATCTCTTACTCTGGTATAAATCATTAGGAAATCTCCACAACGACATCGTCTATCAAATCATTATCTTTAATCTGTAGAATGTTATTCTTAGCATATGCTAAGATTTTATTATCATACACTTGACCAATAACCTGAATTCTTATCTTAGTATCTAGCTCAGAAGAGCCACCAAGGAAGTTGATATAGCTTTCTCCAGAACCTCCAGAGGACCCAAACAAATAGTTAGGTATCTGAATCTTCCCACTACCCAGTAAGGAAGCATTTAAGTCGGGAGGATTAAGTGTTTGATAGTCTAGGGAGATTTTAATAGGTACATAGGGAGTTGTTGTATCCCCAGGTAGAATTTCAGTTGGGGAAACCCCACCCTTAAGAACGTAGTCATTCATAAACTCATAGCTAGTAATATTACTGATATACGGAAATTGGATGGTCTTAAAATCTACAGTCCTTTGCTTGCTAACCGTGATACCCAGAGCACCACCACTGGTTGGGAAGAATACACTAGGTTCTGCCAAGTTGACATCATTAGGGACAATTTTTAGCACCCCAGGAGAAGGAATACTTAGGGTATAATTGGTAATACTAGCAGACTGCCCATAGATGGTATTAACAAGAACAACGGGGGAACTAACATCTGACAGATTAAGAGAGAATGTATGTCCACAAACTGTCATCGTACCAACAGAAGCATTATCCACCAAGAACGTGACTGTGTAGCTCGGATTTTGTGTGGTATCGTTGACCACAAACAGCGTTCTTGAATAGGAATTCCCATTGTAGGAGCACTCCACACAATCAAAGAACAGATTAATCTTCAGACAGTGCAATACTCCATCATTGAAGTTCTTTAGTCTCTGAAAGGACCTATCAAAACTAAAGTTATGATAATAATATTCAGGTAACAGAGAATCAGGAATAAAATTAGAAGGAAGTAAGTCCACCACTGCTTCTGTAATAGATTTCACATCCTTCAGATTGTAATTGGTTTGTACTAAACTGGTTAATGCTGAGGAATACATAGGACTTTGGAAGGACTGTTGACTAATAATCAGCTTCCCATATAGGTAATCTCTAATCGTTGCAGACAGTGTAGCAAGGTTAGTAGCATTAGCCTGGGCTTCTCCTAAGACATTAAATCGAACATGCAAAAAGTCAGGAGGAGAGTAGGTAAGAACATCCAAAGGGGAGGTTCTGCCTGCAACAACACTCTGAACTGCAACGGGGAAAGAAGTCTCACTAGGGGCACTGCCATCAGTTTGGATAGCAGAGTAGTTAATAACGTTCTGGGACACCCCGGTAATGGGGTCTGTAACTAGACCAGAGTACACGGTTGCTTGCTGAATATAAGGAATATTGGGGGTAGTAATAGCTACTTCATAGCCGCCATCAGTGATAATAGCCCCACCATTTAAATAAGCTCTGGGAGCCTTTCCACGGACTTCCTCAGCAGTATCTTCATCCTGACCACCTAAAATGGAGGCTGTAGTAGAGCCGGATTCAGGTATGTTAGCGCAGTATAGCTGGATACCAGCACTGCTTGAAAGGATGGTATTGACTACATAATTGGAGTTAATATTGCCTTGGGAACCCAGAGTCTCAATATAACTGATAGTGACTTGGCAGTTACTTGGAATTACCTTACCAGCAGTACCATTACCAAATCTCAGAATGAGATATGAATAGTCATTAGCAAGTTCGGTCTCAAAGGCATACTCATCAGCGGAAGCTTCATAGATGCTATCGTACTTCTTGAAGTCAATAATAGTAGATGAACCTGTAACCTGACCTTTAACTTTGAAGAAAGGAGCCGAGAAAGGGTTATTTGCACTTTCAATATTAGAGGACTGAATAACAATTTCTTCAAAGACATTCCCCAGAGTAGGAGTAGAGATGGTTTTTTGAATCCCTTGAATAACGGGAACTCTGACATATTTTGTTCCAATAGAATTGGTAGCTCCCTGCACCCCGATTGGAGTGTATGGAACATCCTCAATTGCGAAGAACACCACAGATGAAGACGTTGTAAAGGTATCCCCCGCCTTAATAGAGAATAGGGTGGGTTGCCCGGAAGTGGGGGTGTATCCAGATAACTGTGCTTCTACATCAGAGGTGGTATAGATGCCCACTCCTGCGGTTGCAAGGGTTGGGTCATGGGAAACTATCAATCCAGTGGTGGATAGAGCAGAAACCTTCCGCTGAGGGTTATAGGACAGATATTTACCACTGGATACTAAAGAGGAGATATTTTGAGCATGTCCCCATTTTGTTTCCTGAAATAAGTACTCAAGGTACCTGACAATTTCAGAAGCACTCTCAGAATAGCTACCAAAGGTGGATAGCACAGTCCCATCATTAATAATTTGAGACCAGTCGGTGTCTTTTTGTAGCTCCGTAATCATCCTATTAAGAATTGAATTGGGGGAAAAATCTTTCATTGTTTTAAACTCCAGGGACACCAAGATTCATTGAGTCTTGGACTTTGTTATACTTATCAGCAAAGGCTACATTCACTATCCACATCTTATTATCAATATCCATACGGGCATTAACCTGTATAACTATGATATTACTATAAGTTGCCAGGGCATCTTCTACTATTTTCTCAATCTTGGCTTTGTACTCATCATTTAGGGGTTTACCAATAACTCTAATCATGGGTCCACCACGAAGGACATCACGACGATAATCACCAGCTTGCGAGATTAAGAACATCTTAATAGTATTCTTAACTGCTTCTGTTCCCCTTACTAAAATATTATTTGATAACTCAGAACGAGCAGAGAACGCATTACCACTATAAGCAAAGTCAATGTTTTTAGAAGCATCAATTCCGTTGATTACTGCCATAATTAGGGACCTACCAGTTCTAGTTTGTCAAAGCTGAAGGTTGCCGATACTTCTATTGGCTCTTTATCCTTCCAAGAGAATTTTGGATATTTATAGTTTGATAGCTTTGCCTTGTATAGCTTAATATTCCCCATTATTTTTAGCCCATTAACCTTAGTAGTATCATCAATACTTATGGTTATTGTTCTATTGGGGTAGGCATTTTCTTTGAAATAATGACCAGTAAAATCATATATAGATTCCATATCCTTCTTGAAGGCTTTAATACATAGCATGTCATGAGATTCATAAAATGTTAGTGTAACGGTTTTAATTGAGTTAGCTTTCTTAATGAAATGCTGTTTAGTATTATCATTGTATTCCATATCTGTGGAAAAATCCCCACCAAAATCAGCAGAGAAACACTTACCATTGATACCAGAATAAGCTGTGGTAATAGGGGTCTGGGGTGTGGAGGTTGAGTTACCTGGGGTAGCCTGAGGGGTTGATTCTTGTTCCTTATCCGAAGTAATAACCACATCAAAGAAGTTGGGGTATAGGCGAGTCTTAGTATTATTAAGAAGAGTAGTTATTGCACCTTGCATAGATAATTAGTGCTTTCTATGCAAGGTGAAAGTGGCTGAGAATACACTACAGAGTCATTTTAATGGGTGGGGTCTCTTCTAACTTAGTAAGAGAAGACCCAGGTTCAATGCACTTAATAAATATGAATTCCGCTTTGGCAGTTGCTTCAGCACCCTGCACCCGCTTTAGGGAGGGGTTACCCGCAGAGATACAAATTACATTGTAGAATTCCCACCCTGTAGCATATCCACTAGAGGCAGTGGCTACGGATTCTGAACCAAAATCAGTGAGATTATGGGAGAGCCCACTGTATGCCCGGACCTTAACAGTTCCGGTTTTAGTAACATCTCCTAGAACGCCATCAAAAACGCCATCAAAATTGATGTTACCCTCGCCACTGGGGTCCATAATAATGTGCTTCCACTTCATTAACTTAGTGTGTAACTCGTAGTTCGCATCAATGCGATACTCTATATCAAACTTCCGGTCCCCTTCAATAGTAGGAGAAATACGAGAAATAGAGACACCCTTGTATTCTGACTTGTAGGTGGTCGGCTTTAACTCTGGTGGGGTGAAACCCGAAATACGAACACTAATAGATAGCTGACTAGCCCCACCTGCGGTTGTGGGGGAAGCTTCCACATCGGTCGGAAAAGTGATATCCACATCATAGAGGTTAGTAAAGGCATCTGAGCCAGCGGCAACAAGGGGTGTAATAGCTCCCATTAAAGTAATCTCCTATTTAGACCGTTTCGGTCTGACCAATCGTATCAAATTCCAGAGTAACGTACTCACTGAAAGGATAAACCTTCACCCTAACCTTGAGAATGAAATTCTTCTGAGCCTTGGTTTCAGGGGTATTGACCTCTTCCACTTGAACCAGTGCCGAATCCCAAATACGGGTAGGTCCAGAGGTTCTGCGAGCTAGAATAATTTCAGTTTGCTCTCGTCTCATGGTCATGTGCACATCATCAATTGGTTTACCCAATTGAGGGAACATAACATTCTGAGAGATTTCTCTGTAAACAAGGTCGAAAGCCATCGTGTGACCCAAAGAACTCCAGTCACTAAGAACCAGAGGGTCCTGACCAGTTCTCTGAGACATGAGCATAACGCCGTAGTTAATATCCCTAATAACGGGGTTAATACCTGCGGCATCGAGGTCGTCCAGGTGAGTAGCATTAAAGTTATATTTCTGGCGGGAAGCGGAGAAACTGATTTGTCCACCAAGAGAAGGGTTTCCCTCATTCGTGAAGAAAGGAGCAACGCCACCTAACTTATATTCCATAATCTTGGATTCCATAGCCGCAATGGCACCCATAGGGGTTATCCAGAAGCTAGTACCGTTGTAACCTTCCTTGAAGAAGAGTTCATTACAGTAGTAAGCCACTCCGGTAGTCATTGGCTTACCAGAACGCTCTGCCTTGATTGCCGAAACTACCGTAGTAACAGCACTTTCTGCCGAGGCGGGAGCAAGAGGAACCTTAATAGGCATGATATAGGTAGCAGTCTTATTGTAAGATGCCCTCATATTTGCAAACTTCGTAGATACTGAATCCAAACCGCTATTATCAAAGTAAATGTTAGTATTAAGGTATTCATTATCAACCGAGGCATCCCAACCAGCAGTTAATAGGGAATCTAAGTGTGTGGCTTCCACAAAGGAAGCATTACTTGCCCATCTTTGACCATTCATCTGGAGAGACTTTTCAACGGAAACTATTACGGACTCAGTAAAGGAGCGACCATCACAGGCTTTACCAACAAAGAAGTTATTCAAACCAGGACCAATGATGTTCTCAATGAACAAGTTGGTGTTGAATCCATCTGCCTTATTAATGTTAGTAGATACAGTAAAGGTTTTGGAGTACACCCTTGTTCCGTAAGACACCTCAGAGTAGGACATAAGAGCGGTTTCTGCAACAGGGTCGAGTTTAGTAAGCTTGAGAATTCCACTGGTGTTGGAGGTCATAACTCTAGGGGAGTTTTGGTAGAAGTAGCAGAGGGTTTGAGTGGTAATATCCTGGGTGTACTTAACTGAGATTTGAGCTTCAATACCCTCAAGGTAAGTGTTCTGAGTAGCATCAGTAAACAGGATATCCTTGGAGTTAACAGAACCAGTGGTATAAGAAGTTGCACTACCAATAAGTACCATTTTAATCTTCCCGGGAGTTGCACTGTTTTCCAGGGTGCCAATAACAATCGGGGTATTAGTCACATCATCAGGACTGGTTGTAGTAATATTGCTACCACTGATTGTACAGACAATGTTTGCACTACCGGAAAAAGTAGCTGGGTCTCTAGGGTAGGAGATGGTAATGTTAGAAACCTTAGCCGCAGTAAAGTAGCTAGGGTCCAAGGCATCAACTGTAAGGGTGTTGGTTGCAAAGTTTGGAGCAGAGCCCGCTACCGTAAAGGCACTAGCAACATTGCCCGCCGTTACAAGAGTTCTTTTTCCATTTAAGAAAACAGGTTCGCCATTCTCATCCTCAGTAACCAGATAGAAAGGCTCCAAGGAACCAAGGGTAGTAAGGTATGCGCCACCAAAATAAGATTTATCGGTAGTACCTGTTCCGAGTCCTGCCCCTGGGGGTGCGGAAATCCACATTCCATAATTCTGGATGTAGTCTAGAACGTTCTGAACATCTGGGTAGGTGGAACTAGGGGTTCCAAATAACTGAAGAACAGAAGTTGTATCATTTTTGTTGACAAAGGTTGGTTTGGTAGAGCCTTTCGGTGCCCGGATAGTAGTTGCACCAATAATAGCACTTGGTTGAGGTACACTATAGCTGGTGTCTACTGTAACAAACTTTAACCGATTAGTAGTAAGCATGGATTAATCCTCCAGAGGATGCTATATAATTAGTACACCTAACTTTCAGAGGTTAGTACCCTTTTATACCCTTCAAAAACAGGGGTGCAGTATTGGAGGTGGTGGCAGTTGTTGTTGTCTTATCTACTCTACCATCCAGAGCATAAACCCATAATGTAATATTATAAGTAGACTCTGGATTTAACCCTTCAACTACATAAGAGCCCAAACTAAGGGGCATATCAAGATTGGTCACAGAGTTCAGGCTTAGTCGAATATTGGGTGATAATTCATCTAAGGCTTCGGGGTCTACATACCAAGATACCCTAATAGAGTTCTCAGTAATCTGGTCCACTGTTAGTGTGGGGGTAATACCTGCGGACACGCCTAAGGCTCTCTGAACTTCAAGAACTGGGTTGCTTTTATCCCAGAAAGCATCCGTATATTTATAGTTAAGGAAGTCTAGGATAACTTTCTGAGTAAGCACAGGAGGAGAGCTATCCTCAAAAATGCTTGAACCTTCAGGTTGTGGCTTCTGACTAAAAGATATACTACGAATGGTGATATCAAACTTTATTGGATATACTTTCTTTCTAGAAAAGAAGTCCTTCTGTTGGGTTTCTGGGTTAAATGTCAAATTTTCTATAGCTAGACTAACAGGTATATCTAAATCATACCCATTATAGGTTACGCTAGACATGGAGAACTGTAAAGGTCCTGGTTTATCTGCCCATAGAATTGTTTCATAAGCAAGTTGGGCATCTAGATAAGAATTAAAAAAAGCATAGCATCCAAAAGTAACCTTCGTATTAATAAACCTTAGTTTCTGGTAGCCCAAGGTTGCTTCTGAGAAACCCATTAGCGCACCCTTAGCACTTAATAGTCCCATACGTTCATCAGGAACCCAGTTTGCGCTATTGTAGTAGCTCATAAATGGCAGGTCTAAGGAGTCATAATCAGTATGTCCGGTTTCTTTTAATCTACGCACCCGCTCTCTGAAACAATTCGAGGAGTCCGCATATAGCACCCTTGTAGGGTCATTTCTAAATACCGATTTTGAAAAGAAGTTTTCAATAGCCATCTGTACCAGATATAGGGTGTTGGAGAGGTACTCTGTCTTATAGAAGTTAACTGGTCTTATCTCCAACTGTTTATCCTTGTTTTAAGAGCCAGTTTGTAGCTTTACCTTCTGGCATACCAGAAGAACGAATAACCAGAACCTTTAAAAAGTCTTCCAAAGTACCTTTTGTTTTCTTAACAAGAGTAAGGTCTTCTAGAGCCTGGATAATTACTTCTTCTTGGATGTCGGTGTCTAAGACATCTTGAGCAATGGTTTGAGCATTCTTAAGAACACCTCCCGTGGCAGTGTCTTCGGTGGTTGATACCTCAAAAGACAGGGTATGGGGTTTAACCTTAGATGGTGTAGTGGCACTGTTAGAGAGAAACAGTATCTTGGATGATACAATGAACTCTTCAGGAACGGTACTCTCATCCAGCATATCATCAAGATATAGGTCAAAAAGGTCAGTGTAGTCCATAGCCATTACTTTCTCTCCTTTCTGGAGTAAGAGACTATCCGGTTAGGGCTCTGAGTTTTCATAATACCATCCAGGAGCATATTAAAATTGTGGTCTTTATTCTTCACGGGCGACTCAACATTATCAAATACTAAAATATAACCATTCCTATACTTCCAAAGAAGATGGATAAATTGATAGATAGAGGTTGTTCTATCCTTCCATAGAACCTTATTGGTCCAGACACCTGCATCTTGAAAGGTGTTCTTAATAATAGGTCTAATGGAACCCATTTCCGAACCACAAACGAACATAGCATTAATATCTGTGTCGTCATTAATGATAGCCAACAAAGCGGACTTTAGCATCTTAATGGTATAGTAGTCCTCATTGTGGGTAACTTGTTTTGAGAATTCCTCATGCTTAGGTTCAGAAACCTTGATGGTTTCCCCAAGGGTTGGGTCAGAGATACGAGACAGTAAATCCACATCGGTTTGTTTAGCTACCTTATTAAAGGTACTAGTGAACTCCTGCCTGGAAAGTTTAATAGATTCATCATTCATTTCTGACCAAGGTTCATAGGAATCATATACCTCAGAGGCACCTTTTGAACGTAGAAAACTACCCATGTAGGATAAAAACTTCTCTACTTCTCCAATTTGCTCTTCATTGTCCTCTGGAGTTGGTTGCGATAATAGAGTATTGATGACAACTTCCATAGCTTGGGAATCATCTAAGTCTGATAGGTCTAGACGTAAGGAGGGGGTGGTCAAAGAATCGGGCTGGTCCCAGAAGGATACACTGGTAAGCTCTGCCCCCTCATATTCCAGTCTGAGAGCTTTTTCTCCATAAAAACAGTAATAACCAACATAGTCTCCAGCAGAACCAGTAATTTCTACTGGTAGTTCACTAAAGTATACATGGGTTTTTAGGGTATCCTCTAACAAGGAAATAGTATCATATAGCTGTCGTTGTTCTGGTCTATTGGACATATATAATTAGTTACTCACCGAGAAACGAATTAATCTGCTTCTTTGAGGCGACCATATACTTCTAGAAGAGTATGGTCTAGAATAACACCCTGTTGATAATCCATAAAGATGTCAACAAATTTTTCGTATGACTTATGACCCTTAATCTTTTTTACTAGAGCCCAAGTGACTAGAAAGGCAGTATGTAAACTTACATCAGGATTATTAAATAAGTCTTGGCTAACAGATACACAAGAATTGATTGCATCTTCTTTTGGCGAAACAATGTAGTGCATATTACCTTGGGTAGCCGACTTATCAGACTGCCACAAGTAGGTAAACTTAAAGGATTCTGGTAAATCTTCCAATTCGGTAGCTTGGGACTCCCCATTTTCTATATGCCTATTCAGAGAGCCTACTCGGTCATTTCTCTGCACTTTAGGACCAAAACATTCTTCCAGATTCTTATATTGAATGAGACCTGCAAAGGAGGACGATATCTTATACTTTGGGTTAGTGCTATAGGGTGCCATCATCTTGATGGCTACATTGGTTGCATATTCCTCCACTGTTTCTGGAGGAAGGTACAATTTTCCTTTAAGTAACTTCAGGAGAAGGGACTTTGCATAAATAGCCATAATAGTGAACATCTTATGATAGTCCTCTTGATTATGGTCAAGTAAATAAGCTTCTTGGAGTTCTGCTAGAATTCTTTCTGTTTCTGGTTTAACATTGTTTTTAGTTCGTGACATTTGATGAACACCTCTTCAGTAATAAGTATAACACTTAATTTAACAAAAAGCAATAAAAAACCCTCAGTTTCCTGAGGGTTAGTTAATCACTTAATCTCTAATACTTTGGGCTTTTTATCATCCTTTAGGGGTAGGGTAATTTTTAGAATCCCATCCTCAAATTCAGCAGTAGCCTTGTCAGTATTAAACCTTTGTTCGGCTAAAGAATACTTTAACTCAAATTTACTAGAACGGATACCTCTCTTTATTTCCCTCATTTTCTTTAGGTCTTCCCTGTCAACCCCATCAGAGGTTAATACTAAGGTATCCCCTTCAAAGGTAACTTCCACATTCTTTTTGTTATACCCCGCTAGGGCAAACTCTAAAATGAGTGAACCTTTTTTATCCTGGTGACAGTTAAGTGGGGGAAAGTTTCCAGAACCAGAGAATAGCTCCCGTGTTCTGGTGAAGGCGTCATCTGCTACTTGGTGGTAGTGACTAAACTGATATGGGTAAGTTACATACCCCCCGGTAGTCATGCCTGACGACACCCAGTTGGTGGTTAAAGTTCCACTGTAGACGGTTGGTCCGGGGCTGGCTCCGTTACCCGAGGTAACAGCAAAGTTACACCCTGAAAAATCATATGCAAAATCCATAAAAACTCCTTTTGGCTCCTTTGGGGACACCATGTAAAAACATCTTGAGGTCCGCCATCAACGATGCACGGAGGTCTCATATAATTAGTGTGTCTTGACTTTTGGGAAAATAGAGCATATACTCAAGTCCAAAGGAGCTAATAAATGGCAAAACCCAGTCAGCTATGTATCAAAAACATTGACTTTGCTAACTTTCTGGCGTATGAAGACGTATTCTCTACCCTGTCCCATGCCTCTAAGGAACAGATGAACGCCCTCATCGTCTATGACACCCTGTCCAATGCCTTGTACTTCGTGATTGAGGAGGCGGCGTCTTACGCTTTCACCAAAATCCAAGGGGACTTTGAATTCCAGATGGCAGAAGGTGCAGAGGAACAGCAAGTATTTGGAACAGGTATCTCATCAGACCTATTGTTCTACACCCTGGCAAACTATAGTAAAGAGGAGCAAAAAGGCATTACTTTTACTATTGAGTTTGGGACTGAGGGTGGCTTTCTTATTCAAATGGGAAGCGACAAGGTAGCCCTACCCTGCAAGTATCTGACCCATGCGAAGCTGGCAGACAACTTCCATACTATCATCGGAGGGGAGCTTCCAGAGGATGCGCCTATCTTCCAGTTGTCCCAGTTTGGTGAAGGAAGAAATGATTTCCTAAAAGGAATTATCAATTCATCCAAGTTTCTTTCCAAGGATGAACGCAAGAATAATGCCTATGCAATCTATGGGGACAAAATTGTCGTTAATGACAAGAGACACATCTTTGTTTATAGGTATGATACTGCAACAGCTTTTATTCCTAAGGAGTCTGAACCCATCTCCCTTCATAAGACATCGGCAAGAATCTTTATGCTCATGACTGCTAAGAATTTACCCTTTGATGCCATTATGTTTGATAACAGCCGTGTGTATCTTACCTCCGGGGAGTTTATTGCTGTGGTTAATAACTCTATCGCCAATATCAACCCTCCTGATGTGGCTACCTTGAAAGCCCTTATTCCTGAGACCTTGGTAACTACTGTTACTGCTGGAGCACTTCTTACTTCTACCAGTTTCTTTACGGGGTTCTATAGAGGTAATGCAGAGTATCGACCTATCACATTTGAGGTACAGGACGCTGGTATTAAATTTCTACTAAAGGACTCTGGGGTATCTGGTTCTGCTTCCTGTAATGTTGAGAGAATCGTTCCCTGTGGTATCTATGAGGAGGGGAAGAAAAAGAATACAGAGAATCCGTCTGTTCTTAGTGACTCATTGATTTCTTTTGTTAAAGATTTCCTTCCTGGAGACGCTATTGATATCCGAATGGAGGATAATAAGAAACTGCATCCGGCAGTGTACCTTGAGAATCCCAAACGCTCTGTGTATCTGGCAAAACTGGACTGATTTTGATAACCCAATCTGAAAAGGTTGGGTTTTTTTTAACTCACACCAATCTTCTGACTTGCACCATTTCGCATTAGGTCAAAAAGTACCTGAAAGCTTGATAGGTATGGAAGATTTGCACCTTTAATAAAGGCTTTAAAATCACCATTTAGAATGGCATTCCTAGCCAATGAAGCTTTCTCTGACTTATCAGGATTGGGTCTTCCTGTAGATACTACTTTTACCTTCTTGAAAGAATAATAACCATTGGGAGTTCTCTTTCCATTAGTTTCCTCAATCATGCCTTGATAAACTAGCTCTTGGTCAGAACCACACATAAGAATGAGGTTCTCTTTCTTGAGTGTATTATACACATAAGTTAGAGCATCATAGATATCCCTAATGCCTTCTTCTAAACAAATATTAAGGGATTCCAATCCTGGGATTGCCCTAAGAATCGCTTGCTCCTGACGAAGGGTAGCGGCTGAATTCTCAAGCTCCTCATTTGGTTGAAGGAACAGCATAACCTGACTTCCTGACTTCTGACCTGAGGCGACCATTGATTTCAAGAAAGCAATATGGTCCGAAGTGGGGGGACTAAATGCACCATACGCCATAATAAGAGTATCGTCTTTTCTGGCTTCCTTCAAAATTGGTCTAAATATCTCATTGTACTTACTGTCTTCCTTAAAGATAAAAGACCTGGGAACAAGTGTCTTACTATCTACCATATTAAAGGTCTTGAACCCTACAGAGGCAAAGTCATCAGATATCTCTGTAATAAGGTTAGAGAAGCTTGTACTACCACTCTCTAAAACCAGGGAAGCAATATCGAGGCTATCGTGTTCTAGAATATTGGTTACGATTCTGTTGAAGTTTGTTTTCACCTCATCTCTTTCTAAGAGTGTTTCTGGGGTACCCCCCGACAGAAACAAACCCAGTTCAACCATAGGCTTCATAGATTGGTTTACTTTCATTCTCTGGTCCCATGCCATAAAGGTATCACTTTCATAGAAGAACCTATCAGAGTGGGTATCATACTCGGTTATGGAGGACTCTAGAAAAGCAGGGCTCCTATCAACCGAAAGCTTGTATGGTTTCTTATTAACAGTGAAAGAGGCTTCGTATCCATTAGGAGTACGAGAGTAGTGAATGTTTTCTTGCATAAGTTCCCCTGAGTATTGGTGTCTTCTTGATTCCTGTGGTTTAGTTACTTCGGCATTTACACCAGATACATTAGTCTTAGTCTTGTTCAAGGGGGAAGTAGGGGGCTCGTTAGATAGCATCGGTTCCGGCTGAGGTTCCAGCATATCATCACTTTCCTCAGGAGTTATTTCATCCGTATCAGTGGTATCTATTTCATCATCAGGTAATTGGTCTAAGTTGTCTTGAACCTGAGCATCAAAGGATGTCATTGGAGCAGTTTCAGTAGGCTGTTTTGCTCTTGAAGGTCGTTGGTATTTAGAAACATACCCCTGTGTCCGTAGCCTGTTCAAGAGTTGTCCAGCCATTTGTGCAATATACCATTTTATAGAAACCATAAGGCTATAGGTATGCTTGTCCAGTGGTCCCCTATCTTGGTTAGAGGGTTTTTTTGGTTTAATATTTGTAGGGTATAAGCTACCACCAAGCTGACTCAATACATAGTTACTACCAGACCAATGGAAAGACGGTACATTAGAGTACAATAGAAAGTCTTGCTCCCATAACCAGTTTTTAATATCATTGAGGGTGGCTTTAGTATTCTTTAGTTTATTCACGCCGTTGAATTGTAAGTATATCTCGTATAAGGCAATGGGGTTTCTTTCTAACTGAAAGTTCTTATCTTCATTGGCGTCCATATAAACATGGTCATCCCCATATTTGTCTGTGGCGTAGGAATAAAAAGTAAACCGGGCGTTGTCCCCATCAATACTAACATCCATTAACCTAATATTAGGTTGAGCCTGACCCATGATGGTTTCTCGTTCATCGGCGTATTGCTGAGTATTTGGAGATACGAGTCTCAGCTGACTAAAGTTTATGAGGTTTATTTCCTGTAACTTGTTTTCTGTTCCCATAGATAATTAGTTATGAGTTATATCAGACCTGGAAGTGTACTAAATAGAGCCATCCTGAGTTCTCTCTAATTTATTCATGTTCAACCTTTCTAAATGACTTATACTAATTAAGCAGAGGATAAAAAAAGAGAATCTTGGGTACCATTCACAAAGCATTCAAAGTTAGACTATACCCAACTCAAGAACAACAAGATTTTCTTAATCAGAACCTTGGAGCTTGTCGTGCTTTGTATAACATGATGCTCTTTGAAAGAATCGAAGTTTACAAACAGTTTAAAGACAACAAAAGAGAACTCTTTGAGTATAAGTATAAGACTGAAAAAGAGTACAGACAAGAGTTTGAGTGGATGAAAGATGCTGATTCAGCATCCCTACAGCTTTCGAGAATAGCCCTTTCTAAGGCTTACCAAAACTTTTTCAAAGGTCTTGCTGGGAAGCATAAGGTTAAATATGGTTTTCCTAAGTTCAAGAAAAAGAGAGTTGGTTCTAGCTACCAAACAGCTAGAACCAACAATAATATTATGTTAGATTTCAAAGAATCAAAAATAAAACTACCAAAAGTAGGTTGGATAAGTTTCAAAGATAAAAGGAGTGAGTTTTCTGGTATTATCAAGTCAGCTACTGTTAGTAGGTCTTCGACTGGTAAATACTTTGTTTCTGTCCTATTTGAACAAGAACTAAACCTATCTGGGGTTGCGTATGATTCTATAGATGAAAGTCAAGTCTGTGGATTAGATATGAGTCTAGAAAAGTTCTTTGTGAACCAAGACGGAAACAGCCCAGCATATGAAAGATTATATAGGAAGTTTGAACCAAAACTTAAAAAGGCTCAAAGACAAATGAGCAAGAAAAAGAAAGGTTCAAAAAACTGGTATAAGGCTTCACATAAGGTTTCGGTTATCCATGAGACTATTGCTAATAAAAGAAAAGACTTTACACAAAAACTTTCTACGGAGTTGGTAAGAAAGAATCAAGTTATTGTGGTCGAAAGCCTCTCCTTGAAGGGGATGAGCCAAGCATTAAAACTTGGAAAATCTGTTATGGACTTGGGGTATTCAGAGTTTGTAAGACAACTTCAATACAAAACCTTATGTAATAATAAAATTCTGATTCAAGCTGACAAATGGTTTGCTTCATCCAAGACTTGCAACATTTGTGGGTATGTGAATAAGAATCTTCAACTATCGGACAGAAAGTGGGATTGTCCTAATTGTGGAGAAAACCATGATAGAGATAAAAATGCTGGAAGAAATCTCAAGAATATAGGATTAAAAGAAATAGGGCAGGGACTGCCCGAATATACGCCTGTGGAGAATAAGACCTCTGGTAGTTTTCGTAAGAAAACTACAAAAGTTTGTTCTGTGAAGCAGGAAAAAGCTCTTAGTCAACAAATCTAAGATGCAGTTCACTTACGCAGGTACATATTCCTCAATAACTAATTAAGAGGAGATTTCCAACAATGCAAGAAAAAACTAGGGCTCTAGGTGTAGTTACTATTGAGGTAAACGGTCCCAGTGGTGAGCTAATCCAAAAACAATCTAATATTATTACTGCTACTGGTCTGGGGTACATTGCAGACCTTCTTTCTAATGCCCCTACGAAACCAAAGTTTACAACCGCCTCTTCCTACATTGTTGTGGGTACTGGATACACAGGGATAAACAACTCTGCCCAAACCTGGGTTAAGACCGCTTCTGGCTCCCCTGCCCCGATGCAGGTAGGATACCCACAACCTCAAGGTGCCTTTCCAAATTCCACCGTTGTATTTTCTTCCTTATTCTCCGCAGGAACCCTAAATGCTTCTAATCTGAATGAGGCATGTCTTGTTAATAGCCCTATTTCGGGAAGTGGTATTTCTTTAGCATATGCACAAATCAACCCCCCAGTCAGCATTACATCGGTTGACTCTTTGACTATTACTTGGAGCATCTCGTTCACTGCTGTGTAATCTATAGGAGATTTTTTAATTGGCATCTAACTTTTATCTATCAAACTTTTCTAGTAATCTTGAGGCAATATCCCTTAATGTCGCTTCTGCTTTTGGTGGCGCTACACTAACTCTTTATAGTGGTGTTCAACCTGCAACTGCTGATAACGTTCTTTCTGGAAATACTGCATTGGCTACTTTTACTCTTCCAGCCGCTGGTAGTAACTCGGTAGTAAACAATCAAATTACCTTTGGTGCAATTTCTAATGTGACAGCCTCTAACTCTGGAACCGCCACGTTCTTCCGGGTCACTAACGGAGCAAACACTATTTGTGATGGTAATGTTAGTACTAGCGGTGCAGACCTAAATCTTAACTCTGTTGTTATTAGCTCTGGTGCAACAGTTAGTCTATCCTCTTTCACATACGTTGTCACCAAGTAGTCCCAATATCCTCTGATTCCTTAACTAATTAAGTAGTCTTAGAGGAGGACCAAGCACTTGAGTTTAATCCTCCTTAATTCATTTTATGAAGAAGGTACCGATTCTCAAAATATCTACATAGTAGGTACTCTATCCTCTCATAAGCAATCACTTAGCATTACTGGTTCCGTAGAAGCTGTTTCTGGAAACGTTGGGGATGCCTCTTTATTAACCAAGAAACAATCCCTCAATATTCTGGGTTCCCTAACCTATGAAGGTACGGGGTTATTTTCTTCTAATAAGAGTACTGTTTCTATTGCTGGTACGCTGGTTACAGCAACAAATGGTACCATTGCCATTGTATCAAAGAAACAAGTTGCTACCCTTTTAGGGGAAACCGAGATTATTATCTCTGGCTACGCAAATCTTAATACAAAGTATTCTTACACCCTTGGTAGCGGCGGTCTTTCCTTTAGTGGTGGTCTGTCTCAACAAGAAAGAATTCTCTATCACTGTCTGGTTCTCAGATATTCCAAGTAACTAAGAATCCATCAAGTAATAAACAAAGTCTTAGCATCCAAGGTTCAATAGCCTTCCCTGGTATAGGTATTCCTACATCTAAGAAGTCCTCTACTATTGGTGTCGCTTCCTTAGTGTTCTCATCCATGAGTACACTTAATACGCATAAACAGTACACACTCATTGAAGGCAATAATCAGTACATCTTCTTTGCTAATTCTATATCGGCATCTAAGAAGTCCTATACTACTTCCTCAGGAACCTTACGATTCGGAGTCTCTGGTACTCTTAATAGTAAGAAGTCCCAAACATCCGGTACTACTACACTTAGGTTCTCTGGAACTCCTGCAATAGTTTCTAAAAAACAAATATCCTATATCTCTGCACAGGAGATTTTTAGTTTAACAGGAACAGTGGGCTCTAAAAAGCAATCGCTCTCCTTGAACGGAAATTGGTACATAGACTTACGTTCCGCTATTAACCAGAAGAAGCAGACTCCTGCCATAACTGGAACTCTTCTCTTTACTTCTACCGGTAGTATAGCTTCTAAAAAGCAAAGCCCCCGCTTGTCCGCTGAACTCATATATGCTTCCTCAAGTACTCTGGTTTCCAAGAAGCAATCTCTCAGTATCGTTTCCAAACAGAGCTTTATACTATCAGGTCCTTTTAGTTCTAAGAAGCAGGTACCTCATCTAACCGGCTCACTTATTATCTCAGGCTCAAGTACCCTCTATAGCAAGCACAGCGGGGTTACTGGTGACGTTTGGGTAGCTAACCCGATATTTATCGAACCTATTACCATAGTGTCTAAAAAGACCGCTATCAATGCCTTGGGGCTATTCTACTGGGAAAGATTTAGAACTCTCCAGGATACTGTTAGTACTACCGACCTCGTACCAATGCTACCAACAGGGACCACCCGTGTTATAGCCCAGACCACCCGTGTCCGAGACTTGGAAAATGATTCTATACAAGTTATTCTTTCTGATATGGTAGCAGGTTCTGACAC
>JFJP01001976.1_pt2 | contig 27576 bp, 30 predicted proteins | sample 431651 | NCBI WGS metagenome assembly JFJP01 (sample SAMN02602958, study PRJNA72255) | Microbial mat metagenome, whole genome shotgun sequencing project. | biome: fresh water; feature: sink hole; material: water; isolation source: purple microbial (photo- and chemosynthetic) mats found in... | reverse complement strand
GTTAGTGGTAGTCAACGATTTCGACATTCGAAGCATGGCCATCCTCTAAGTGGAAACAGACATGCCATTGGTTGTTGACGCGCGCGCTTCATTGCCCGGCCCGGTCTCCGCTTAATGACTCCAGCCGATTTCCCGGCGGAGCGCGCATGTCCTCGATGACCTGCGCCAAGTCCAACTGCACCAGTTTGCGTAACACAACATGCTCGATTGAACGGCTCTACCTACAATCTGCCTACGCGGTAATAACGATTGCGGCTTGTTCAAGTTATTTTCCATCAAGGCAGTGCCTCTGGATGTGTGTTTTGCGCTGCGAATGGTCAGCCAGCGCGGAGCGTTCTATAGTGCGTTCCAATCTTTTCTGCTTTTCCATTGCGTATCGTGAACCCTGCCCTGATTCCCTTCACCGTCACCTGCACCCTGCTTTACCTTGGGCTGGGCCTGTTGCCGTTCGCGCCTGACGGGATAAGCTGGTGCGAGGCGCTGAGCTTGTTGCCCAGCCAATTGAATGCGGGTGATTTCCATATTCTTCCTTTGTTTCTGGCTATACCCCTGGGTTTTCTTTGGCAAGGCATGGTGTGGCCGCGGGTTGCTTCAGCGCGTCCTGCCGCCGCTGTCGTGGTGTTCCTGGCTTATGGTCTGCTGGCTGTGCTGTTGCAGTTGGCACAGATTTACTTTATGCCACGTTTGCTGGCGCCCGCTGGTCTGGCGGCGCCGGCGCTCGGTTTTGTCGCTGGCATGGTGTTCTGGTGGCTGTTCGGCCCGCTGCTGAGCCGACGTTTGCTTGCGCTGCCGAAGTGGCTCTGGCCTTTGTTGGTTGTGTTTTCAGGGCTGAGCGTTCTGCTGCCCTTTCAACTCGATGCGCCGCTCTCCGCGCCCGTCCTGCCTGAGAGCATTTCTGCGTATCTGGTTGACATTCCGCAGCGTTTCTATGAATTGATCAAGAGCGCCATTCTGTGGGCGCCTGTCGGATTTCTTTACACTTTGTCTGGGCGTGGCAGCGAGTTGCCGCGTTGGGGTGTTGCTCTGTTTGTGGCGTTGCTCCTGGAAGGGCTGCCTTTGCTCCACGAGCAGCCTCTGCGTGAGTCGCTGGAACTGATCTTTGCGCTGCCAGGTTTGTGGGTGGGGGCATGGTTGGCGGTTCGCAGCATGCCTCGCGCGCCTCTGCTTCCGCGTGATGCCGCCGATGGTCATTCGCATGCAAAATCGCGGCATGGGGTTCGACGCCGTTGAGGCGTCCCCGCCGGGTCGCGGCTGCTGCTAAAGTAGCGACAATTCATTGCTTTGCTACCGCCATGCCCGCTTTCCAGCTCGACAATAAGGCACTATCGATCACTCAACAGCCTCGGCGACTGGCTCGGTGCAATCAGCTTGATCTGAAACATGCTTCTGCCGGAGGAACTCGATTTTCGACGAAAGCAGCGGCTTGTATAAATCTGGCAGGGTTTTCGGCTGGTCTATGGGTTACCTGCAACGCCTGCACATGACGCGCAGCCGAATTATTCTTTTGTTAGCCAGCCTGGTCTGCTTCGTGTTGGCTGGGTTTGCGGTGTTGGCCTATCCGTTTGCTCAGGTTGAACTTGGACTGGGCTTGTTGGCTTACACCGCCTTGGGGTTGTGGCGACCGCGCCTGTTGCTGTTCTTGCTCCCGCTTTGGCTGGCGCTGGTCAATCTGGCGCCGTGGAGCGGCAGCATGTACCTGGAGGACTACGACATGGTGCTTGCGGTCACGCTTGCCGTGTTCATGGCGACCGACCGCTACGCGCTGAAAATCCGTTTGACGCCGGTGCAGAGAGTTTTTCTCGGCGTGCTGATTCTGTCCTACGTGATCAGTACGTTACGCGGACTATGGCCGGTGCCACCGGTTGATGTGGTGGAACTGTCGACTTATTACAGCAACTGGCATTCGGTGCGTCTGGCGAAGGGCTTTTTCTGGGCTTTGCTGCTGTTGCCGGGGGTGGTGGCATTGTTGCGCGAGGATCATACCCAAGCGCGGTTGACCCTCGCCTGGGGGATGGCAGCAGCGGGCGGCATGATGGGTGTGGTGGCGATGTGGGAACGTGGCGTTCTCCACGCAGTGATCGAACCGGGCACTATCACTGCGGTGCTGACGCATCTGTTTGATTTCAGCACCAGATACCGTGTCACCGGGCTGTTTTCCGAAATGCATACCGGCGGCGAGGCAATCGACAGTTTCATGGCCATGACCTGGCCGTTTGGTCTGCTGGTTGCTTCGCAAGCCAAACGCCGCCTATGGGTTTGGTTGGGCGGATTCTTGTTTGTGCTGGCGCTGTATGCCTTGGTGACCACATTCTCGCGTGCGTCTTACCTTGATCTGTTTGTCGGACTGGTGATGGCCGCCGGCTTGCATTTTTTCCCGCACAGCTCGCATCAGACTGCCCGGAAAGAGGATCTTCTGACTCTGCTGGGGGTGGTCACACCGCTCAGTCTGGCCTGGCTTTACTCGCCGGTCGGGTTCTATCCCTTGTTGATCGGCCTGTTGGGATGGTCCATCGCACTTTGGGGCGGCGCTTTCAGTGTGCGCAAGAACGTGCTGTTGGGCGTTGTGCTGGCAGTCATTGCGCTGCTGGGAAGCGGCTGGGGGATGACTCAAACCGTGATGAGTCCGAATTTTCCAACCCTGCTTCTGCTCGGTCTGGCTTTGCTGGTTGTGGCTGGCGGTTATCTGGCGGGGTGGCGCCTGGTGGAGCCGATTGGTTACAAGGGGGTGGCGGTGACCATGATGCTGGTAACCGGCAGTATTGCGGTAGTGACGCCGGCTTTGCTCGGCGCGCGCATGGAAAAGCGTTTGTCGACAACGCAGGTCGATATGGTCACTCGTGAAACGCATTGGAAAAACGCGCTCGAAATCATGACGCCCGATTGGCCAACTCTTTTCTTCGGCATGGGCGTCGGCAAATTCCCCTCGGAATATCTTTGGTCTGGCGTGCAAAACGATATTGGCACTTACAAGTTCAAGCGCGAGGCGGACGGCAACGTCATCCTGCTGCTCAGCAGCGGTCAGGATGAGCGCATGGCGCAACGTGTCGACCTGCCCGCCGATCGGAGTTACACGCTATCGCTGGATGTGCGCACCGATGCCGACCGGCTCTGGCTGCGCGGTATGGTTTATCGCCGCAACATATTGCTGCAAACCGATACGCCGCCAGATTTCCGCGAACTGAACATGCACCTGCTAAACACTGAGGGCGAATGGAAGCGGGTGAGCAAGACTTTTACCCTTGGCGCGCTTGGCAACCGAGGCATGACCGGGCGGCAGCCGCTGGTGCTGGAGTTGATGAACTGGCAGCGTTATGAGTATCTGCATGGACCGCGCACCCTGGTTGAAATCGACAATATCAGCCTGAAAGATGATCAGGGGCGAGAGTGGTTGCTGAATGGCAACTTCTCGCGTGGCATGGAACGCTGGTTCCCTTATTACGACTTCAATCACTTGCCCTGGCACATCAAGAACATCTGGGTGCACATTTATTTCGATCAGGGTCTGCTCGGGCTGATCGGCCTGGCCGGGTTTATTGCCTCAACCCTGGTCGCCGCCATTCATCGCGCCAGGCAGGGCGATCCCTGGGGATTCACGATCAGCACCGCGATGGCCAGTTTCCTTGGCGTCGCCTTGTTCGGCGGCTTGCTGGATATGCCGCGCGTGATCTTCATCGCCTATTTGCTGTTGTTTGTAACCGCACTCTCGGGTCCGGCAAGAGCAACTTGGTCGGGTCGGACGTGAGCTGCGGAACCCCAGCGAACTTCCACTTCTCGGCCTTGCTGCCAGTGGTCGTCACGATGGTCAATGAAAGATCTTGCTCACTTTGCTGAACCTGTTGCGGTTACGTTGAGCGTGTTGTCTACGTGCGATGTGATCGCGAGTACGCAGGGATGGGTCAGTCGGCGCTTGATGGTCAGGGCATAGTATTTAATCCTGATGGTCTCGACATTCCCAATCTGGACAAGTCCACTTTCAGGGGGGTACTCGACTGCCAGCGCGCTTGGGATCGGGAAAACGCCCACCTGCTCTCTGCCGAAGGCGGCCATCAAGGCAGCATCGTCGAATTCGCCGGCGATCGAAACCCGTAGCCGTTGTTGACCCAGCCATTCGTTGATGGCCTTGCGTATCGCCGAGTCTTCTCCCGGCAGCAGGAGCGGCAGATGCTCCAGGTTTTCTGGGAAGGGCAACGTCGATTTCTTTGCCAGTTCCGGGTGTGCCATGAATGTCACGCCGGACTCCCCCAGGCTGTGGCTGTAGGCCTTGACGTCGATATTGGAGGGAACAGGTGAGTCCGAAATGACTAGGTCGAGACGATGCAGGGCCAGTTCGGCGAGCAGCCGATCGAGACGCCATTCTCGGCAGATGATGCGGATCGGTTGGTCAAGCTTGATGGCCGGACGCAACAGTCGATAGGCGAGCGATTTTGGCAAGGCATCCGAGACCCCGACGCGAAACTCGATGGCGCGACCTTTCGGATACTGGCGCAACGCTTGATCGAGTTCCGCTTCGAGCGTGAACATTTCGTCCGCATATTCGAGCGCAAGCTTGCCTGCCTCGGTCAGCTCCAGTGCTCGACCTTGACGTTTGAACAGGGCAGTCCCGAGTTGATCCTCCAGCAGTTTGATCTGGCCACTTAACGTCTGTGGCGAAATATGAATGGCCTCGCCGGCGCGCATGACGCCGCCATGCTTGGCAACCTTCCAGAAATAGTAAAGGTGCTTGAGGTTCATGCATATATGCTACGACATTCTCGTAATATTTATCTGAATAATACGAATATATCGCACAATGGGTTTTGGTTACATTGACATCTCCGCAGCCAGTGCTGCGCTCACCAGGAGATTCAAAATGCAAGTTCAAGTTCGAGTGAAGGGTTTGATCGGCGCATCCCGTCTGCGCGTATTCGCCACCAACAAACTGAACGCGGCGCTTTCGCGGTTCTCTGATGCCGTTCAGGACGTGAGCATGCGTATGAATGACATCAATGGCCCCGACCGTGGTGGCGCCGACAAGCTCTGTCGCGTCGTGCTGCGTTTCAAGAACAATTCCGTCGTTGTGGTCGAGGAACTGGGGGCCAACATGATGGAAGTCATTGATCGCGTCAGCGACCGTTTGCATCACACGGTATCGAAACAGTTGTCATATATGGTCAAGATTGATCGAAGCGGGATGCGTCAGAACAGTCTGGCTGTTGTCTCGGCTTAAGCGAGCCATCCGTTAATCATCATCAGGAGAGTGCGATGAACCATCCAAGAGTCCAGGCAATTACCTTGCCGCGAAGCGGTGCCGAAACGGTGCTGGCCACCAACAAGGTGATCCGCAACACCTACATGCTGCTGTCGATCACGCTGCTGTTTGCCGCGGTGGTCGCGGCTGCTTCCGTAGCGCTACGCCTGCCGCATCCCGGCATCATCATCACGCTGGTCGGCTACTTTGGCCTGCTGTTTGCCATCACCAAGTTCCGCGACAGCGGCCTGGGTGTCGGCCTGGTGTTCGCGCTGACCGGTTTCATGGGTTACACCCTCGGCCCGATCATCAGCCACTATCTGGGCTTGCCCAATGGCGGCCAGACGGTGATGACGGCCATGGGCGGCACGGCGGCGATCTTCCTCGGCCTGTCCGGTTACGCGCTGACGACGAAGAAGGACTTCAGTTTCATGGGCGGCTTTCTGATGGTCGGCATCCTGCTGGCCTTCCTCGCTGGCCTGGCGGCGATCTTCTTCGAGATCCCGGCGCTGTCGCTGACTGTCTCGGCCGTGTTCGTGCTGCTGATGTCCGGCCTGATTCTCTATGAGACCAGCAACATCATCCACGGCGGCGAGACCAACTACGTGATGGCCACGGTCTCGCTGTTCGTTTCGATCTTCAACCTGTTTACCAGCCTGCTGCATCTGCTCGGGTTCGCCAACAGCAGCGACTGACCACGGGGTTGTAGCCATCAGGAGCGCTCCATGAGCAATCCTACTGTGCAACAGGTTCGCACCCTCGTCGCCGCAACGGATCTATCCCCCAGCGTCGGACATCGCCATCGAACAGGCAGTGCTTCTGGCAAAACAGGGGGACGCGGAACGGGGGTGCTGCATGTCTGCAACGATGGTTTCTGCTCATCGATCAAGGCCATCTAAGAAGCGGATCGTTGGGCGGGCCGCGCCGGTTCTGGTTTTACGTAACTGTCTGTCGCAGCAGGTGGGGGAAATTGTGGCGCGGCATGCTGCTCGGCGCTGGTCAGCATCATGACCCGCCACGCGAGGCGGCCATCCACGCCGTGACGGCCGCTGCCACTTTGTCGGCACTGTTGCGCTGGCGAGGTTCCAGCTGCGCGGGGACATCATCGAACGAGTATCGTCACCGAAGCAATCCTGTTCTTGCTTGTGGTCGCCGGTTAGATTTTCACCTTTATCACCGCACTGGCCACGGCCCACCAGCTGGCGAAGGCGGCCTTGCATCGCGAACTACCTTCGCTTGCGGTGATGCAGAATAATGACCACGAGACGAAACCTGAGTACTCCGCATAAATGGAACATCTCACACAAATCCTCTTGCTTCTGGGCGTCGCTGTCGCTGTCGTGGTCAGCTTTCAGCGCCTGCGCATCCCCACCAGCCTTGGCTATTTACTGGTCGGCGTGATTCTCGGGCCATACACGGCAGGCCCTACGGTTCATGTGCCGGAATTCAAGGCTTTGGCCGAGTTCGGGGTGGTCTTCCTGCTGTTTACGATCGGACTGAATTACTCCCTGCCCCAGTTGCATGCCCTGCGGCATCAGGTTCTCGGGCTGGGTACGGCACAAGTGGTACTGACGACCCTCGTGGTGGGAACATTGGTCTGGCTTGCTGGACTGACTGCCGGGGCGGCATTCGTGATCGGGGCCGTTTTCGCTCAGTCGTCCTCGACCATCATCGGCAGCCAGTTGAACGAGCAGGGCGAGGAGAACACGCCCCACGGTCGTCTCGGACTCGCGATGTCCGTCTTTCAGGACGTGACGGCGGTTCCCTTTCTGGTCGTCATTCCCGTGCTTGGCATGGCAGTCGGTGCCGATGTGCTGGCGAGCTCACTGGGGTGGGCGATCGCCAAGGGTCTGCTGGCATTCACGCTCGTGTTCTATCTGGGGCGCTGGTTGCTGCGCCCGCTTTTCCACCTTGTCACCAAGCGTCGATCCGCCGAGATTTTTACCCTGGCGGTGCTGTTGGTGGCATTGCTGGCCGCGTGGTCGACGCACAGTCTCGGTCTGTCGCTGGCATTCGGCGCATTCCTTGCCGGCATGATGCTGGGCGAAACCGAGTTTCGTCACCAGGTGGAATCCAGCATGCGGCCCTTCCGCGATGTCTTGCTCGGCCTGTTCTTCGTTGGCATCGGCATGCTCATCGACCCCGTTGCCATCACGCGCATTTGGCATTGGGCCTTGCTTGGTACGCTGCTCATCCTGCTGAGCAAGACACTGATCGTCGCGGCAATCGTGCGCAGGAGCGGAATTGATACGCTTAGCGCCTGGCGTACCGCACTGCTGTTGGCCGTGGGCGGGGAGTTCGGCTTCGCTTTGCTGGCCATTGCGCTCAATGCCAAGGTGATCGATGTGGAGGTGGGGCAGACAATTTTGACATCCGTCCTTTTCTCGATGATCGCCGGCGCCTTCCTGATCCGCTTCAACCATGCCATTGCCTCCCGGCTGGCTGGCATTCACAGTGGTGCCGGCTCCGATCGGTTCGCCCCGCTGCCTGAGGAACCGGAGTCGCGGGTCATCATCGGCGGTTATGGACGCGTCGGACATACCATTGCTGTGCTGCTGCAGACCAGCGGTGTTCCATTCGTTGCCTTCGATACCGACCCGAAGCGCGTGGCGCAGGGAAGGGCGGATGGCCATCAGGTTCTGTTTGGCGACATCTCCGATCCGGAACTGCTGACGACGATTCATGTGGAGCGGGCGGCGCTGATCTTGCTTACCGTCGATGACCCTGCCAATGCGTTACGGACAGTGTCAGTCCTGCGCAACAGTTGCCCACAGGTGCCGGTCATCGCGCGGGCACGGGATCTCGAAGCAAGCTCGCGCCTCATCGACGCCGGGGCCACCCACGCCTATCCGGAAGCAATCGAAGCGAGCTTGCGCCTCGGGGCGACGGCGTTGCGGATGCTGCACATCCCGACCGACGATATCGACCTGATGCTCCAGAACGTAAGGGACTGGGGCTATAAACCTGTGCTCGAAGATGAAATAAACAATTCCGGCGATGGCCGTACCATCAAGCCAGTGGAGAAAAACCCATGAAATCGTTCACACGCATTCTTGCCGCCACCGATCTCTCCGCGCCTGCCCGCCATGCGGTGGCGCGCGCTTTCCGTCTCGCCGCCACCGGCGGTAGCGAACTGCACATCTTGTACGCACTGGAACTTGATGCCCTCGATGTGAGCTTGCGAGAGATGCTTGTAGGAAACCTTGCCGCAGTCAAGACGGCGTTGGTGGATGATGCTCGCGAACACCTGAGCCAACTGGCTAGCGATTCGGCAATCCATCAAGGCGTGGCGGCGCTGCCGCGCGTCATTATCGGCAACCCGTTGTCCGTGATTGCTGCCGAGGCCGACGCGCTGGATGCGGGGCTGGTCGTTCTCGGTGCGCGCGGTGAGTCTTTCCTGCGCCACGCCTTGCTGGGTTCGACTGCGGCACGCCTGCTGCGAAAATCGGCGCAACGTCCGGTGCTGGTGGTGAAGCAGCCCCCGCATGAGGCCTATCGCAGCGTGCTGGTTGCGGTGGATTTCTCGCCCGTTTCTATCCAGGCGATTCGCACAGCGAGGCAACTGGCGCCCAATGCCGACCTCGTTCTGCTGCATGCATTCGAACTGCCCTACGAGGGCAAATTGGCATACGCAGGCGTCGAAGAGCAAGTGATCCGACAATACATCACGTCCGGCGGCGAGACCCGCCGCAAACGGTTGCACGACCTGGCGGCTGCCGCCGGACTGGCATCGACGGATTATTCGGTACGGGTCATTCACGGCGATCCTGCACAGCAGATCATTGCCATGGAGCAGGAATATGCTGCGGATTTGATTGTCGTTGGCAAACATGGATCGCACATCGTCGAGGAATTGCTGCTGGGCAGCGTGACCAAGCATGTGCTGGCTGAAGCGCAAGGCGATGTGCTGGTCATTGCCGATGCCCGCCCGGCAACGAGCATCTTCATATCAGGTGGTGCCAATCCCCCGGATACCGTGCCCTATCTGACCCCCGCCGCTACGAGAACCGCTGCCGGCGGGACTGCGCCATGATTCACGCTGTAGCCCTGCGTGGCCCGTCGTTCGCCCTGCTTTGGTGGATTCTTGCCGAAGGACGTCACGACGGCTGGCTGCTCGGTGTGGTGGCCATTTTCGCTGCCACCTGGGCCAGCATCAGACTTCTCCCGCCCGGTGATCGCCACATCCGTTTGGTGGGGCTGCTCGGCTTTCTCCGTTTCTTCCTCTGGAATTCGATTCATGGCGGCATCCAGGTGGTCGGGATGGCTTTGCGCGGGCGTGCGGCCTTGCAGCCCGGGTTACTCGAACTCACGCTGACGCTACCGCCAGGCGGGCCGCGCATTCTGCTGGTGAATGCCCTCAGCCTGATGTTGGGCACGCTTGGCGTCGATCTGAGGGACGCCACCTTGCGCTTGCATGTCCTCGATCAACGCCTGCCGGTGGTTGCCGAAGCGCGGGCGCTGGAAGTCGTGATCGCTCGACTGTTCGGGTCTTCGTCATGAGCACGCTGGCACTGGCCGTGGCGTTTTTCCTGCTCGTCAATTTGGTGGTCACGCTGATCGCCGCTGCGCGTGGGCCGACGCCTGCCGACCGCATGCTTAGTGCAATCTTGCACCATTTACACCGCGCACATGGGCCGCAGAATCAAGCGGTAATCTTGCCGCTTGAAATGGTTACAAGCCCTGGACTCACTGAGGGAAGGGAAAACGGATCCACTTTCAGACCATGGCGGAGACATTCTCCGCCATACACAAGCCGCAAAAAAAATCGAAGCCCCCTTCGAAGCAAAAACCGAAGGGGTCCCGAAGCAACCAGAACCAGAAGAAGGAAAAACCGCCGATGGCCGGTTACGTTGTAACCACCGCTTACATGGGCTTACATACATCGGCATTTTCAAAAACGCTTACATATCGCTTACACGGCGCACTGGAAAAGAAAAAGGCCACTCCGAGAAGTGGCCTAAGTCTTTGAATCATCTGGTGGGTCGGGCGAGATTCGAACTCGCGACCAACGGATTAAAAGTCCGCTGCTCTACCGGCTGAGCTACCGACCCGGTGAAGAAGCGAGATATTACAAATCTTCGTCGATTTGGTCAAACTCCATCTTAATAAGTGACCGTTTTAGACTTGTTTGGCTTGGCTTTGTTGGTGGGCGCCGGCTTGCCATAGGTGACATCTTTGATCGGAGATGCTGACTCCGTTTCGGGGGGAGGGGCACCGGCAAATTGAGTGTTCTTGGATTTGTAATCATCCATGAAGGCAAGAATCTTGTTCATCCGTACTTGCCCCGGAATGAACATAACAATTTCCCCATTGGGATCATAGATGTACGACGTTGGGTAAAAATCTACCGGGCCGACTTGCCTAAACGGGCTATCCGGATTGCGTCGAGCCCCGCCCGCGACAACCGCATAAAACTCGATGCCATGCCGGCTCGCGGTGTCTTTGACGATATTTTCATCTGGACCGTAGTCGAGTCCGACCCCGATCACTACAAAATCTTTGCGTTTGTTCAGTTCGTTCAGGGTTGGTACCTCAACCCAGCAAAGTGGACACCATGGCGCCCAGAAGTTGACCAAAACCCACTTGCCCTTGAAATCGGACAGGTTGAATTTTTTGCCATTAACGTCAACGAATTCGAAATTAATGGCTTTGGTTGACTCGGGTTTGGCATGTGCAGGCACATTCATGAATGCCGCCATTCCCATCAAAAATGCTCCAAACAACAACTTACGCATTGAATACCCCTTTCATTCTTTCAGTACGCATGGACGCATACTCAATTCATTATCGGTCGCTTTTGGCGATACATGAATGAAACATTTGGATCAGGCGTCTCGCATCATCATGTAGTACTGAACTTTCATGGTGATGGCGGACCCGGCTACGATGCCAAAGAATACGACGAAAGAACTGATCGCCAAAGTGGAAACACCTGTTACCGCTTGACCGATTGTGCAACCCATTGCGGTAATGCCACCAAATCCCATCAAAATGGCGCCCAGGATGTGGCGGAACATGTCTTGTGGTGAATTGAAGTATTCCCAGCGAAAACTGCGACTAAGCATGGAATAGACGAGGGAGCCAATGACGACGCCAAATACGCTCGCTACGCCGAAGGTTACCGTCTTGTCACGCCAATAGGCCCATAGATCCATGGTGTAAGCAAGCGGTCCGACGAAGGTCATCGATTCAGGCCCTCTCGAATCAGTGCCCATATATGTTAATTCCATGGTTTCCGGATTTTCGCCAAAACCAAGATGTCCGGTGACGTACCAGCCCGCGACCACGACCCCGCCTACTACCAGTCCAGCCATCAGATTATCTCGATTTTCCCTGAAATCCTTGCTGGCAAAAACAAACGCAAGAATCAGCAGTGAAATTATCAAGGCAACGGCAAGTTGAGAAACTTTGTCTGACATGTTCAGCAGGGCGGGCAAGGTCTGTAAACCGTCAAGATGCAACGTAAAGACATCCGCACGTAAAACCTTGTCGACGAAAATGCGCAGAATTCCGTTCATGGTGACCAAAGCGGTGTAGCCAAGAAACATGAAGACCACCACCGACTTCAAATTGCCGCCGCCTAATCGGACCAGTGTGCGTTGCCCACAACCACCGGCTAGAGTCATCCCCAAACCAAAGGTCAAGCCCCCCACCAGGGCGGCTAACCAATGCACGGTTCCGCGCGTATAAAAGGTTTGTCCAAGGTCGACATAACCCCAGAAAGCCAATAAGTTGGTTCCCAGAATAGCGAGTCCGATGCCAAGCAACCAGGCGCGCATGCGTCCCCAATCACCCATGTTGACAATATCCGAAACCGCACCCATGGTGCAGAAACTGGTTTTGTTCGCCATGAAGCCAAAAATCAGCGCCAAAAAAAAGCCAGCCCAAGCAACAACCAACGCGGGGTTTTCAACTGAGTCCATCAATCTATCTCCTGGTGGAAAAGCACGGTTTACACGAATAACCACAACGGGATTATTCAGTGCCAGTGCAATCCTGACAATGCGTCATTCGGTATACCTTGTCGGATCAGGCAAACCTGCTTGTTCGAAGCCTTGGCGACGTAACCGGCAGGAATCGCAGCGCCCGCAAGCTCGACCAGTCGAATCCGCCTGGTAGCAAGAAACGGTGAGTCGGTAATCGACTCCCAGGCTGACGCCCAAGCGGATGATTTCCGCCTTCGACATATTGATCAATGGCGCGCGTACATCGATCGAAGCGCCGTTGATCGCTCTTTTGGTGGCCAAGTTGGCCAACCGCTGGAATGCTTCAATAAATTCAGGTCGGCAATCAGGGTAACCAGAATAATCAAGAGCATTCACGCCAATGTAGATCACATCCGCATCCAGCACTTCTGCCCAGCCGAGCGCCAAGGACAACATGATGGTGTTGCGCGCCGGCACGTAAGTCACGGGTATCCCCGGGCTGGAGAATTCCGGCACGGCAATCGACGCATCGGTCAGCGCCGACCCTCCAAATGCGCCCATATCCAGATGCATGACACGATGCTCGACTGCGCCCAAGCTCAGCGCCAACCCGCGCGCGGCATCAAGTTCAGCGTAATGGCGCTGGCCATAATCCAGGCTCAGTGCATGGCAAGCAAAACCATCGCGATGGGCCAATGCCAACGTGGTGGCGGAATCAAGCCCGCCGGATAACAAGACGACAGCCCGACTCATCGACCTTTCACTTCTTGCCATAGGATTTTGTGTAATTGAATCTGCATTCGAACGGGCAGGGCGTCACGTAGTATCCACTCGGCCAGATGGGCCGGTTCAAGCTGCCCCCACACGGGGGAAAACAAAACCGGGCAACGCTGGGTAATGGGATGCTCTATCAATATCTGTTTGGCCCAGTTGTAGTCAGATTCGTTTGAGAGAACAAATTTGACTTCGTCGCGCGGAGACAACAATGCCAGGTTGGCCCAGTAATTTCTCTCGTGCTCACCCGAAGCGGGGGTTTTGATATCGACTATGCGGGAAATGCGCTGATCGACCTCCCCAATATCAAGGGCGCCGCTGGTTTCCAGCGAGACATCGAAACCGGCGTTACATAGCGTGGTGAGTAATTCAATGCAGGCTTTTTGGGCCAGCGGCTCGCCTCCGGTGACGGTGACATGGCGAGTGGGAAATGCGTGTACTTGATCGATGATTGCGCCGATGGTTAGCCAATCACCGCCTTGAAATGCATATTCGGTGTCACAGTAAGTGCAGCGCAGCGGGCAACCGGTGAGTCGTATGAAGACGGTAGGCAAGCCGACGCGACTTGCCTCGCCCTGCAATGAAAAAAAAATCTCGCTTATGCGAAGACGGCTTGAAGACAAGACGAGATTCTTAATTAATGCTGGCAAGCAGCTTTTTGCCGTTTTCAGCTGCTTTGCTGAAAGGATGTTTCAGCAACAGTTGATCCAGCGTCTCGCGCGCTGCCACCTTGTCCTCAAGTTGAATTTGAGCGCGAGCCAGAGAAAGCAGCGTATCGGGTACTTTGGGGCTGCTGGGATATTCTCGCAGCAATCGACGATAGCTTTCTGCTGCCGCGTTGAAGTCAGACTGACCGGTTACTTGTGCTATTCCTATCCAGTAAAGCGCATTCGCGGCTAGTTTGCTGGCTGGATATTGCGCAAGAAACGACTGGAAAGTGGTGACGGCTTCGGCATATTGCCCGGACTTGATCATGCCATGCGCGACCTCGTAAGCCCTGGCTTCGGATTCTGTATCAGCCCCGCTAACTGGGGTGGCGGGGGCGACGACCAGTGATTTGGAAGTTTGTAGTCGAACCGACTCGACTGGCGCTGCCATGGGGCGACTGGCGACCTCCTTGAGGCGTTCGTCGATGTCCATATACAAATCGCGTGTCCGCTTGTCGGCAATCTCCTGACGGTGCGCCTGCTCTTCTTGCGCTCCCCGCAAAAAGGCGACATCGGCCTTGAGCGCATCCAGTTGATTGAGCATCCCCAGCAGACCCTGGTTCTGCAACTGTGCTTCCAGTCGTGCGATGCGTTCATTTTGAGATTGAACGAGCTGATTAAGATCAGCGACTCGCGCAACCGCGTCTTCAGCCGGTCCGGCAATTCCTGATCCTGAAAATAGTGCTGAGATCGTCAGGAGTGCGACAAGATGTTTCTTCATGATGAAATCACTCGCCTTGATATAAAAGCTCGGTCCGGCGATTTTGCTCCCAGGCGCTTTCGTCATGACCTTCCGATATGGGTTTCTCTTCGCCCAGAGACACTGCCTCCATCTGCGCATCTGCAACGCCAAGCAGATTCAAGGCGCGGTAAACGCTTTCCGCTCGCCGTTGACCCAATGCCAGGTTGTACTCACGGCTGCCGCGTTCATCTGCATGGCCTTGCACAATCAGTTTGGCCGCAGTCTCGCCCTTCAAGTACTTTGCGTGCATTTCGAGCAACGTCCGATACTCATCTCGGATGGCAGAACTGTCGTAATCAAATTGAAGCCGACGCTGTGCCAACGGGCTTTGTGGATTGGAGGGGTCGAGAATTGGCTGAGCCTCATATTTCAAAGCGTCCGCACTATCTTTATTGTTACCTGCCGCTGTCGTATCAGCGACAGCGGCATCCTGGGGTGTGCTACCCAAAGACTTGGCCTCTAGCTCTTGCGTGGCGATACCTTGCGTCTTGACAGCAGTCTCTTTGGGCGTTTTCGCGGAAGCGAGCGTTTTGCCTGCAATGTTGGCATCGGATACGCCTGATGTGCTGACTGAAGCAGAATCAGCGGGGGATTTTGCCGCCGTATCGGTGAGTTGTTTATCCGCTCTATCAAACGTTTCTGACGGGCTTGCCAATTCTGTTTTGAAGGGGGTGGTCACCACCGCGCGATCTTCGATTTCAGCTTGCTTCAATGGTGTGTCAGCGCAACCCGAAAGGAGGGCGCTGATCAGCGCAAGATAAAGTAAATGTTTCATGCCATCTCCCAGTTCATTTCAAGCAAAAATTTGAACAAAAAACCGACCGTTTCCAGTGTTGGATAATTGTTCAAATTCATAAATTTTCCACGAGCAATTCTGAATTTGAAATTGCCTGATTAAAATCAAAAAAATCAACGTCCCCAATTCGGCTCACGCAGATCACCTGTTTGCGATAAACGTTGGCGAACCTTGCCATCGACGCTCACCGTTGCAAGAACGCCACGACCATTGACCCGAGTGGCGTAAAGAATCTTTCTGCCATTCGGCGCAAAACTGGGCGACTCGTCCGCCACGGTATCAGTCAGTAATTGCATTTGCCCGCTTGCCAGATCTATCGCCGCAACATGAAAGCTGGCGCCGCGCAGATGGACGAATGCCAATGTTTTTCCATCTGGAGATATCGCGGGGGAAACATTATAACCGCCGTCGAAGGTGACGCGACTCGCTCTGCCATCAGCCAATGAGGCGCGGTAGATTTGCGGCGTGCCGCCACGATTGGACGTAAAGAACAGCCATTGGCCATCCGGGCTGAATAAAGGTTCTGTATCCAGCGCTCCGCCTCGCGTAAATCGGGTTGCAACACCTGTTTCAAGATCGAGCAGATAGATTTGCGAGGTCTCGTCTTTCGACAAGGTGACCGCGAGCTTGCGGCCATCCGGCGACCAGGCTGGTGCGGAATTCGATCCGCGAAATCTGGCCACCGCGCGGCGTTTGCCATCGGACAGGTTCTGCACGTAGACCACCGGCTTCTTGTCTTCGAAAGAAACATAGGCCAGGCGCTGACCATCCGGCGACCAGGCAGGTGAAATCAAGGGTTCCGGGGAGGAGGTGACGGTTACCGCGTTTTGGCTATCGGCATCCGCCACCTGTAATTCGTAGCGGCCGCCGCGTTTCAGGATATAGGCGATTCGGCCGGAATAACTGCCGGCTTCGCCGAGCAAAATCTCATGCACTGTGTCGGCGATCTTGTGCGCCACAATCCGCAAACTTGCCGGCGTAGAAACATAAGACATGGCGCCAAGCTGGGTTGCGCGAACTGCATCAAGCAGCCAGAAGCGCACCTCCAACTTGCCTGCTGCAGCCGGGAGTACCTGGCCCATCAAGACCGCATCGGCGCCACGTCCTTGCCAGGCGGGCAATGAAAGTGTGTTCGGGTCGCTTGGAGAAATGCTGTCCTTGCTATCGATCAATCTGAAATAGCCGCTACTTCCCAGATCCGTCGCCACTATCGCCCCGATGTTCGTGACCGCATCGGCCTGCCTGCCACCGAACGGTAAAACCGCAATCGGGACTCTGTTCGATGCGCCACCGACAATTTCGATGGTCATCGACGCCTGCACTGAAAAACCAGAAATCAAGAACAACACCGCGAGCAGGAAACGAATCAACATGGGGCGTATCACCGGTTTCAATTTAATTTGAACAACATGGATTATTGAAGCTGGAAAGCATCCTCGGAGGGTCTGAACTTGAGCGTCAAGCCATCACGAAATTTTGCCGCGACATCCCTCTCGGCAGGCAACGGCAAGGGCGACGACTTGAAAATTGCGCGCTCTACCGCAGTATCGTACAAAGGTTGACCGCTTGTTCTGAGCAACGTGACGCGAATGACTTCGCCGTTCGGCAACAAACTGACTTGAAACACGACCTCGGCATCACCTTTCAAATTCCTCGGCAAAATGAGCGCGTCTTTGATTTTGTCGCGGATGCGTACTTGAAAGTCTTTTACCACCCGAGCTTGTCGGTTCGCTCGTGCGGCATTTTGCAGGTTGCGTAGCTGGGCATTTTCAGATTCCAGTTCCTCGCGCATCTGGCGCGCCAATTCCTGATCAACCTGCCGGCGCGATTGTTCTCGTTTTTCTTTTTCAATACGCTCATTTTCCAGGCGTTGATTTTTGGCGACCTGCTCAACGCGGAGAATTTCTTCGGCGCGTTTTTCCTCCGCTAATTTGTTTTCCGCCAGGACTTTATCGGCAAGCGCTTTTTCCGCCTGTTGTTTTTCCTTCAAACGCAATAATTCAGCTTGTTGTTGTTCTTCTTCTCGGTGCTGTGCCTCGGCGCGTTTCTTCTCCGCTTTTTTCAGCGCGATCTCGGCTTGATCCGGGACAGTGGGCGCTGCTTCCACCTTGCGCAAAGGCTCTGGCGGCGGAGCGGGTTGAACGGGCTGAGCGATTATTGGCGGGGGAGCAGCCGCCGCTGGGTAAGATGGCAAGTCGCTCCAGAGATCCGCTTCAATGGGTAATTGAGGCGGGTTTTTCCAGGAGATGCCAACCATCAATCCCAGCATCAGAATGCCATGAACCAACACCGACAGACCGCCGGATGAGACATGCTGAATGCGTTGCGGAGGTGTCATGACTGGGCGGGTTTGACCAGAAGTCCGACTCGGGCGACACCGAGGGTTTGCAGTGCATTCATCACGCGCATGACCGATTCATAACGCACGCTTTTATCCGCCGAAATCACCACCGGTTGTTTTGGTGAAATGGCTTGGCGCGTCCGTATGGCTGCTTCCAGGCTTGCTTCCGTAACCACTTCACCCTTTTCATTGGCGCTGCGGTCGCGCAACAACAAGCTGCCATCGACACGTATCACCACCTCTAGCGGCGCTAACGGCGCGGTGGTGCTTTGCCCGATGCTGGGCAACTCGACCTGTGACGGGTTAATGAACGGTGCGGTGACCATGAAAATCACCAGCAACACCAGCATCACATCGATATACGGCACGACATTGATCTGGTTGACCGCTTTACGGCTACGTCGCGGGATCATGTGCGTCCCATCTCCTGTTGCAGGATATTGGAAAACTCTTCCATGAAAATGTCGTACCGGCTGGCAAGACGGTCAATTTCGTGGGTGAACCGGTTGTAGGCAATGACAGCGGGTATCGCCGCGAACAGGCCAATGGCGGTGGCGATCAGGGCTTCGGCAATACCGGGGGCTACCTGCGCCAGGGTCGCATGTGCAACATTCGACAACCCTCGAAATGCATTCATGATCCCCCACACCGTCCCGAACAATCCGATGTAGGGCGAGACCGAGCCGACCGTGGCCAGAAATGGCAGGTAAGACTCGACTTGATCCATCTCGCGTTGATAGGCCGCGCGCATGGCGCGTCGCGCGCTTTCGATGACGGTCTGGGGGGCGACTTTCAACTTGCGTTTGCCGCGAAACTCACGCAAACCGGCGCGGAACACCTCTTCCAGGCTGCTGCGGCGATCCTCTTCTTCGGCGCGCTTGACGATGTCACTGTGACCGCCGCCCCAGAAATCATGCTCGAATGCTTCGGCCTGCAAGCGTTCACGTCTTAACGTGAAAATCTTTTCGAAAATCAGCCACCACGATGCCACCGAGGCGAACAGCAACAATAACAACACCGCCTTCACCACCCAACTGGCTTGAAGAATGAGGGCGATGAAAGACATATCCTGGCTGAGTGCGATGTCCATCAGGTGTTGGCTCCAAATGCTTGACTAACAGAAGACGGGATTCTAACGGGACGAAAATCGCTGCGCTCGACGCAAGCCAGTTTGACCCTCGCATTCAGCAAGATTTCTTCGCCGCGAAGGACCTGCTGATGCATGCTCAAACTGACACGATTCAATTCCACCAGTTGGCAATTTACGACCAGCCGTTCATTGAAACGCCCCGGTTTCAGATAATCCGCTTCCACTCTTCGTACCACAAAAACCACCCCGGATTCCTGCGCCAGTTGATCCTGCTCCAGTCCAAGGCGAGACAGCCACTCGGTCCGTGCGCGTTCGAGGAACTTCAGATAATTGGCGTAATAGACCACACCACCGGCATCGGTGTCTTCCCAATAGACCCGAACCGGCCAACGGAAAGAAATAGAAATGGATGAAAATTCTTGATTCGCTCGCATGACCTGAAAATAACCGGCTCAAGACAAATGGTCGACCAACCGGGTTGGCTGACGGGGATTAAAAAAGATCGGGTTCTCGGGCAGGTTCAATGGTTTTATCGCTGCCGGGCTGAATAAATCCGAAATGTCGCCATGCCAGCGGTTGGGCTACTCGACCACGCGGCGTGCGGGCGAGAAAGCCTTGCTGGATCAGGTAGGGCTCCAGCACATCTTCGATGGTATCGGCCGCTTCGCCGATCACCGCCGCCAGGTTTTCCAGGCCAACCGGGCCGCCAGCAAATTTTTCCAGCATTGCCGATAGAAGTTTGCGATCCATCATGTCGAGCCCGACGCTATCGACTTCCAGCATTTTCAGGGCCGCGTCGGCCACTGGCGCATCGACCCTGCCGCCCGCTTTGACCTCGGCGTAATCGCGCACCCGACGCAGCAAACGATTGGCGATGCGCGGCGTGCCGCGTGAACGGCGAGCGATTTCCACCGCACCTTCATCGGAGGTATCGACGCCGAGCAAACGCGCCGAACGTGCGACGATGAAAGCAAGTTCTTCCGGTGTATAAAACTCCAGGCGCGCGACGATGCCAAAACGGTCTCGCAGTGGATTCGTCAACATCCCGGCGCGCGTAGTTGCGCCAATCAGGGTGAATGGTGGCAAATCCAGCTTCACCGAACGGGCCGCCGGACCTTCTCCGATCATCAGGTCGAGCTGATAATCTTCCAGCGCCGGATAGAGAATTTCCTCCACCACTGGACTTAGACGGTGGATTTCGTCGATGAACAGCACATCGTTGGGTTCGAGATTGGTCAGCAATGCCGCCAGATCGCCGGCGCGTTCCAGGACTGGCCCGGAGGTCGAACGTAGATTGACGCCCATCTCGCGCGAAATAATGTGCGCCAGTGTCGTCTTGCCCAATCCCGGCGGGCCAAACAACAAGACATGGTCGAGCGCCTCGCCGCGCATCTTGGCAGCGGTAATAAAGATATCCAGTTGCTCGCGCGCACGCACCTGGCCGACGTATTCGGATAAACGCTGCGGCCGCAAAGCGCGTTCAAAGACTTCTTCTTCACGCGAGGCCGGCGCGGGGGCAATCAGACGGTCGGGTTCAAGCATGACGGCGACGCATCATTTTCTGGCCAGCAGTTTCAACGCCTGCCGAATCGACTCTTCCAGACTCAAGTCTTCCGCCAATTGTTTCAGCGCCGGCAGTGCTTCCTTGTCGGAATAGCCAAGCGACAGCAACGCATTCAGCGCGTCGTTGGCGACACCTGTACTTGAGGAGAGGCCGCCGGCTTGTGGCAAGGCATCAGCGAGCCTGCCTTTCAATTCCAGCAACAGTCGTTCCGCTGTTTTCTTGCCGATGCCGGGTACTCGCGTCAAACGCGCGGCGTCCTGCAACACGATGCATTGGGCCAGGTCGTCCGCGCTCATGCCGGACAGCACCGACAATGCCAGTTTTGGCCCGACGCCGGTAATGCGGATGAGTTCACGAAACGCCGCGCGCTCTTTCTGGCTGAGAAAACCATAAAGCTGCTGCGCATCCTCGCGCACGACAAAATGTGTCACCAAAGTGACGCGCTCGCCGATTGCCGGCAGGTTGTAAAAACTGCTCATTGGCACATCGATTTCGTAACCGACGCCGCCGACATCCAGCAATACCTGCGGCGGCAGTTTTTCCAGCAAGGTTCCGCTCAGGCGACCGATCATCCCAGCAGCGTCCAGGCCAGCGCAGCTGCCAGCAGAACCGGTTGCAGATGTGCGGCGAGAATGGTCATCTGCACCGCCGGTACCAGTTTGGCGGGCTCTGCCGCGTGCGCCGTCAACACCTGGCCCGCCTTCAGCGCGGGCAACACGGCCAGCAAGGAAATCAACGCCAAGGCCGGCAAAGAATCCGTTGCCACTAGCCCGATCAGCACCGCCACAGCTAACGCCAGAATCAACCAATAACCACGCGCCGCCACCGACGGTTCCAACCGCGCCACCCAATGCCGTTTTCCGGCCAGCAAATCGGCGGTGCGGTCGGGAAACTGATTGACGTACAAAATGTTGGTCACCAGCAGCGCGTAGGGCAGGCCAAGCAGCCACGGCGTGAGCGAAACCGCGCCACGCTGGACAAAATCGGCTCCGACGACGATGAGCAAAAACCCAGCAGCGACGCAGATTTCGCCGAAGCCTCGACTATTCAACTTCAGTGGCGGCGCTGAATAGGCCCAGCCGATCAGCAAGCCGGCGACCCCAATCCAGAACAGACCAATGCCGCGTGTTGCAATCAGCCACAAGCCGCCTGCGATGACCGCGCCAAACAGAATCAGCGCATAAATCAACATCTGGCGCGGTGACATGACGCTGTTCTGGATAAAGCGAGAGCCGCCGGTAAATGGAAACAGACGATCCACATTGGCGGCATCGGTACCATTGAGGTGATCGTAATAATCGTTGAAGACGTTGACACCCGCTTGTGTCGCTACCGCCAAAAACAGAGTGAAGAGCGCCAGCGGCCAGGAAAATGCGCTTTCCAGCGCGGTGGCAAAACCGAGCAGGCAACCGGCGAAGGCGATGGTCAAAAAAGCCGGTCTTGTCGCTAAAACATAGCGTTTAAACGGATTGGTCAATGTTTCGGCCGTGGGTTCGAGCGAAACTGTGGCGGTCTTGCTCATGACATTCTCCCGGCCCGACGCCGATGTGCATCGGTAGTCAGGCCCGCCAGCCCCATGCCGCCATGTGCATGGCAGATCGCGCAGGCCAGGGCATCCGCGGAGTCGGCGCGTGGCTCCGCTGGCAAATTCAATAGCCGTTTCACCATATTCATTACTTGCTCCTTTTCGGCGTGGCCGTTGCCAACCACCGCCTGCTTGACTTGCAACGCCGTGTATTCAAATACCGGCTGACCCGCCGCCGTCAGCGCCGCAATTGCCGCCCCACGCGCCTGCCCAAGCAACAGGGTGGATTGTGGATTTACATTGACGAACACTTTTTCAATCGCGCTGGCATCTGGATGGAATTGCGCCAGCACCTCGCTGACGCCATCGAAGATGATCTTGATGCGGCCAGGGAGTTCCCCGGTTTCGGTGCGTATTACGCCGCTCGCCACATAAGTCAATTGCTGGCCGACTTTATCGATTACGCCATAGCCGGTAATACGCAGACCAGGGTCGATGCCAACTAATCGCACGCAGATTCGCTCATCTAAACCCGCTTACTCGGGCAGGATCGCCGAGATATAGACCTCTTGCACATCGTCAAGGTCATCCAGCATATCGAGCATCTTCTGGAATTTCACCGCGTCGTCGCCGACCACATCGGTTTCATTCAAGGCTTTCATTACCACCCCGGCCAGCGCCGGTTTGAAGCCCGCTTTTTCCAGCGACTCCTTGACGGTGGCGAAGTCGCCGGTCGGTGCGGTAATGATTTCGATGGAGCCATCCTCATTCGCGATGACATCCTCGGCGCCGGCTTCCAACGCGACATCCATCACCGCGTCCTCGTCAACGCCAGGCGCAAGAATGATCTGGCCGCAATGTTTGAACTGGAATACCACGGAGCCGTCGGTACCCAGGTTGCCGCCGCATTTCGAGAACGCGTGCCGAACATCGGCGACGGTGCGCACCCGGTTATCGGTCAGGCAATCGACTACTACCGCAGCGCCGCCAGGGCCGTAGCCTTCATACCGAATTTCCTCGTAACTGACGCCTTCGAGTTCGCCGGTGCCTTTCTTGACGGCGCGCTCGATATTGTCATTCGGCATGTTTTCCGATTTGGCCTTGTCGATGGCCACGCGCAAACGCGGATTGAAGCTGGCATCGCCGCCGCCCATTTTTGCCGCCACGGTAATTTCCTTGGCGTATCTGGAAAATATCTTGCCCCGCTTTTCATCCTGCCGCCCTTTACGGTGCTGGATGTTTGCCCATTTGGAATGTCCGGCCATGATTGCTATCCGCTGCGAAAAATGGGCGGATTTTACACCGCAGCAAGTCACTCACCCGACATCTAAGTCGAGCCTTCTGCAGTTGCTCTTGTTGTTGTCACTTGCGGGCAGCTTTTAGAATGCGGCTCCACTTCAAGGATCCACCATGACCCAGCCTCTTCTTGTCGCCAAACATGACGCCACCGAGCTTTTTCTGTTGCCCGCGATGGCGAATCGGCACGGACTCATCACCGGCGCCACCGGCACTGGCAAAACGGTGACGCTGCAAACGTTGGCGGAGGCGTTTTCGTCCATCGGCGTGCCCTGTTTCATGTCCGACGTCAAAGGCGATCTTTCCGGCATTTCGCAGCCTGGCGGCGACAATGCAAAAGTCGCTGAACGAGTAGAAAAACTGGCGTTGGAAGACCATCAATACCAAGCGTTCCCGGTTACTTTCTGGGATGTTTTCGGTGACATGGGGCATCCGGTGCGCGCCACCATATCCGACATGGGCCCATTGCTGCTGGCGCGTATGCTGGAACTCAATGAAACTCAGACGGGCGTGCTGAATCTGGTATTCAAGGTGGCGGATGACAACGGCTTGCTGCTGCTGGATCTGAAAGACCTGCGCGCGATGCTGCAATTCGTTGGCGAAAACGCCAAGTCGTTGACCACCGAATACGGCAACGTCTCCGCCGCCAGTATCGGCGCCATTCAGCGCGGCTTGCTCAGCCTGGAAAGCCAGGGGGGGGGCAAGCTGTTCGGTGAACCGATGCTGAATATCGCTGATCTGATGCAGACCGAAAGGGGCAAGGGCGTCATCAATATCCTCAGTGCGGACAAGCTGATGCAAGCGCCAAAGATGTATGCAACGCTGCTGTTGTGGCTGTTATCCGAACTATTCGAGAACCTCCCGGAAGCGGGCGATCTGGACAAACCGAAGTTGGTGTTTTTCTTCGATGAAGCGCACTTGTTGTTCAATGACGCGCCGGATGCGCTGGTCGACAAAATTGAACAAGTTGTGCGTTTGATCCGCTCCAAAGGCGTCGGCGTGTATTTCGTCACGCAAAACCCGGCCGATGTGCCGGATAAAGTGCTTGGCCAACTCGGTAACCGCGTTCAGCACGCCTTGCGGGCCTTCTCGCCGCGCGATCAGAAAGCGGTCAAAGCTGCGGCTGAAACCATGCGCGACAACCCCGATCTGGACGAAGCCGCCAGCATTACCGAACTGGGCGTCGGCGAAGCGTTGGTCTCCTGTCTGGATGAAAAAGGCCGGCCGCATATCGTCGAACGCGCATACATCGTGCCGCCTGGCGGTTACATTGGCCCGATCACGCCGGAAAAACGTCAGCAACTGATGCAGACCTCGCTGGTTGCCGGTGTTTACGAAAATACCGTTGATCAAGAATCCGCCTATGAAGTCCTGAAAGCACGGGCGGAGGCCAACGCGGAGCAAGCGGAAGCAGAAACCCAAGCCAAAGCGCAGGCTAAAACAGCTGCCGCGACCGAAAGCGGTGGATTTGGCGGCATGTTGGGCGGGCTTTTAGGGGGCGGTGGCAGTCGGCGCGAAGGCGTTGTCGAAGCGCTGGCGAAAAGCGCTGCCCGCTCGGTTGGCAGTCAGGTCGGCCGCGCCATCATTCGCGGTGTGCTCGGTTCTTTACTGGGGGGAAAACGATGAACAAAGTCATTCTCGACAGCGCGCATTTCGACAGCAAAGCCCGTCAGTGGGATGAAAATCCAGTGTTTCAGGCGCGTGCGGACAAGATAGCCGCCGCGATTCAAGCCGCCGTGCCGCTCACCACCACGATGCGCGCTCTGGATTACGGCAGCGGCACCGGCATGCTCAGTTTCCCGCTGCAAGATCAACTCGGCCACATCACACTGAAAGACACTTCGGCTGGCATGTTGCAAGTCGTGGAAGAAAAAATAGCCGCCTGGGGCATCGCCAACATGTCGACGCGCGTCATGGACCTGACTGCTGCGCCGCTGCCGGAGGAACGCTACGACCTGATCTACTCCTCGATGACGCTGCATCATGTGCCCAATACGGGCGCCATTCTGGGTGCCTTTCATGCGCTGTTGAATCCGGGCGGTTGGCTCTGCATCGCCGATCTGGACCTGGAGGATGGCTCGTTTCACGGCAGTCATGTCGATGTCCACCCTGGTTTTCAGCGTGACAGCCTCGCATTGCAAACAGCCCAGGCCGGTTTCAGCGAAGTCGACTTCAGCACCGTGTTTGAAATCGTCAAGGAAACGGAATCCGGCGCGCGCGCCTATCCGGTGTTTTTGATGGTTGCCAGGCGGATCTGAGGCAGCGCTTTAACGTTGATATCCGTTCACTTGGAACCCGGATATTTCATCAATGCTCACGTGCCTTCGCTGGTCCCTTGTCCGCTCCTGAAAGTTTCGTTCTACCCGCAAGGGGCGGGCCGAATAATTAAGCCGCTAAAGCGGCAACGACTCCGCTCAGTCGGACGGATGAATAACTACGCCGCTCCTTCGCGATATTTCCGTTGCAATCAATGGCCGCCGCGATCAACACGCAAGTTTGTGAAACCTCCGGGTTAAATCCTTGAACCGCGCTCGACGATGATGCCGAGTTCCTTCACGCCGCGCAGTATCGCCAGCTTGCGTACCGCGACGCGCACCCAGGGCGCGCCAAATTCACGGCGAACGATGTCGGCGATCAGTTCGCCCAAAGTTTCCACCAACCGAATCTCCCGCGTCGCCACCACTTCCTGAATCCGCGCGGCGACTTTGCCGTAATCGATGGTGTCGGCCACATCATCGGTATGGCCGGCTTTGTGGTCGTAAAGGCCGATTTCGATATCGAGCATCACCGGCTGCGGTGCTTTGCGCTCCCATTCGTAGAGTCCGATAATGGTTTCGAGGCGGAAATCCCGCAAAAAAAGTATGTCCATATTATTTCGCCTGGCCGGGCCGTTCGCTTAAAAGGCGCGGATTTTACGTAGATAACGCACACAAATGATTGAAACGACGCTACTTCTTATTGTTGCCTACCTTTTGGGTTCGGTTTCTTTCGCCATTCTGGTGGCGCATTTTTATGGCTTGCCCGATCCGCGCAGCCATGGTTCCGGCAATCCCGGCGCGACCAATATGCTGCGCACCGGCAAGAAATCCGCCGCCGCACTGACATTATTGGGCGACGCTTTGAAAGGATCTTTAGCGGTGCTTCTGGCGCAATGGGTCACCACAACCTATGGATTGCCCATATATGTACCTTACCTTGCCGCGCTCGCCGCCTTCTTCGGCCATTTGTACCCGGTATTTTTCGGCTTCAAGGGAGGGAAAGGCGTCGCAACCGCGCTGGGTGTTTTGCTCGCGCTCGATTTGCGTTTGGGCGGGCTGACCATCCTCACTTGGGGCGTGGTGTTCGCCATTACCCGAGTTTCGTCGTTGTCTGCCTTGGTGGCGGCGACGCTGGCACCGGTGTTCGGTTATTACCTGCTTGGCCACGGTCCGGAAACGCGTTTCTTGGCTGGCATTCTGGCGCTGCTCTCCTTGCTGGTTCTGGCGCGCCATCACAGCAACATCCGAAAACTGCTTTCCGGTGAAGAGTCGGCGTTCAAAAAACGCTGAGGAGACTTCCTGCCATGTTCGAAAAAACCATCGACTACGCCCGCGGCAGCCTTGCCGCAGCCTCGGAATCCGCGATTGAGAAAGCCGGCGACAAATTGGGCGAGGTGGTCCGCATCGGTGTCAATCAAGCTGGCGATGAAATGCGCGAGGTGGTGGCGGGGGCGAGCAAGGCGATTGACGACAAGCTGGACAAGATTTCGCAGGAGCTGCACAGCCAGCGCCAATTCACTAAAGACGACGTGCGCGAACTGGTTGATTACGCCGGCGACAAGCTCTCAGTCGTGCTGGATCAGCGTATCGAAGTGATGCGCCAGGAAATCACCCGACTGGTGGAAGAAAAGACCGAGTATTTCAAAGCTGAAATCGACGATTTTTTCATCAAGCGGCAGATGGATCTGGCGCGCGAACGGCGACGTCTGGCGCTCAATATCGTCCTCGCGACAGGCGCGGCGCTGGCGGTTGGCGCAGTCTCGCTGTTCTACAAAGGCATCCGTGAATGGGATATGTTGACGGTGTTTCGCGTTGTCCTCGCCTCGCTCGCCGGCGGTTACACCGTCTGGTTGGTGCTCAGCCTGATGCGCGGCTGGCTGCGCTTGAGCGAGCACCGCAAGGATCTGTTTTTTCTGGCGGCGCGTTACTGGGGCTGGCTGCGCCCGGCCAGCATCTTTTCAACTTTGCTGATCATGGCGATTCTGATCCTGCTTTCACTGGCGCTGATCTTTCCACATGAGGCATTGCAAATGGTCAATCAGTACATCCTCGATCCAAGCGGAATCAAGCTGGGGCGCTGAGTTCATGCAGGGCCCAGCGCGGCCGCACGCCAAAACGTCCATCCGCAGCGGTTCTTCCCTCGCCTAGCCGAAGCGCGCCCGCGAACGCAATCATCGCGCCGTTGTCGGTACATAACTCGAGCGGCGGATAAAACACTTCAAAATGTCGCTGAGCCGCCTCGGTGTTGAGTCGTTCACGTAGTGCACGATTGGCGCCTACACCACCGGCGACAACCAAACGCCGCAATCCGGTCTTCTTCAACGCGGCAA